>Ga0206912_1007_pt2 | contig 96604 bp, 91 predicted proteins | sample Alteio_BWOrgHeat_75_FD_152933 | JGI IMG/M metagenome (GOLD analysis project Ga0206912, IMG submission 152933) | Enriched cells from forest soil in Barre Woods Harvard Forest LTER site, Petersham, Massachusetts, United States -... | ecosystem: Environmental > Terrestrial > Soil > Temperate forest >... | reverse complement strand
GTGGTTGAAAAAAACGTACCAAGAGACATCTTCCCAATTGATGCATCTATATGCCGCAAAATCACTCGTTCTTCTTCGTGAAGATGGACCTTGGAATAAAGCACTTATTGATTGGCTGGAAAGTGAAAAAGGCCTCCAGCTCTTCCGCCCGCGCCCCCTGCTTCCCTGGTTTGCGCAGCCTGAACCAAAGCTTCAAGAATTAACATTTGATGAGCGCACTCGACTTTCTATTGAAGCGATCTCAGCGCTTATTGAAAGTGACGAACCCTGCTGCCAAAAGCTCATCTTAAGCTGGATGAAAGAGACCGATCTTAAAACCCAGCTCTTACTCGCTGGGTTATTGATGAATCATCAATAGACATCGTGTGCTTGTATATGAGTGACTATTTAACTTGAATGATTGCTATCGATCTATTGGATGAGTTGGGATAGAGAAAATCGGTCGGACCAAGTGCCAGCATGTTGCCAGTGTCCGAGGTGACTAATATAGTTAGTTGTTGTCCCTTTCTTAAAGGGATAAGCCGTGATAAAACCGTTCTAGGAACTCGATTACCGCCAACAATTTCATCCTCCCCCAACTCATAAACACCGTTTGGAGCAGGCTGTCCATCAACTTGAATAACAAAATAGACATTTCCTGGGCTTGTAGGGAATACAGCCATATGTTGAAAAGTCGCTTCGATAAGGTAGCTACCATTCTGAGGAATAATAAATCCTATGTTATCCACTGGAAAGTTAAAGCCAGACCTGGTGCACGGTACAGGATAGGTAGCATTCCCTCCAAACATGGTTGTATCCCAGTTATCTGTGCCAAATGCAGATATGAAGGCAAGCTGGCGTTTAGCCGGAGTACTTTTTTTACTATGATGACTCTTCTTTACAAGAGGAGTGACAATAAGAGTTGGAAGCTCAAAGGAGAGATTTTCCTTTCCTTCCAGACAGCCCAAACACAACAAAGATGCGCTGAACAGTAAAGTTGCAAGCTGTGCTTTAAAAGAACGCAGCAAATTCATATAACCCCTTTCTAAGATTTAATAACTTCATATTGTTTATATAAATTTATTGACAACCATTAAGATTCAGTACGATTGGAGAGATTTAGTGTAATTCAATTACCCTCTTTGCGCCTTTTTCGCCTTTGCGTCTCTCATGTTTAATTCTTCCTTAAGAGGAAAAAGAGATGTTGAATTGTTGACTTACATCTCCTAAATCCGCTATCTCTAAAGACAGATTAATCGAGCAAACATCGAATGGCAATGATGAGCAATCCCCTCGAGGAAATTTCAGCGTCCAAAAGCCCCGATCCTTGCGTACTTGTCATTTTTGGGGCTACCGGCGATTTGACAGCGAGAAAGCTCGTTCCCGCTCTATACAACTTATCCAAAGATGGACTGCTCCCCTCTCATTTTGTCTGTACTGGATTTGCTAGACGTCCTAAAAGCCATGAACAGTTTCGCCAAGAGATGTTCGAAGCCATTTCCAAACACTCAAGATCAAAGCCCATAGAACAGGGAATCTGGGACTCTTTCTCAGAGCAGCTTTTCTACCACTGCTCAGAGTTTGACAACGATGAGGGTTATGAAAAGTTCAAAAACTTTCTTCAAGATATCGACGCTCAATTTGGCACTCGAGGAAACAGAGTCTACTACCTCTCAACTCCTCCGAGCTACTTTCCGCAGATAGTTGACAAACTATCAAAGCATGGCCTTCTTTATGATCCAGAAGTAGTTCAAGATCGCTTTTCGAGAATCATCATCGAAAAACCTTTTGGCCAAGATCTTGAATCTGCAATCAAGCTGCAAAGAGAACTTGAAAGCTGCCTCCAAGAGACACAAATTTATCGAATCGACCATTACTTAGGTAAAGAGACCGTACAGAACCTCATGGTTCTACGCTTTGCAAATGCCGTGTTTGAATCGATCTGGAACAACAAATATATCGATCATGTCCAGATAACTGTGAGTGAAGACATTGGTGTTGGAACTCGAGGTAAATTCTGGGAAGAGGCTGGCATGCTTCGAGATATTGTTCAAAACCATATGATGCAGCTTTTGTCTCTAGTCTGTATGGAGCCGCCCGTATCACTCCAGGCTAATTCCGTCCATGATGAGAAAGTAAAAGTTCTTCAATCTATTCGCCCTATCAGCCCTGATGAGTTTGACAACCACATCGTCCGCGGGCAGTATGGACCTGGATTTGTCAATGGAGAACCTGTTAAAGGCTACCGTCAAGAAGACAATGTCAATCCTCAATCAGGCATTGAGACCTATGTGGCCTTAAGGCTTTTTGTCGACACATGGAGATGGTCGGGCGTCCCTTTTTATCTCCGTGCAGGTAAACGTCTCCCCAAACGAGCTACAGAAATTGCTGTGACCTTTAAAGAGGCTCCAGGTGTACTTTTTAACCGAGCTTTAGGTCCAGAAAATGCCAACACCCTTGTCATCCGCATTCAGCCTGATGAAGGCATTTCACTTAAAATTAATTCAAAAGTTCCCGGCGGAAGCTGTCTGATCCAGCCTGTAAAGATGGACTTTCGATATGGTTCCTACTTTGGATCAACACCTCCAGAAGCTTATGAGCGTCTTCTTTGCGACTGCGTCCTTGGCGACTCCACCCTTTTTGCACGTCAAGATGAGGTAATGGCCTCTTGGAAACTTCTCACTCCAGTTTTAGAGTATTGGAAACATACTGCTCCTAAGAATTTTCCAAACTATGCGGCAGGCTCTTGGGGACCTAAAGAAGCTGATGAACTTCTTCAAAAGGACGGTAGAACGTGGCGATATCTTTAGAGGTAACTTACTATGGTTTCCTATAGTTTCGAGTCCGATTTTCAAGACCTTACTCAACCCAAAGCTGATTCACAGGTTGGGGGTACTAAAGCATGCCTTTTCAATCTTCTCGTCATCAGTTATGACTTGGAAAGCTCTGTCTATTGCCAAGAGCTCATTCGAATAATCACAGAAAAATTTCCCTGCCGAATTATATTTGTGCGCGGAGAGCAAGACTCTACATTTGACTTTGCACGGATGTCCAAGAGTATGCAGGTCGTTGGCTCTGAAAATAACAGAATCGTCTGTGATTTCATCTCGATTGAGGCAACTTCTAAACAATTTAACCAGGTCCCCTTTTTAATCCTCCCCAATATTGTCCCAGACCTTCCTGTCTACATTGTCTTAGCTCACGACCCAACCAAAGACACCCTTCTACTCCACCAAGTTGAAGCGCTTGCCAACCGCATTATCTTTGGAACGCCCTATGTCGATAACATGCAGCGCTTTACTCGATCTGTGCGTCAGCTGGTTAAGACAAACCATCGTCAATTCATCGATATTCATTGGGCGCGCTCAAAAGCATGGAGAGAAGTACTGGCCAAGGTCTTTTTAAGTGCTGAAAAACTTGAAGCGCTCGAAGCAGCAACGAGCATCCACATTGTCTTTACAGCGCTGCCAGGAACAGCAAGCAATCGCTATGAATTGCAGGCGCTCTATTTACAAGCGTGGCTCGCTTCCCGTTTTGGATGGAAAGTTAAGGGTGTTGATGGCCCAAGGTCTACTCCTCGAATCACCTATGCAACAAAAACCGGAACCGTTACTATTTCCCTCGGCGTTCAAGACAGTGAAATCCTCGATCGGGGGGCTATCTGGTCTGTTGAGATTATGGGCGATAAAGATCACCATTTCTTAATCTCCCATGAGCGTGACTCTAAGCATGTCAAAGTGCATGCTTCAGGTCCCGATCGCTGCGAGATGCCCTATACGATCTTTATGAGTAATTACCAAAGAGGATCGGCGCTTATTGGAGAGATATTCTATCAACCTCCCTCTGCGCACTATGCCTCGATGCTTGAGATGTTTGATTCCGATATTTGGAATCAGCACGCTATGCAAACTGAACCAAAATAGACAACTTTAAAGATGCCAATGAAACGTGTGCGTGTTGACAAACGAAGACAAGCAATCGTCGCGCTCGACGAAGATGAAGCTGCAGAAAAGTGTGCTCAGCTATTTGTTGAAGAGGCCCAAAGGGCAATTGCTGCAAAATCCTCCTTCTCAGTTGCTTTAGCTGGCGGATCAACGCCTGCAGCCGTTTACCGTAAACTGCAAGAGCCCTCATTCGCTCTTTCTGTCAACTGGCAGTTCGTGAACCTCTTCTGGGGCGATGAACGAGCTGTCCCTCCCGATTCTCCCGAAAGCAACTTCCACATGGCTCAAGAGTATTTCTCTGTACCGCCCCTCAATCAAGCAAAAACCCATCGTATGATGGGCGAAGCGGTTGATTTAGATAGTGCAGCCCGAGATTATGAAAACCTTATCAAGAGAACATGTCCTGGAGGCAAGCTCGACTTGATCCTCCTCGGCATCGGTGACGATGGGCATACAGCATCTCTCTTTCCTGAGACGAAGGCGCTTCATGAAGAAAAACGTCTCGTCGTTGCAAACCAAGTACCCCAAAAAGAGTGCACACGGCTGACTGTCACCTTTCCCTGCATTGATCTTGCGAGCAAAGTGATTGTTTTTGCTTTGGGCAGATCAAAAGCGAAGGTTGTCAAAAAGATCCTTCGAGGAGACTTTACGCCTGATTTAATCCCAGCCCAACGACTTGGCACAGAAGAGACTCCTGCGCTCTACATTCTTGATAAGCGAGCTGCCTACGGATCAGGCTTGAGTGGATAATTTATGTACGTGTTGGGCATTGAAACGACCTGTGATGAGACGTCGGCCGCGATTGTGGAAGATGGCACACGTATTTGCTCGCTTGTCACCTACTCCCAAGATGCCATCTTTGCAGAATATGGCGGTGTTGTGCCCGAGCTTGCCTCAAGAAACCATGTCGAAGCTATAGACTGGGTTGTCGAAAAGTCGCTTCAAGATGCAAACCTCACACTTTCAGATATTGATCGCATCGCTGTTGCTAATGGACCAGGCCTTGTCGGATCACTATTAGTAGGCATCCATTTTGCTCAAGGGCTCTCCCTTGCAGCCTCACTACCTGTCGTAGAAATAAACCACATCGAAGCGCACCTTTACGCCTCTATAATGAGTGCTGAGAGACTCTTCCCAGCTCTAGGAGTTGTCCTTTCCGGAGGCCATACAAGCCTTGTACTCATTCACGATATCGGCAAATACCAGCTGATCGGCCAGACGATAGATGATGCTATTGGGGAAGCTTTTGACAAGGTAGCTAAGATGATAGGACTAGACTATCCTGGAGGGCCAAATGTTGAAAAGATGGCAAAGCTTGGAAATCCAAAAGCTTTTCAATTCAGCCCTGCCAAGGTAAAAAACAACCCCTTTGCATTCTCCTTCAGCGGACTTAAGACTGCAGTCCTCTACAAGCTCAAAGAACTGGATCCCAAGGACTTTCCTGATCTCTGTGCAAGCTTTCAACAAGCTGCCATTGATGCTGTCTATGAAAAGGTGCTTTTGGCCTTACAATCGTTTCCAGCTCAAGCAGTCTATTTGGGTGGAGGGGTTACTCGAAATCAAGCCTTAAGAGCGAAAATGAACACACTTTCAATACCCTGCTTTTGGCCTCAAGATGAGCTTTGCTTAGACAATGCCGCAATGATTGCAGGCCTTGGCTTTTATCAGCCCGAAACCGATATCTATTCTTTAGCGCCTAAGACAAGAATTCCTTTCAGTCTGAGTTCGTCCAAGTTTTGATAATCAATCAGAATGAAATATTTCTGAGTGTTAAATACTCTCACGCAAAGGCAAAAAACCTTTTTTTCCCAATAATTTAATTACACTTCGCAATAAATAATTATTATCGAAACGAATCAAATATTTTCTTGCTGTTTTGTCTCCACCTTCCCGCATCAACATCTTTTTTTCGATTAATTTCCTTATCTGGCGAGAGACTTCCTGACTGGATTTTCCAACAAAAATGTCCTTCATATCAGCTGCTTGAATAACCTGAGACTCTACTGCTTTTTTAAGCACCTTTGCCTCAGTATCGGTAATGTATTTTCTATCAACTGAATCATTGATGGCTGGTAATAAAATTTCCTTTTTCAAGTAATCATAATTTAGCAATTTATCTATCTTTTCGATTTCTTCCTTTAGCCCTTTTAAGACATATTCAGACCACTCCAAGATACCTTTTTTTGTACCTTTATCAGCCATAGAAAGGTATTTATAATAGGCGTCTCGATTACTGCAAAAAACAGCTGTAGGATTGAGTATTCGGCCTTCGTCAACATTAAATCCAAGCTTCACCAACATAGCATAGGTGAACAGTCGTACAGTCCTACCATTCCCATTACCAAAAGGATGTATCCAGACAAATCGATGATGAGCTATCGCAATTTTTAAGAGGTCATATTTAGGGCTATCTTTTCTATGGATAAAATTAAACAACTCTTCCATGTAATCCCCTACCTTGAGAAAATCAGGAGGGGTATGATCTGACATGTTTATCCGTAAATTTGTTGTTCTATAATTACCTGGAGCATGGTCTCCTTCTCCATCAGGTGGCGGAAGAAGACCATCGGTAATCATCCTATGCATTTCACTTACGAAAGCCCGATTAATTGAGTGATTCTTTACAGACTTTTCGACAAAGGCCATAGTGTCTTCGATATTTTGAATTTCTTTTATTGCATAAGGCAATTTTTTTTTCCCTTCAAGTTTTGTCTCAATGTACTCAGCTACAGTGGTGTTATTACCTTCGATACGGGCAGAACCTATGCTTTCTAAAAAGTGGAATATGTGCTTTAGCTGAAAAAAAATCTCAGGATGTGTAGTGCCTCTAATTTTCTTTCTTCGGAGATAATCTAACTCGATAATCAAATCGGTCAAAGAAGAACTAAATGTAGGCTCAGCAAGTTCTAAATCAAAATGTACAAATTTGCTGCTTCTCATTTCAATCACCTATTCCTATTAATTAACACACACAACCGATGACAATTAACATATACAGATCCCAAACATGTGCTAGGATACGAATTTCATCGTACAAATTTTCGTTATATTTAACAATCATCATCCTGAATAATTAACAAAACATCGCTCAAGTATTTAACATCCAAGTAGATTTTAACGATCTTGTCAGTCAAAAGCCAAAAAAGAAATATGAAAATTATCAACAAATTTTCTTTTCAACATTTTGTAATTTTTGCTCGTTTATGCTGTTCTCGTTTCTTACAGGCAATCTGATAATTTCGCTTTTCTTTTTCATAAGCCACCCTTAATTTTGGATTGCTCTGAAGCCGTTTTTTTAGTATTTTTATTGCGTTTTTTACTTTCATTAAATTTCCCTCCTAATCTTTTATACTGACAGGTACTCCTAAACCTCAAAAACAAAAATCCCAATTCTTCCTATATGTGAGTTCGAGTAACTTAAGAAGCGAATTTACACATTAGAATGTTCAAGAAGGGTAGAAACTAAAAGTTGTTACTCCATCCACTCCTTAAGAAGCAGAGCTCCGCCAAACTGGTTTGAAATGCAGTCAAACTCGATGATCTGCTCCATAAGAGGTATGCAGTGGAGGTTAACATTTTCTTCGAGCTTTTTTTGCTCTTCGGCTGTTAGTTTTTTTCCCTGCAGCGCCCCTTCTCGTGCTTTCTTACGAATAGAATCTATTGAAGTAACCTCTTTGCCGCCGACAAATTGAAAATGAGGGTCCTTTTCAAAGTAGCTCTTGATATAGGGTTCATCATCGATACCTATAAAATAGGGAGTCGTTGGAAATTGCAACTCCCCTTTAATCCTGATACCACTGCCCTCTTTATTCCCGCCAAGTTTTAACCAAATGGAATCTAGATTGCTTTCAAGGGCTTTACAGAGCTTTTTGACTTTTGCTTCTTGAGATTTCTTTTTTATTGCTGCAATTATAGTAGCCGCACTCTTCTTTGAAAATTCCTCATACGTTTTTTTGCTTGAACGCAAAAAAGGGGTCCACTCTGATCTATTCTCGCTTGGCGACAAGGTGAGCTTTTTTTGACTCAACGCAGATAAAATCTCTTCAATGGTCCTATGAACTTCGGGTGAATCAATCGATAACGATTGATCGCACTCAAGAAGGGTTTGTATGAGAATCGGCTGCAGCTTTTCCTGAAATTTCCTCTCCATTTCAAAAACTTTTGGATTTACTGTTACCGATTCAGAAAAGCCTAGCCATTTTTCTATTTTTGGGTCGCGAAACCCTTTTGGATCTAGTCCAAAAGGCTCATTCTCGGGAAGCACAAAGGGTTTTTTAGCATTTGTTTTTATAAGTTCCGCTGAGAATGAAACTCCTAAATCAAGCCCTAAGACAGCAGCTCCATATCTCAGCATAGCGGGGTTCGTAGCAACAAAGGCACCATCGTAGGTTGCTTGAGAGTGCCTTATTTCAGAAGAGGCTATTTGGAATAAGATATCTTCTTTGGTAGTCGCATGAAAGATCAACGGGATCGAGATCTTTTCGCCTTTCTTGATCTGATCTAACCTTGATTTTTGCCGGGCGATCACATTGTCAAGTTTCTGCAAGATAACCTGACAGGCCTTTTTTTTGTCGGGGACTGCATCTGATTTATAAAAAGCATCTATTTCTTTAGAGCCGCATTTCAATTCTTTGGGCAAATTCTTCTGTGCAGAAGTTACCATGGCTTTCAATTCATTTGCGCGCTCAAGTACTCCTTCAATGATTTTTTCATTGGAGAGAGAGCTTTTGAGTTTTTTCATCGAATAGGTGCCGTTCTCAAGAGTTGATACTCCCCATGTCTTTTGCGCAATAGCATCCCGCAATTTTTCAGGAGTTGATTGCGCCTCCATCATCTCCCAGACTGATCCGCGCCGCTTTAGCTCCATGACTTTCAAGATATCTCCCGTAAGCTCTTCAGCCGTTGTCATAAGAGTTTTTGCTAGCTGCATATGCTCTTTATCAAAGAGGTTATTGTGGGAAGTGATGAACTCGAGGTTTTGGGAAATATTGAATAGCTTGATCAAAGAAATTGGCTGGGAGAAAGAGGAAAAATTACTCTTTATATACCTGAAAAGCTCACTTGTAGAATCAAGGTTTTGAGATACCTCTTGCCTAGACAATCCACCATATTGACTTTCAGAAAATTTTAAAAAAGCGTGGTTGAATTGAGTTCCAAGCGTTGCCAAAAGCTCCCGCTTGTTCAAAAGCAGTTCAGACTGCTGAAGAGCACTTGCAATCTCTTCTTCGCTTATGCCCAGTTTCTTCGCGATATTCATTGTTGAAAAATCGAGATCTTTTTTTTGCTCTTTGCAAAGGGAAACATAACAATCGGCAATTCGTTGCATCTGAAGATCATGAACACTTATGTTATGAAGGGATGCAACTTCCTCGTGAGAGGGTTTGTTTTTTCTCAGTAGTACTTGTGCGTGAACATATTTATGCAGATAGCTTGCTTCAAAGAGCTTGTTGAGAGTTCGTACATCATCTTTTCTGTTCAGTTGGAATTTTACAAATCGCTTGAGCCTATCTATTGCTATTTGTTCGAGCTTTTCATTTTTCAATAAAAGAGGATCTATTCGGTTTTTATATAGGTAGAAATTTTCTCCTTGAAAATAGTTCTCAAGCTTATCCAGATGGTCTTTTCGACCCGATTCTTCAAATCCTCCATGAGAATAAAAGATCAAATTTGTGTGGCGACGTGTAAAAGAGGGGCCCCATTGCTGTACGATTTCTCCGCTTTCACGTTTACGTTCTCCTTGCACATGTGCAAGGCTTTTCATCTCTTCTTCTGAAAATTCAGACTCCAGCATTTTCATCATTTCTACGAATTTGGAGCGTCCCTCTTTTTCATCTTTGCCTGTGACGTAAATAAGCAATTTGGGCTCGGTAGGATCGTCGAGATCAGAAATCCCATGCTTTCCAAGTATGTCATCAACTAGCTTGCCTTCAAAAGAGATCCCCTCTTTTTGGGCCGCTGTAATCACCCGGTCCAACACTTGGTAAAAATTATCCCTCGTTGGATTTAAAAACACTTTCCAAAGGCGGGAGGCATCTTTATAGCCTGAAATACCGGTGGCAGAAGATGTTGGAGCGCCCACATCAAATCCAAGCCATCTATCCCACTCATCTGTTTGAGTGATTTGCCGTTTGTTAAAGATGGCTTTTGCCTGGTCGAAATGAGATGAGTGCTTTGTTTGAGGTAGCTTTGTGCTTGAAACGGTCGAAGAGTCACTATTTGTCTGTTTGTTGATACGTACCATAATCGTAACGCACCTTTTGATAATTACAACCGTTCAGGCGTAACCTGCTTTTTTTTCCAGAACTTGCTCCCATAATCAAAGAACAGCTGCTCATTTTTCTTGATATTCTCTTTCGCGATCAGAAGGATATGTGGTCCCGTCTGGTTATAGTATATACCCGATTCAACATTTGCATCTCTATCCGGCTTATGATTCATAAAGCGTGCAAAATTACCCTGATTGCGAGCGTCGAGGCCATAAGCGTCATATATCGATTTTTTATCAAAAATAAAGCTGTACTCTTGTTTCGGATCTTCCTTCTCGATTCTAACTATTGTTTTAATCTTGCCTGTGTATTCACCAACAACCGATCCTTTAGTAATTTTTTTTGCAGCAAAGACGCCAAAGCCAACTTCTTTACTGACATATTGAATTTTAACCGATTCGGGAAGAAGACGCTCTGATTCCGTTCGGCTGAGAGCTTCTTCGTACAATGAATTGTCTTCCTCATCAACCGAACTGTCGTCTGCATCACTAGTATTAAATCGATTAAGAACTTTAGAAAAGCCTGTTTGAATGTGCTCATCGATTTGATTTGAAGGCAGAGGAGTTATTGGGAAAATATTCTGATTTTTACTATCTGTGGTGAGAACAATTTTTTTCTTATCAACGAGCGTAAATGCATACGTACTCGGTTTGTTCTCTACAACTAAAGATGGTACTAGAAGCTTATCTTTTGTTTTCCGTTTTACCCCTTCAATATTGCTCACAACATCAAGCGTATCTCTTACTCCTTTACTTTTTCGTGCACTTTGTTGTTTATCGGCTCCCTCATTCTCTTTGTTATCTGTTGAATATGCATGTCGTCTAAGGCCAAATAGGGTCTTACAGTGCTCATTGAATTCTCTCCAAGATGCATTCAGATAAAATAGCTTATTTATTTTTAAATGCAAGTTTTGCCAATCTGTCGGCTGTTTTGCAGATCGATCAGCATTAATTTGATCTGATACTGTTTTATTTATTTCACTTGTCCAGCGTATTTTATTTATCATAAAAACCAGTAATTTGAATATTTATATATAATTATTAAATAATTAATATTTAAAATTCTAGAAAAAATTGTACCGACTTTTTTCCTCTACACAAGAATCCTGAAGATCTGCTATAGTAACTGAAATTTTCCAAGGAATAACCTATGGCAAGCAAGCGCGAAAACATTAAATTAAAGAGCTCAAAGAGCTCCTTTTTCTATTACACAACAAAGAACAAGACACAAACTCCTGAGCGTATCACTCTGAAGAAGTTTGATCCCGTTGTACGTGAAGTAGTTGAGTTCAAAGAGACAAAGTAAATTTGTTTGAAATTGCTACGGCCGTAAGCTACATTACGCCCCGAAAACGAACTCTTTCGATTTCGTTTATCGGGGTTCTTTCAGCCTTGATGATCGCAGCGGTCGTCTGGCTCTCTCTCGTTTTTTTCTCAGCTTCTGACGGTTTTTCTAAACGCTGGTCTGAAAACGTTGTTGCCGTTCTTGGCACTGTTCGAATTACCCCGAAGCCTGCCTATTTTGAATCCAAATCCTTTCAAATCGATAACTACTCATCTAAAAGCTCAGAACATGGTCTCTATCTACAGCAAAAGGCAAAACAAGATACCTCTCCTTATAACCCAGAGATAGATTCGCCCCTTCCATGGGCTGAAGGCTCTTTTGAAAACCCTGCAAAAAAGCTCCAAACGCTTCTCTCAAGCCTTTCACCCAATATATCCTACAGCTCCTTTGAAGCTGCAACTACTTATCTCGCCCTGTCAATCCATGTGCCAGGATCTCCACAGGCAAGCGTAAACCAGCTCTCCTTTCTCTTAAGCCTCGACCCTATGCCCGAACAATTCTCCATGCAAAAGCAGGGCCGTGACTATCCTGTTCTCTTCCCTCTCTCTTTCCAAAGAACGGGGGCAAAACTGAACGATACAGGCTTTCTTGAGTATGCTCAAGTAACTCCGACTGGGCCCAAAAACAGAAACCTCCCAATATATGTTGCAGGATTTTACGATCCGGGAATTCTTCCCATAGGCGGAAAGCTTTTGATAACTATTCCTGAAGTCATTGAACGTATTCAACCAGAACCTCAAACCGATTCGATCTTTCCCTCTACCGGGTACTCTGTATGGCATCCTGGAAGTACTGTTCATCTCCAAGAGATTATGGACGCAAAGCTTAAAGAACAAAAGTTAGATACTTTCTTTAAAGTTGAGCCCTATAACCGTTTAGAATTTACCTCAGACCTCTTCCAGCAGCTTGAGAGTGAAAAGAACCTCTTCCGGCTTCTCTCACTCATCATCATGATAGTTGCCTGCTCAAACATCATCTCCCTCCTCTTAATCTTGGTCCATTCCAAGAGGCAGGAGATTGCGATCTTGAGAGCTTTGGGGGCAAGTAAAGCGAGCATTCTTACTATTTTTGTCATCGCAGGGTTTCTCATTGGACTTATTGGCATACTGTTGGGCACTGCAACTGCTTGGCTGACTATGCAGAACCTGAATTCGATACTTGCCTTCCTTGGAAATATTCAAGGGCACGAAGTACTTGCACAAGTATTCTATGGAACCGTCATTCCCAACTCATTAAGCCCCTCTGCAACGCTCTTTACAATCTCTTCGACTCTCATTATAGCAACCATATCAGGCCTGCTTGCCTCCCTTTCTGCTGTCCGCGTCAACGTCTCACAAGCATTGAGAGGTGAAGGATGAAGAAAGTACTTCTCTCTTGCAAAGGCATCTCAAAAAGATTTAACTCAAGTCCGCCACTTTTTTCTGATCTCTCTTTAGACCTCTATTCAGGTGAGAAGGTGGCTATCTGCGGGCGTTCCGGCTCTGGGAAAACAACACTGCTTCATATCCTGGCAACTCTTGATACACCCTCTTCCGGAATAATTACCTTTTCCGAAGAGCTCCCCTTCTCTCCAGCACTTAGAAACATCGGCTTTGTCTTTCAAAGCTTCCATTTGCTTGAAGAAAGCACTGTTTTAGAGAATGTCCTTCTGCCTGTTTCAATTGCACGCCTGCCCCATGCAGTCTTTCTTCCAAAGGCCGAAGAGCTTCTCCATCAGATGGGTGTCGGCCATCTTGTCCACCAAAAGGTCTCCTATCTCTCTGGCGGTGAAAAACAGCGTGTAGCGCTTGCTCGAGCGCTCATTCTTGACCCCCAATTCATCTTTGCCGATGAGCCAACTGGAAACTTGGACTTTGAGACCGCAAAGTCCATAAAAGAGCTCCTCCTCAAAATCGTCGATGAAACCCAGAAGACACTTCTTCTTGTTACCCACGACAGACCCTTCTCGCAATCCTGCGATAAAGTCTTTGAATTAAATAATGCAAAATTGTCAGTAATTAATTGATTAAATATATTGTTTTATTGTAATGTATTAAAAATATTTTATATTGGATACTATAATGAAGCACTTTATATTTTTATTCAGCCTTGCTCTTTCTTCAATTTTAACCTGTCAACAAGACCAAGAAAGCAAACTCATTGTGGTTCGCCACGGAGAGGGCTATCACAACCTTGTGAAGCTGCACAACTCCAACCCACTTCACCCCAACTATTTCCATGCAGATCTTACCGATTTGGGCAGAGCGCAAGTTGCTGAAACTGCAAAGAAACTACTAGCCCAAGGGTTTAATAAAGACAATATTGATCTTGTCATTGTCTCCCCTCTTCCGCGCACCCTTCAGACAGCCGAAATTTTAGCTGAATATGGCCTGTTTAATGAAAAATATATGGTGATTGATTCGCGAGTTATTGAAGTTAATGCTGGTGATGAAGAGGGACAAACAGTACTTACAGCAACAGGTCAAAAACAGGATTGGTATAATTGGCAAACTCTCAATGGCGAGACCAATAAAGATATTCGCGATCGAATGGAAGACATCTACCAAGCTATTTTGAAAAAGAGTGTGAAAGGCAACGTTCTTATTGTCACTCATGGACTGCCTTCCTTTGAACTCATTCGAATACTCACGGGTGAACCTATTCAACTCGGCACCGCAGAAGCAAAAGTTCTGTCATTAATTAAACAAAGTTAGCTTTTAAATACATTTTTAGTATATAATAAGTGTAAATAATTTATTTTTATGAAAATTCAACGTATTTCAACCGCACCAGTTCTCTCCCAGTATCACATAGCATCCAATCTGCCCGAATCCAGTCAGCCCGAATTTTCCTGTCCCGAATTTTCCTGTCCAATTTCTGTCGGTAAAAATGATCAAATTCAGATCGATCTTTCGCTAGATGCCAGCAAGTTCAAACGCGTTATCTACTGCTTTACCAACCATACCAACGGCAAACGACTTATTGGCGCAACCGATGACTTTGTTCAGCGAATGAAGAGTTATCAGCTCCCCGAAAAACTCGAATTTGACGTCCGATATGGGGATCAAGTTTCAGTTACTATCCTTCAAAAAGTGTCCAATAGTGATGATATTGATAAGCTTGAAGATGACTATATCCAGTTTTATGACTCTATTAACAACGGCTACAACCAACGAAAGGGTGGCGGCGGCGGGACAAGCGTTGAGCGTAAATCAACTGAAACAACACCTCGCACTAAAAGAGCAATTAAAAAAGCAATACAAGAGCTCCACGAAACCCCTGAAAAGTCTGCAACACTCGTCCGAAGCCCTACAAGTAAAAAAGTTCGACTAAAAGCGACCGAGTTATTCAAGGAAGATGCTAAAAAATCTGATATCTACTTTATGCGTCACACGGAAAAGAAAACAGAATACGTAGGCACTTCACAAGACATTCCTAAGAGGCTCCGAGAGCATAACTTCTACATAAATAACACCGAAAACTCCAAATATAAGCGAAAAATCAACCCTGTTCATGAAAAGTCTTCTCAATCTCCAGAAAAGATGGTGATTAAAGCCATTCAAACGGATAAAATTAAGAAACGAGTTTTTGAAGAAACGGGCAACACTCCCTCTAGCATGGAGCTAGAAACTGGCTTTATTGATCACTATAACTCGTATGAAAAAGGTGATAATAAGACTCGCGGCGGAAATGGCAGCATGAGTAAAAAGGTTTTAAAGTAGTAAAATGATAAAAGGAAACAAATAGGAAACATATGGTTAATAATCAATTCATCAAGCACTTTATCGGCGGCATGGATCAACAGAAGTTTCTGAACATGGCCCACGATTACGTCCAGGGCAAAGCAAATTTACTTACGGTTACAGATCCTTTAACTGGCCGCACCTATACATTAAAAAAGGTACAGCTCGACCCAGCAGCTCCACCTCCGCGCCAAATAGCCGAACAGCTCACCTCTGAACTGATTATCTCGCATATATTCATGAGTATGAAACTCAATCTCGCAGTGCTTGTAGATAACTCCGGGGATAGACCTAGAGTTACAGGTACTCGAGAGGCAGTCGCAGCATATCGCAATCGACAGCCTACAGGCGAGCCGCTATCAGATGAAGAAATAGCTGAAATTACAGCTGAAGAGCTTGAACAGGCAGAAAAAGAGGCCCAAAAAGAAGAGCTGGCAAAACATCCAACAGAAAAAAGCACAACTGCCAAATCTCCTCAGCCTCAAGCACAACCGCTCGAGAAGAGTAGAAAACCCATTATATCTATTGAAACGAAATCAAGCGAAGCGGGCTTAATTTTTGCTAAAAGCATTGCAAAGACGATTCAAAAAGTTGCTAAAGCGCGTGAACAAGAGAAGGCAATTGTTGCTGAACGAACACGCATTAAAGAGAAAAAGAAAGTAGAAAAGGAAGCCGCTCAAGAACACCACCGAATTGTCGACGAAGAGGTCAAGCGCTCTGAAAACCGAATGACGATTTCAAAGAACGAACGAGCCAAGAAACAATCTTCATAACTGCAACAGCTGCAGCAATTCCAATCACCATCCAGGCTAAAGTCTGGGTGGTGAAGCTCAAACCAAAGCTAAAATTATCCATTGTCGCTCGCACAATATCCCAATCACCATACCGAATAAAGACCATGGGCTTCATGTACCAACTTGCATCTATAAGGTGTGTATAGCCAGTGGAAAGTGCGTGCAAGCGGTCTACCGATTCTTGCATAAGCTCCCCTTGAGATCGAATCTCAGGGTCGCTCAAAGCCAAAAACTTGGCTATATAACTCGAAAGCGTTAAATTAAAACCCTTGGCCACCTCTACAAATCGATTGACTATACGCTCAGCCTCAGTTACATGTCCTGCAAGCCGAGTGGTATAGAGCTCAATAAATCGAGGCACTTGGGTAAAGAGCAGGGCCGAAAAGACGCAGAAGAGCCGATCAAAAAGTGTTATCAATGGTCAAGATCCCCTATCAAATGGGATTGTGCTCTTTTAGGATTTTTTCTTCAGCTCATTCTTAAATGCCCCAATCAAACCTTTACGAACATCGTCTGATTTAGAATCGATAACGTAGGTCATAATCTCTTGAACAGCCTCTGAACAGCTCTCTTTCTTGTAGCTGTTTACATCCTCAAGCGAGGTTAAAAGAAGAGTCAAATCTTCCTTAGTAAATGTTAGAAGCTTATTTAAGTAGGGCAAAGAGAGATTAAAAGAGGTGACATTCACCACATGTTGATGAGAGATCGCATCTATTTGCTTTACAAGGTCTGAAATCTTTTCCGAAAGATAGAGCTCAATTCCATGTTCTGGAGTTTTATTTATCTGTTTACAGGCGGGAACAAGACAAATCTTAATAAGGTTCAGAAACGCTTTTTCTTCGTTTGTGAGAATTTTTGTAGGTACATCTGTTGGTTGAGCCTTCATGACCTTGAATATAAAATTCATGTCATTAAAGCATTTTTTTACAAATTCCGTCTGAATAGCACCTATTTTCGCACGCACTTCATTTGAAACATCTTCCACTTTTTCAGTTGATTCAACACGTATAGGCACCTCTTTTTTCTTCAACTGCTCTTGAGCGGCTGCAAGCAATCCTAAACGCACAATTTCTGATTTGGAGTTTAAATAAAAAGTTTCAAGCTCTTGTACCTCTCTTGAACACTCCCCTTTCTTGCTCGATTGGAGCACAGCTATCAACTGTCTCAAATCATCTTCAGAGAGATTGTAGATCTTAGGAAGATAGGGCGTGACAGGATCAAGCATCGCAATATTTTCAACAAATTGAGGAGATATCTCCTCAAGCTTTTGTACATGCGCTTGAATCTTCTCGGAAAGATATAACTCAATTCCACGCTCTGGAGACTTATAGACATTATTAAATGTGGGAAGCATGGCTGTCTTGATCAGGTTTAAACAGGCTCTCTCAGTTCTCGTAAGAGTCTTTGTAACAACATCCGTCGGCTTAATATTGAGCAGCGTTAAGTAGAGGCTTATGTCGTTATTACAAGCTAATAGAAAGTCATTTTGGCAAAGCTTGATTTTTTCAAGAACCTCTTTAGAAACAGTGTCTACCTTTTTTGTGACTTCGGTTTGGGCGGTAGTTTCTTGTTTTGAAGGTTCTGTGATTACAGCAACGCTATTATCTTGAGTACAAGCTGGTATGTTGGAAAAAATTTCTTTAGATTCACTCATATATTCTCTATTATATTTCAATTTATTCTAGCAAAATAGAGTAAAGATTTTTTAAAGATCTCAATCTTCACTTGAGATATGATGCCCCTATTAGACGGTTGTTTGATTCATGAAAGCTGTTCTTCTCCTCAACCTAGGTACACCCTCAGCCCCTGATACCGCAAGCGTGCGAAAGTACCTTACAGAGTTTCTTCTTGATCCTCGAGTGCTCGACATAAACCCCATTAAGAGAAACCTACTTGTCCGCTTATCGATTGCCCCGAAGCGAGCTCCTCAGCTTGCAAAAATCTATAAGTCCATTTGGACAGAGAAGGGCTCTCCCCTTCTTGTCCACATGCTGAATCTGAAAACGGCTCTGCAAACGAAAATTGGCTCAAACTATCTTGTAGAGTGCGCCATGCGCTACCAACAGCCCTCGCTCGTTCAAGCCCTTGATCGATTAAAGAAATATTCCCTCGACGAGCTTGTGCTGGTTCCCCTCTTTCCACAGTATGCATCTGCAACAACAGGTTCTGCCCTTGAAAAGACACTCAACCTCCTTTCCAAATGGGAAACTATCCCGAAAATTCGAGTAGTTACGGAATTTTGCGACCATCCAGGCTTTATTAATTGCCATGCACAAAAGCTAAAATCCATTGGCCCTTATGAAAAACTCTTAGTCAGCTTTCATGGCCTTCCGGAAAAGCAGCTCAAAAAGGCAAACAAAGGCTGTCTTTCTGCTGCCAACTGCTGCGAACGAAATATCTGCTGCTATCGATCTCATTGTCTTAGAACCTATAATGCTCTCCTTAAAGCTGCAAACATATCTCCCCAAGATGCTCTCATGACATTCCAGTCGCGCTTTGGCAAAGACCCGTGGCTTACGCCTGATACGCAAGAGACAGCAATACAGCTCGCCCAAAAGGGAGTTAAGCGTATTGCAATTATCTCCCCCTCCTTTACTATGGATTGTATCGAGACCCTCTATGAACTTGGGGTTGAAGTACGACATAAATTTTTGGAGTCGGGCGGAGATGAATGCAACCTGGTCCCGTCCCTTAACGATTCGCCAGAATGGATAGAGAGTATATGGAAAATAATTGTCTGAATCCATCCTCATTAACGAGACGCCTTCTTGCTTTCTTGATCGATCTTTTTATACTGGCACTCTTCACAAACCCCATCTTCATTTCACTCTTCTGGGTTCCGCCCATCATCTTTGTAGGCTATTTTGCTATCATGGAAAGCTCGACATGGAAAGCAACACTCGGCAAGAGGCTGTTCAATATCCAAGTTCAGCATCGAGAGGGAGAGGCAATCACATTCCCAGAAGCGTGCGTACGAAACGTCTGCAAGCTCCTTTCGCTGCCGGCACTGTTTCTCTTCGCCATCCCTATGTTCTTCTCAAAAGATAAGCAGGGACTTCATGATTTAGCTGTAGATTCGTATGTAGTACGAAAGCAGCACTGAGAAGAAATCTCAATGCTGCAGAAAAGAAAATTACTTACCGCACCAGCGTGCTTGAATTTGCTGCCAGCAGAGAGCTTGATAAAGAGCTGAAAGACCAATGAGATCATATACAACTTTTGCAGATGTTGTACCGCTGCCCATTAGTGATGCGACGAGATCGAAATCTAAAAGTCCAACAAGACCCCAGTTAAGACCTCCAATGATCAGCAAAATAGATGTAATAACATCAAGCGCCTTCATCATACTAACCCCCACAAATTTAGGTGATTATATCTTGCTATACAACTAGATATCATTTATGTGTAAGAAAATTTTTTAATCGCATGAATACGATAACCATGAATACGATTACGTTATCTGATAAAGCGTGGCTTGAACCCCTTCTCCTTTCAATAGATGCTACCCTATCCGAGTACACCTTTGGCAATCTCTTTCTCTTCCAGCCTACACATAAGTATGAATGGTTTGAGCTCAAGGGAAAAAGATACGTAAAAGGGCTTTCCTATACCTCTGAGTGGTTCTTAATTCCCCTCTTCACCATCGAAGATCCGGAGGAATTAAAAGAGGCGCTTGTACACTCTAAAGCAAGCTACTTCTACCCCATCGATGATCGGACAAAAAACCATTTTGATGAAAAGGATTGGAGAACAGAAGTGCTCCACTCAGAAAGCGACTACCTCTATGCAACCGATACGATTCGGACGTATAAAGGACGAGCGCTCGATGGACGGCGGAATTTAATTCACCAACTTGAAGCAGAACATCAAGCTATTTCAAAGCCGCTCAATATTGAAGCTTCACACACGGTCCTCAATAACTGGTATCAGGAGTTTAAGAAGGCAGAAAATGAAGTTACTGCCTGCAAGCTTGCGCTTCAACACTGGTCGGAGCTTTCACTCTTTGGACAAACAATCTATATCGATGGAAAACCAGAGGGATTTACCATTGGAGAAAAGCTCAACGCTAACACGGCTGTTCTCCATTTTGCAAAAGCGGTCGGCCCCGAAAAGGGACTCTATCAATATCTCTATCAAGATTTTGCCTGCTCAATCCCCCATGAATATCTCTATTTAAATTGGGAGCAGGATTTGGGGATTGAGGGAATCCGGCAAGCAAAAGAGGCGTATAGGCCCATCGCTCACCTCAATAAATGGCGAATCATCCCCAAGAATTAAATCAAAAATATATTATAATAATATTAAAGAGTGAGCATCTTTATGTCTGACGCAAATTTCCGACCGAAATTTATTGATTGCGTCCAAAACAACGCTTTTGAAAATTATTTTTATGTTGAGGGCATTACCTCAAAACTCGGTGGAAACAAATACAGCGTCATTACAGAGAGAGGAAATACCGCCCTCCTTCGACCTGATAAGAGATCTGCATCCTTTACTCAAAAAGCCCTCTCCCTCTTGAAATTAGCCAGTTATTTTACTGTCATTATTCCCCTCATAATGCTCTGCGGTAAAATAGTCTATAGACAATCGCATAAATTCCTTCTCAGCCAGAAAAAAATCGTCCAAAGCCAGCCGTTCCAGAATAGGGATATCCAACCGCCCAAACCAAATCCTTTGACAAACCATACAATTACTCCTATTACAAATCCTAAAATAAACCCGACTCAGCCGCAGGTAAATCCAAAAGTCTTATCTCTAGCCGAAAGAATCACAGTTGGAACCTATAACATCCTCTTTCCTCAAAAGTTTACGAAAACGGGCGATCTGCCCCCTATTCGCACGGACATGGGCTACGGCGTCGACAAAGAGGGAAAGTATTTTGAAAATAGCGCCTTTAGGGTTGGAGTCATCGCAAACAACATCCTCAAGAGCAACCTCGATGTGATAACTCTCCAAGAGGTCACTCCAGATGTAAAAGAGGATCTTCAAAAACGGCTCGGGAAGGATTATGACATTTACTATGCCCAGCATAAAAAAGCTGCCCACGGCGTAGCCGTCGCCTTTAAAAAACATAAATTCACCAAACTCTCTATTCAGACAAAGACCGCCACATTCCCAACAAATTTTAATAACAAACCAGGCGAACAGACCCGATCGCACATCATGATTGACATTCAAGATATAGCGACCAACAAAGTCTTTCGTGTCGTCTCAGCCCATGCAACAGACCCTCGAGACCTTAAAGCAACTGAAAAAGGACTCCATGTCAATAAAATCCTCCACGACGTTGAAGCATTCAAACCCCAAGGCTACACAGTTGATAGAACAATTCTTGCAGGAGATTGGAACCAGGATCAATGGGGAAACAGAGGCGAGGTACGACCTGCAACACCTGGAGCTCATCAAGCATCGGCCTTTCAAGAGCTTTTTAAGAAGAACTTTCATGTCGACACAAACCTTAATAGCACCGAATTTGGCGTTGATAAAATCAGCGATTTAGAAAATCTCCAGGGCGGAGCATTGAAAGATGTACTTAAGAGTCGGGAGCGCCGCATTGATTGGTTGTTTGTTCAGAACGTGCAGCCTGAATACCTTGAACTTCCTGATCAGGACTTAAGAGGAAGCGACCACAAACTTACAGCAGTAACCGTTAAATAATTGTTGATTAAATATTTTACTTAATTTAAAATAATTTAAATAATTAATTTAATCGATAAAATACTATGTCAATATCACCACCCACAAATTCTTCAGCGCTTGTTGCCTACCAATCGCCAGAGTCGCTTATTTATAAGTCTCAGAAGATTGCAGAGCACCCTTCTCTACCCAAAACAACATGGCACGTCGAGCCAAATTCAGCTTATTCAGTCACACGCATAAAGACAAAAATAGTCGATGGAAAGCCGGTCACCTCTTCAACAACCTATGAGGTTATAGATGCTGTAGGTTCATCATATTCCTCAAGTATGGTCTTTATTATTGGTCCAAAGGGTGGGAAAGGCAAACCAAAGGTTATGAAGGTAGTTGGTTCTTGCAAGCACGAGTACGAAATAGCTCAGCTTTGGAAAAATAAAACTGTCGGACTCATGATTAGTCCGAAAGCGCATCTTGTTGATGACGATAAAGAGCTGCTTATCATGCATAAATATGATGGCACTCTGTATGAGCGCATACTGAACTTAACTCCTGAGCAAAAACTAGAAGCCATCTGTCAAATAAGCAGCGGTCTGGCAGATCTGCACAGCCTCAAAATAAATCATAGTGATATTAAGTTGACTAACATTCTCTACGACAAAAGAAAAAACAGATACGACATTATTGATTTTGAGTATTCACAGACTCCCAAAAATAACATCCCAAATCGACGTGATGATATTGAAGATTTCAGAGAAGTTATTCACAGCATATTGAGCGATCGAAAGTATACACCTCAAGAGTTGAGACTAAATGAAAAGAGTATATCAAAGCTTGGCTACTCAGAAGAGGTTTTAAAGTATATAAAAGATGTCGCAACCCACAAAAACTACAGCGCTCAAGCAATCTCGCACCTCTTCCATAAGGCACTCGAGGAGTATAGGAATCCAATTCTTACTTAAGCTTTTCGAGCTCTTCCCAGCGAACATAGCGCTTATTTATTTCGTCCTGAAGAGATCCCGCTTTGCTTGAAAGGGCAATAAGGTCGCCTGAGCCACTATTCAAAAGATTAGATACCTGTTCAAGCTCAGCCTCAAGCTTTTCAATCTCTTGAGGAAGCACTTCAAGCTCCTTCCCCTCTTTATAGCTCAAAGCCTTCTTCGCTTTTGGCTTAGCCGCTTGCGCTTTAGCTTGAGAGACCTTTTCCTTGTTCTCAGCTTTAAAAATCTCATACTGGTCATAATCGGCAAAATAGGGCATCTCAAGATCTGTCCCGAGCCCAATGAGAGAGGTAGTCACTCGATTTAAAAAAAGTCGATCATGGGTAATCAAAACAACCGCTCCATCATACTCGTCAAAGGTCTCTTCGAGAATTTCTAAAGTGTCAATATCCAGATCATTGGTCGGCTCGTCCAAGAGCAGCACATCGGCCGGCTGCAGCATAAGGCGTGCAATATGGAGCCGCGCCTTTTCCCCGCCTGATAGGCGGCTCAATGGAAGATCAAGCCTCTCCGTCTCAAATAAAAAGCGTTTCGCCCAGCCATGCACATGGATGGGATGGCCTCGAAACTCCACAAACTCGCGTCCATCGCCTAAAGCCTGCTTCAGCGTCTGGTTTTCAGAGATTTTGGCTCGCTTTTGATCAAAGTAGGTAATTTTTAAATAGGGAGCAAATTTTATAGTTCCCGAATCGGGCTTTTCTTCCCCTGCCAGTATCTTTAATAGAGTTGTCTTTCCCGAACCGTTAGGCCCTACAAGGCCTAACCTTGTTTTCGGGCCAATCAAGATATCAAGACCTGAAAAAAGCTCGCGTCCGCCATGGCTCTTTGAAATTCCCTTAGCTTGAATTAGCTTTCTCGTCTCAATGCCAGAGGAAGAGAGGTCAATCTCGACCTGTCTTTTACTCGTTCTGCTCTTTAACTGAGACAGCTCTTCTTGCAGCCCTTCCGCTTCCTTAACCCTCGCCTGCTGCTTCGTTGTTCTCGCCTTTGCCCCTTGCCGAAGCCAAGCAATTTCTTTACGCACTCGAGAAGTTAAAGACGCCTTCCGGCTCAGCTCCGATTCCAAAAACTCTTCTCTCTTCTCCAAAAACGAACTGTAGTTGGCATCGATCTCAAAAAGCCCTTTAGGATAGGTGCGGTTGAGCTCTATGGTTTTATTCGTTGTTTTCTCAAGGAAAACCCGGTCATGGCTGACCATGACATAACTGCGTATTCGCGACTTCAACAGGTTCTCAAGCCAAACAATCGACTCGATATCCAAATGGTTCGTAGGCTCATCTAATAGCAGTAAATCGGGCTCTTCAGCAATCGCTGAAGCAATATCGAGCCTTCTTCTCCAACCACCAGACAACGACTCGGCCAAAACTTCAAAATCGTTAAAGCCGCACATGCTCAAAGCTTTTTGAGCCTTATGGGTGCGCTCATCTGCATGAACACTCTCAAGCCTTGCTTCAACCGTCTCAAAAATGGTCCCATGAGCCTCCAAAAAGTTCTGAGGAATGTAGCTCACCCTTACTTGCGAGCGTCGAATTACTTCACCAACATCTGGATTTTCAAGGTTGGACAAAATTTTCATAAGCGTGGACTTGCCTGAGCCATTGGGGCCGATAAGGCCTACCCTATCTCCCTCGAAGAAGCTGACGGTGATATCAGTGAAAAGATTCTTGGAGCCGAAAGCTTTTGAAATCTTCCGGCATTGAATAAATGGGCTCATACTATATATAACAAAAAAAAAATGGAGTTAATGCTATGAAGAAGTTTCTCCTAGCCGGCACTGCTTGTCTAGTTTTATTTGCATCGTGTGCAAAATATCAAGCTGAACCGCTCGATAAACAGATGGGTATGTACATGGGTAATACCTATACCCACCACGGCGTCACCGTGACCGTCAAAGCGTACAACAAAGCTGATTGTATGCATTATCTCGGCCGAGATCTTCTAGCGCAAGGGTTTCAACCTATCCAGATCACCGTTCAAAACGACACCAACCGCAATATGCTCATCTCTAAAGATAGCATAAGCCTATCGCTTTCCTCAGATAAAGCTGTCGCAAGCTCTGTCGAAACCTCAACCGTTGGACGAGCAACCGGCTATGGCGCAGCTTCCCTCATTGCCTGGCCCTTCGCCATACCTGCAATCGTCGACGGAGTCAAATCATCCGATGCCAACAGCCAGCTCGACAGCGACTACGCGCAAAAAAGCATCCACCAACAGACCATCCTTCCTGGAACCAAATATACAGGACTCGTCTTCACGTCGAAACAGTTCTACAACCCCAACTTCTCCATCACCATCATCGATAAAGACACCCGCGACGTCATCAAATTCGACGTCACAGCTGAGCGTTCGTAGAGTTTTAAGGGGAGAAGCTTCGCTCCTCCCCCCTTCCCCCTCCTCACCAGAGGACTTAAAGTCCTCTGGACTCCTTTCTTGTATTTTTATCAGCGCTTATTTTTCTCTGTTTGTGCTACCGCACCAACAGAGAGTTGCAAACTTTTTATCGCAGCCAAGCTGCGATAAAAAAGAAAAGACAGAATATACTGCCAAGTAACATGTAATGTTGAAACCCCATGAATTCTAAACAAAAAACCAGTTTTGACGACGAAGAAAGGTCTATACTAGCAACCTTTGAAAAAGGTGAATGGGTATCTGTCAAAAACGTTAAACGTGTCAAAGAACGTGCACGCAAATGTGCTCAATATACCTTAGAAGATAAAGATGATATTGATGCGGCAGACGCCGCTAAGGAAGAAGCTATAAAAAAAGGTACTCTTTCTTGGAGTGCTGCAAAAGAGGAACTGGGGCTATGCAATATTGAAAAAAACACAACAGTGACACAAAGTAAACAAAGGCCTGTATCGAGGTCAAAAAAAAATAATACAAAGTCTTAAAGCTTTATCCACTCTTTCTTTACCAACTCTTCAGCTGATATTTGCATTAAATCGGCATCCACATTTTGTTCTAAAGGCATAACACTGGTATCGAGAACAAATCCCAATTTTTCAAAAAAAGGGATGGTAGATTTTATTGCAGGAACGTGGAGACCCATTTTCTCAATAAGCGCCCGTTGAGCAATTTGAGCAATAACTCTGGTAGCCGCGCCAGTTACACGGTTTATTTCCTCTTTATTGACCTCTGAGCGAATATTAATTGGGTTCGTTATGAGCCAATGGATATCAATATATCTGCCCACCTTTTCCCACGACTTGATTTTGCAAAGATCAATTTCCCATGTGATGGCTATGGCTTGTATGGTTTTTGAAACTTTATCCTTGCAAGTCCATATGGTGATCTCTTTCTGATGTTCCTCATACGGAAGGAGCGCCTCCTGCATCTTCTGGCTAATATGGGCTGATTTTTCGAAAAAAAGTGTTTCCTTTTCGATCTTTGTAATTTGTTTTTTCTTCTTAGCTACCTTCTCCCAATCCCGCAGAGTCGCTCGAATATCATAAAAATCGATCTTATCCGCCTCTAATTGGTCTACCACAAGATCAAAGGTCGTAGAAACTACTTGTCCAATTGAGCTCATAGTAAACCTCAATTTTCACCGCTTGTGCATGAGCACAAGCGGTGAACTGGCACTCTTTGTATTGCTGCTGGCAGCAATACAAAATAAACGAACCGCAGCCTAACTAAACCTCAAAGAAGACAAAACTTAGAGTCCAGAGGGTTTTCAACCCTCTGGTGAGGTGGAGGAGCAAAGCTCCCCCTTCTTCTTCTCCACTTACTTCTCTTGAGATTTATCTTTCAACATAGCGGCTGTCATGACGCAGCGGAAGCCGAGGTGGTTAAGGCTTGTGTCGGGGCAGGTTTTCATGCGGGCGGTGATCCGGTAGCCTTTGCAGTAGCTTTTGTGGCAGAGGAAGGAGCCGCCGCGGTGGACGTATTTGATTGCGTGGGGTTCGTCGGGGTCGAAGCTGGAGGTTGGGCCGGTGGGGTTGATGGAGAGGCCGTTTTTAGCTTCTTGCTGGTAGTAGTTAGCGTTGTAGAGATCGGAGCACCATTGCCAAACGTTTCCGGACATGTCGTAGAGGCCATATCCGTTGGGCTTGAATGTCTTTACAGCTGTTGTGCCTATGTAGCCGCCTTGTTTGGTGCTTTTGTGAGGAAATTCTCCGTGCCAGATATTAGCTTGGGGATTTTCTTCTGAAAACTCTTCGTTGCCCCAGCAGTAGATGGCATTCTTTTGACCGCCGAGGGCGGCAAATTCCCATTCAGCTTCAGTGGGCAGTCTTTTGCCTGCCCATTTGGCGTAGGCTTGGGCATCGTACCAGGAGATTTGAACGACGGGATGATCCTCTTTGCCGACGATCGAGCTTTCGGGGCCTAAGGGGTGTTTCCAGTTAGCGCCTGGTTTCCACTCCCACCAGTTGAAGTTGTTGTTGAGGGAGACTGGCCCTTTGGAGGGCTTGAAGACGAGGGATGCAGCAACGAGAAGTTCGGGTGCAGGCTCAGGGGTGCCCTTAGGCACTTGGGCCATGATCTCTTCGAGTTTTGGGGGAATTTCAGCTGTGGTTATGTAGCCGGTCGCATCGACAAACTCTTTGAACTGGCGATTGGTTATGGGGGTTGCATCTATCCAGAAGCCATCGACCTTTACTTCGTGGGGAGGCTTTTCATCTTTACGTGAATCTTTGTTGTCTGAACCCATTGTGAAGGTACCGCCTGGAACCCATACCATTCCAAGAGGTGAATCTTGAGTTTGAAAGCGAGCGGGAAGCTCGGAAGAGCAGCATGTAGCCCACATTTGATTGATGAAGAGGGTGAAAAGGAAGAGTGATCGCATATTTTTACCTAGCTTAGGCACTACTTGATAGCAGTGCGCATTAATTTTTTGATAATCTTTATCACTTTTGAGCCGCAGTTGAAGGGACCATTGGTATGAGAGTGGCATGAGCAATTATTTGCCATTTGTTATCATTCTTTTGCCAAACACTGAGGCGGTTTGCTTTAGAGATAGCTGGGCGCCCTTCAAAAGATTCTGAAACTGCGATCGCATAAGAGACAATGATGGTTCCAGGGCTTTCTGTGACGAGAAAATCGCTGATGGTATAGTCGGTGACATTGAGTTTTTTAAGTAAATTTATAGCCTGTTCTTTCTTGAGAACCTCATCGACAAGCACGGTTTGATAACAGGACGCAGTGCTATCCTCAATAGCTTTCCAGTTACGCTTTTTCGTGTTTTCCCAATACTCTCTTTCAAGAGATTCGCCAAGAGATGTGTCAGCAAAAAGCGCTAACTGGGAGATAAGCGTTGAGGCAAAGAGAGCATATTTAAGCATTGGTTTAGTCCTTTTAAAGTTGTAAACGTAACGCTAGGGTGTATCATGAAATTTTGTCAAAAATGGTTTATGTGGTTTGTTTTAATATTAATGAATATTAAAAATATGTATTTTTATATACTATTGTTTAATTCGAAATTATAAAGATTAGAATTATAAATATGAGTTCTTTAGTTTTTTCACTATTGGCAGCTTGCTGCTCAGCTCTGTCGAGTTTGATTTTTCGTAAAAATAATGACGTTTCAACGACTAGCGGCAGCCCTACAGGCTATTTAGTGCTGTTTTATTTTCTATCATTCATCATCTCCCTTCTTGTTTTTCCTGCTATTTGGAATGGGAATGTAAATTATGTCGTAGTAGCTCTTGGACTTTGTGTAGGCATACTGACCTCAACATTGATGGTCGTAACCTCTCGTGCGCTGCAACAGGGGCCCGCAGGCCTTACATTTGCCTTCCACAATGCGAGCGCTATCTTCCCCAGCCTCATCCTTTTTGTACTGCTGGGTTCAGAATTTGGCTTTAGCTACTCCTACATCCAGCTGGCAGGAATGGCGCTTGTCTTGTACGGCCTTTTTTTAGGAGCTAAAAATGAAACAGCTGGACGCTCTCAAGCCTCAGCTCGTTGGCTGCAGTTAGCTTTGGGCTGTTTTATTATCCAAATCCTTGCCCTTACATTCATTCAGGCGCGCTGTCTTTTATATGATTCTCATGCCGCGAGCACATTCTTTTCAGACGCACCTTTTACTGAGGCTGATGACATATGGTTTATGCCTGGAATGTTTGGAGCGGCTTTTGTGATGCAAACAGTGCTCTTTCTACATGAGAAGAGAAGGTTTCAAAAGAGCGAAGTTATCTATGGCTGTTTGGGAGGTGTTGCCAATTTTGCATCTACCTGCCTGCTTCTATTGGCAACCAAATATGCACTTCCCTTTGAACAGGCAATTTTATTTCCCTGTTTTGCTGTTGGCTCTATGATTTTATGTAATGTCTGGTCAAATCGTTTATACAACGAAAAATTTAACCTCAGGACCAACGCCCTATGCTCTTTTGGAATTTTCATGGCAGCGTCCAGCTAAGGAGGTTGTCAATAAGAGCACAAGGTTACGAATTGATGATCTTTAGGATACTATGCATTTCTCGGCCGGTTTGTTGTTACATGTTGGAGCATTGAAGATCGTCGTAAGAATATCTCCAGATATTCTTGATTTAATTGAAGAAGGATTCATTTCGTAGATGTGTTTAAGATCCTCTTTAAGCCTTAGAACATAAGATTCTTCGCTACAGAATATATTTCTATCACTGATATCTTTAAATAGTCGACAAGTATCAAAACTTGATAATTGGATTTTAGTTATCTTTCTTCCATCCTTGAGAATGATAGTGCATGCATATTCGCTTATGGAAGATTGGTGGCGGTTTCCCTTAATATTGCGCTCATAGCTAATTATTAATTTCTCTACATCTTCAGCTTGAACTACTTTAGATCCTGGTATAACTTGCATAAATACCTTGATTAAATTTTTTTAATTAAAATCATTATACATATAATTATATGATAAAGTCAAATTAATTAAGAATCATTACGAATAAGAATAACAAAAAAAACAAATAATCTACAAAAGTGCTTTTGAGATTGTTATGAAAGGCTCATTAGCTGGCTTAATTTCAAAACCAAAACTCTTGGCAAGAGCTATCATACCGCTATTTTCGTTGAGAAGGGTCGCGTGAATGGACTCGAGTTTTTCCGCTTTAGCAACTTCTAGGCAGGTTTCAATTAAAACGCGGCCAATGCCTGACCTCTGAAAATCATCGCGTATGATGAGCTTCAAGTCGCACTTCTTTGTCCCAGGAATTTTGGTCATGCGGATAACGCCTGCAATTGCGCCTTGATCTACTTCTGCACAAAGGGCAATTTCATTATCGAAATCGGTCGCACAAATACGAAGAAGCCTTTCATGAGCCGCTCGTTGATCGAGAGATACGAACTCAAAGTATCTTTGCCGGATACTATGCTCAGAAAGCTCCTTATGAAACTGCACTATCTCAGGTTCATCTTCAGGGCGGATAGGACGGATAAGGATTGCTCTTCCATCTTTCAGCGTCCGATCAAAAACATACTCGATAGGATAGGGGCGCATCGCAATGGGTGGAATAGCTTCATTCGGCTTATGAAGGACAATACGCGCATCGAGCGCAATCACACCATTCGGTGTTGCAAGCAGGGGGTTCATATCGCACTCGGCAATCTCTCGAATCTCGGTAACCATATGAGAAAAGCGTGCAAGCGCCTCCTCAACTGACCCTTTGAGGATAGGTTTGATGCCGCGGAAACCATTGAGAGCTTTTGAAATTTTTGTTTTTTCAATGGCGTTTTGAGCAAGAGTTGTATTCAGCGGTGGAAGGGCTAGAACACGGTCTTGGAAGATTTCGACATAAACGCCGCCAGCACCAAACAAAATCACGGGGCCAAATTGAGGATCTGTCGACGAACCCATGATCAGCTCAATACCCTTTTCGGTAATCATCTTTTGAACAGAAACACCCAAAAATGCCTTTTCACCATATTTTGGAATCACCTTTTCCTGAATTTCCTTATAGGCTTGGGACACCTCAGCGCCAGACTTTAGGTTCAATCGAACGCCGCCGACATCACTCTTATGCGTAATTATGTCCGAATGGAGCTTAACAACAACAGGAAAACCCATCTCCTCAGCGACCTTTGAAGCTTCTTCCGGAGAGTGCGCAAGTTCCGTTGGAACGGTCGGAATCCCATAAAGATCAAGAAGCGCTTTTGATTCATATTCGGTTAAAAGCACTCTTTCCTCTTTGAGAGCTGGCTTTAAGAGTTCATGCGCTTTAAAAATCCGCTCTTTGGTCGCTTTCAGCTGCATGCCCACAACGTCAATCATAGGGGTTTCGTAGATCTTTCGGAGTCGGTCGGAGTAGTTCCACATAAGGCCAAAGGTGTGGGCTGCTGCATCGGGATATCCAAAGGTCGGAATATGCGCCTGGTTGAGAATCTCGATCCCCTTTTTGACAAAGGTTCCGCCCATCCAGCTGGCAAGGAGCGGTTTATTTTTCAGGTGGCCAAAGCGGCGAAGGCAGTCGGCAGTTCCTATGGCATCGGTCATATCTTGAGGAGAAAGAACGATTAAGACCCCATCGACTTGAGGGTCGGTTGCAACGATCTCCAAAGCCTTATCATAGCGATCAGCGCCTGCATCCCCCAAAATATCGACTGGGTTTGAGTGGCTCCACGCACTAGGTAAAAAGGCATTGAGTTGATCAAGAGTTGTAGACGAAAGTTTGGCAATTTTTGCCCCAGAGGCAATCGTTGCATCGGTAGCAAGGACTGAGGGACCTCCAGCGTTGGTAATGATGGCGAGGTTGGGTCCCATAGGACGAGGCTGTCTGCCCAGTACTTCTGCCATATCAAAGAGTTCGCTGATGGTATCCACTCGAAGAACCCCTACCCGTTCAAGGGCTGCGTCAAAAACGGCATCGCTTCCTGCCAAAGATCCTGTGTGAGATGCTGCGGCTGTTGCCGCCTCCTGAGTTCTTCCCGCTTTGATAACAATGATAGGTTTGTCGAGAGCAACTTGACGAGCAGCGGAGAGAAACGATCGAGGATTTCCGATGGTCTCCATGTACATCAAGATACTCTTCGTCTCAGGATCTTTTCCAAGGTAGGAAATAAGATCGCCCCAGTCGATATCGGCCATAGAACCAATCGAGACAAAAGCTGAAAAGCCGATACGTTCTTCGAAGCTCCAATCAAGTACCGCTGTGCACATCGCACCCGATTGACTAATAAATCCGATGGAGCCTGGAAGCGCAATTCCCCGTGCGAAGGAGGCATTAAGGCCAAAGTGCGGATTCATAAGGCCCAAGCAGTTTGGCCCGATAATTCTAAGAGAGCCGCGAGCTGCCTCTTGCAATACTTGCTGCTCCAATTTAAGCCCCTCGCTGCCCAGCTCCTTAAACCCAGCAGAAATAACGATCGCTGTCTTAACGCCAGCATCAACACACTCTTTGATAATCCCAGGAACAGTTGGGGCTGGAGTGACAATCAGAACAAGATCGACTCGTTCTGGAAGAGATTTTAGATTTGGATAACAATCAAGCCCTAGCACTGTTTTTCGCTTAGGGTTGATCGGATAGACCTTAGACCTCATTCCCCCTGTGATAAGGTTTTGGACAAGGGTTCGGCCAACAGATCCCACGTCATCTTTGGCTCCGATAACAGCTACAGCGTTGGGATGAAAGAGTGGATCGAGAGGATGCGGATAAGAATAGATGAAGTCCTGGAAGGGATCCTTGAAAGTCATGATATCCTCGATCTCAATACTCTCCTTGTATTGTAAAAAATATTTTAGGAACAGCTGTGCCTTTTACAAAAAAATCTTCCTGGGACGCCCTTCACAGCTCTAAAAATTCTTCTTGCATAGATTTATTCAATTGGAGCTATTGTCGGAATTGAGGGACATGAGTGTGCAGCATGACCATCAAAGCGATCCTTTCCAAAAAGTTAAATCAAGTAGAAGAAATTCCCATCTCTGAAGAAATAGTAGAAAATAAACCAGTCACTAAACGTCTTACTTTCCATGACCTATATCAGCCTGAGCTTCTGACAACTGTTGCAAGCTATCTGCCTTTTACAGAGGGAAGAAAGTTTCTTGAAGTGGCAGCGCTGCTCTACAACAACTCCGGTGAAACATACGTAAAAACATTCCGTGCATTTTTACATTTAATTAAAGAGATCTCTTTGGATAGGGTAGAGCCTACTCCCACTCTTTTAGAGGTTATTTACTCACATCAAAATATCCAAAGGCTCTCCCTCACAAACGTGCAAAAAACTTCCTCTATCGAAAGCTGGGCCCCCCTTGAACTCTCAAACCTCACCAACTTTAGCCTCAAAGGCCAAGAAAAATTCCTTCTCAAAGGCTCTAACCTTTCTCTCTTTTCCACTCTTCCACGCACAATCACCCATCTTGAATTTGAGAGAATTGATAAGACAAAAACACTCCCACCACTCAACCTCAACCAACTTAAAAATTTAAAAACGCTTAAAATCCACCACAGCCTCTTATCCTATCCAGACGCTAATATTTGGTTGTCAGACCTCATCTCGCTCTCTCCAAAACTTGAAAATGTCAAAATTCTGGGATGGAATTGCAATCCAGGTAAAAACATACTGAAAAAATTAGCATTTAAATCGCTTGAAATTCATGGAGCTCCCTGGCTGGGAGCTAAAGATTTAGAGGCTATTTTCACAAAGAATTCTATAGAAACCCTCTCCCTTAAAGATTGCAGAAATCTGCACTGGACAGAGGTCGATAAAACAGTCCATTTTCCCTCTGTCATCTCCCTTTATACTAATGGCAACATCTCCAGCTCGGAACTTTTGTCTATTAATCGGATATTCCCAAATCTTACGACTCTTTGGATCGATGGAACTATTTCGCTTTATGAACAGACCACATCTCCCCTATATAAATTCAAAAACCTTGAATACCTCAAACTCCCCAATACCCGGCTTCCCTCTGAATTTCGCTCTAAAGTCGAAAAATCAGCTAAGAAGAATGGCCATAAGCTCTTGATTGACAGTAAATCAACTCCCCTTTTTAAGTACGTTGATATTAATTCCGAAAAGAAATCAACTAATTCCTTGACTTATTTAATGAAATCATTAAAAATATAACTATATAAATAGTGTATTTTAATGAAAAAGTTATTAATTCCGATTTTGTTTATCTGTACTTCTTGTGCCAAAATGATCAATGGCAGCCACCAAACAATTCATCTTGACCATCTTCCCCAAGATACTCTCGTTATCGTCAGCAATGATGATGGATCAAAAATTGCAACAACTCAAAAACTATCCCTTGCTCGATCATCACCTTATACGGTTGAAATCAGAAGGGTTGGCCATGAGACAAAGACGATAGCTATTACTAGGTCGCTCAGTCCGCTTGTACTCACCTATGTACTTCCTGGCGGTTTAGTTATGATGGGTATTGACGCAACCTCAAGCTCGCAATTTAACCTCAATCCTGAACGAATAAACGCTAAGCTTACCCAAGCTGAAATTTTGATCGATAAGGAAGATACCGAGACAGCTGCTCTCTTAGCTTTCAAGTCCATTATAAAAGCTGCATCAATTTTGAGGACTTAAAAGCCAATGTCAGCGCCATTAAACCCCTACAGTTCGTCTTCAATCTATCCAAAAACAGACTTCCCGTCCCCTACATGGCATCGGGATGAAAAATCGGGTGTCATTACCCGTGTAAAAACCAAACGAGTTAATGGCCTATTATCTAGCTATACAACTGCATACAATCTAAGTGAACTAATCGGGTCGGGCGGACAAGGAACAGTATACTCCCTAAAGCCAAACGGTACAGGAAAAACGAAAGCAGTCAAAAGGGGAAACAGCTGCGAAAAAGATTACGCCTATTCCTTTTTATGGCCTAAAAATGCCCCAGGCCTACTCATGCGCCCAAAAGCTCTTTTTTCTGACCAAACTACGAAATTGCTTGTCATGCACAAGTACGATTGCAATTTGAAGGAATGCATCTCTTCCCTGACTCATGAACAAAAACTCGATGCAATTTATCAGATCAGTCGCGGAGTTTCACGGCTGAAGAAACTGGGCATTAAGCATAATGATATTAAGCTTTCCAACATCGCTTATGACAAGATGAAAAATCGGTATGATCTTATCGATTTTGGTGTCGCAAAAATTTCGAAAAAAGAAATCAAGTTCCACAAGAGCTTAAAAAGCTCATGGTCTTTAGATGAGCTCTCTTTGAGCAAAATAATTGACAGGATTCTTTTCCCCGATGTTGATTACGTAAATACAATGAGCGATAAATTAGTGGCCATTTCCCAATTAGGCTACTCAACCAAAGTTACAGAATATCTCCAGGAGTACTTTGCCCATAAGGACTTCACCCCTGATAAAATTGCAGATCTCTTCTTAAAAGCAATAGACGAATTTAGAAGACACAAATCCAAAATGTGATAGGGTATAAGGCACATATTTCTTTAAGTACTCTAATGAGCTCATTTTCACGCTCAGGCACTATTGTTGACATCCATTCCAGAACCACCTTCCCAGGAACTGTTGAAGTAAAAAACGGCCTAATCAGTCGCATTATTCAAGACAAAAAACCGAAGTCGCAAGACTATATCCTTCCCGGCTTTATCGACGCTCATGTCCATATCGAAAGCTCGATGCTGATTCCTTCCGAGTTTGCGCGACTTGCAACAGTGCACGGAACTGTCGCTACGGTCTCCGATCCCCATGAAATTGCCAACGTTTTGGGCATGAAAGGTATAAGGTACATGATTGAAAATGGCAAAAAAGTGCCCTTCCATTTCTTTTTTGGAGCCTCTTCTTGTGTCCCAGCCACAGCTTTTGAAACGGCGGGCGCCTCAATTTCAGCTGAAGATATTGCAGAGCTTTTGGACAAAGATGGTTTGAAATACTTAAGCGAGATGATGAACTACCCAGGCGTACTCCAGAGCGATCCTGAAGTACTCGCCAAACTGACCGTTGCCCATATACGCAACAAGCCAGTCGATGGCCATGCGCCAGGCCTCATGGGAAGCGATGCCAGAACCTATATTGATCATGGGATCACAACCGATCACGAATGCTATACTCTTGAAGAGGCTCTCTCCAAAATTAGCTTTGGAATGAAGATTATTATTCGTGAAGGCTCGGCTGCAAAAAACTATCAAGCCCTCCATCCTATCATCAAACAATATCCTGAACTCGTGATGTTTTGCAGCGATGATAAGCATCCCCATGAACTAATGAAAGGGCATATTAATGATTTAGTTCGAAGATCTGTTGTAGATCATGGCTATGATCTCATGGATGTCCTGCGAATAGCTTGCCTTCATCCTGTTGAACACTACGGACTTGATGTAGGACTTCTAAGAGAGGGCGATCCGGCAGATTTTATAGTGGTCAATAACCTTACTGAATTTAAACTGCTTGAAACCTATGTACGAGGCACTCTTGTTGCAAAAGAGGGTACGTCGCTTATTGAATCTGTTCAAGCAGAGACTCCCAATCAGTTCAACTGCACAGCAAAACTGCCGAGCGATTTCAAAATTACTGCAACGGGATCAATGGTGCGTGTCATTCAAGCCGTCGATGGACAGCTGATTACTAAAAGTGAGCTTTTTGAGGTAAAATCGGGCGTTCCAAGTATAAATCGCGATATCCTCAAGCTTACAGTCGTTAACCGATACAAAGATACAGCACCTGCTGTTGCCTTCATTCAAAACTTTAAGCTTAAATCAGGGGCGATAGCAACGTCGGTTGCACACGACTCGCACAATATTATTGCCGTTGGCTGCAGCGATGAAGAGATCGCTCAAGCGGTCAACCTGCTTATCGAAAACAGGGGCGGCATTGCCGTTGTGAATGGAAACAAGCAGAACGTTTTAGCCCTTCCGGTCGCAGGACTTATGACCAATATCGATTGCTTTGAGGCTGCAAACAAGTACGCTGAGATGCTTATCCTTGCAAAAGAGCTGGGAACAACTCTTCACGATCCTTTTATGACTCTTTCATTCATGGCCCTACTTGTAATCCCTGAGTTAAAACTTAGCGATAAGGGGCTCTTTGACGGTAAAACTTTTGCGTTTACCGAGCTCTTTTCTTAATGGTTCTTAAAACTACACGCTACCTATACTTATCAAACAATAAAGGATATCTCGAGGTAACTAAAGAGCTTCTCTACATGGGCTGCAAGCTTCCTCAGGACGCGCTCCAAATATTGCTCGATCTTCAAAAAACGGCCAGAAAAAAGTGATATCGGAAAATAGTACATCGGAATAACTTCCCTCAAGTGTCCAAATGACCGGGAGTTATTATGACCAAGATTCAAGAAATTACTTTATTAATTGAACAATACAAAGAAATCAGCAGCCGACAGGAATTTAACATTCCCACGCTTGTTATCAACAAAGATAAAAACCATATTGAGTTTACAAACTTCAAAGCAGGATCGCTTGGAAGGTCATTTTTTGAATGGAAATTCCCATCCAACGCCATAGAAATTTCAAAACAATTGCGAATAAAAATTTCGGAAATTTCTCAAGAGAGCTTAAAAGAGGCTCAAGAGGAAAAGGCACTTTTTCGATTAATCGACATTATAAACAGCCTATTGCTTAAGAAGATCTCAAAAAATCCCACAAGCTCTCAAAAGACATCTGAAGAGCTGAAGGAGATGCGGGATCTTTATACAACCGTTGCAGAAAATATCGCTTCAAAAACAAACAGACAGTTTCTCGCCGTTATCACTCAAAACCGCCTCATCACACTTGCATGTCAAAAGGATCTCAAACTCATTGTATACCAACTCCTCAATGATGCCCCCATCCAAAGAGAAGAGATCGAAGTCGTTGAAGAATATCTACAGAAACCTTTAGTACAATTTCTTCTCGACCAGGATCTGCTTGAAAGAGCCTATGAGGCAATCAAAGCCGGCGCCAACCATTCCAAAGTCGATCTAATAAGTTTAGAAAAGCTCTGTATGAATGAAAAAGCTGCCAAAGATATTTCATTGAGGCTGCAACTCCAAAAACTGGGCATACCATTAAGCAAAGAAATTGCTGAAGATAAATATGTCCAGGCCCTTATTGCCCTTCGCGATAAGGACGATGCAGCTTTTGAAAAGCTCATAGATGACGATTTTCTAAAAGAATTTGAGAAGAGATGGAATCTCAATGACTGCCCGGAAATTGGCAATACCATGCTTGATTTCTTCTTCAAGAATAAAGAACAGTTTATTCAAGAGATGGTTAAAATGAGCAACATCGAGGACGAGGCTGCTCGAAAATATGTTAATGAAGAGTTCCTTAAAGAAATATTGACCCCTAAGAATCTTCAAAACGCCCCAGAAGTCCCCCATTTCGTCATGAACTCACTCTTTAAAATCTGCCCACCACTGGATGCCTGCTTAAGCCTATTTCAAGCATGTACAATGCCGCTGAGTGCAAAAAAAATGCTCTTGAAAACAGCCTGGACATTTTCATCCACAGCAGTAATGAATACAGAGAGATTTGATGCCTTCTTAGGAACCCCATTAGTCAATTTTTTTCTCGAGAACGATCAATGCGAGAAAGCGTATCAAGCAATCGAAGATGGGGCAAAGTTTAAGAATTTAACAGATGTGGAATTAAAAAAACTGCTCTCCTACTCTTCGGAAAATGAGGAGACCAAGAAAGAGACAGAAATAGTTATGGAAAACGCCCTACGTCTTGCCGATGCAATATTGGATACAACTGAAGGTAATAAAAAGAGTATAGAGTACATCGATCGCTTAAACACATTGCTGTTTGGAGAACTTACCAGCCAAAAAGCGCTCGACATTTCAATGAATAAAAGACGGGAGATCATAAAGAGGGAAGAGGAGCTGATCCTCCTAGTCATAAAGGGATATCTCGATATCAATGCCCCAATTTCTTGTCAGGATATTAGGTTCACTCAAAAGTACTTCTTAAACTTACCTCCAACTATTATTTCACTGTTATCCCCGCCATATAATAGTTCGATATTTACCGTGAACACTCTCGTAGTCACAGCATTCATCAAAGGATATGAGAAGTTAGTTCAAGAGCTTCTTTTAAAAGGATGCACGGTTCCGGATACTGCTCCAAAAAGATTGCACGATCTTCAGAAAGAGATTAAGAAATAAGGCTTAAATATCTCATGTCAAAATGAATTGAAATAGCCACTCGTTGTATGCTAGAATTTTATACTCATTCTTTAATGAGTATATCCCTTTGGAGGTGAAAGAAGAGTGGCGCATTCTATTGAGTTTGATCATGTCAGCAAGAGCTATGGAAACACTGTTGCTCTCGACGATGTAACATTTTCTGTCGAAGGCGGTCAGTTCTTCTCCATTTTAGGTCCAAGCGGCTGCGGGAAAACAACAATTCTACGCCTGCTTGCAGGTTTTGAAAAACCTGACTGCGGACGCATACTCATCGATGGAAAGGATGTTACAGACCTACCCCCCAATGAACGACCGATCAATACTGTCTTCCAAAATTACGCTCTCTTTCCCCACCTAACAGTCCGTGAAAATATAGCCTTTGGGCTTCGTGTACAAGGCTTGGATGAAGGCCATATCAACCGTGAAGTCGATACTATGCTCGAGTTCATCCAGCTGGAAGGCCATGGAGATAAAAAACCGGATGAAACCTCCGGCGGCCAAAAGCAAAGAGTTGCCATCGCTCGCGCCCTCATCAACCGACCAAAGGTACTTCTCCTCGATGAATCGCTTGCAGCTTTAGACCTAAAACTGCGCCAAAAAATGCTTTTTGAGCTCGACCGCATCCATGATGAAGTGGGAATCACCTTCTTATTCATTACCCACGACCAGACCGAAGCGATGGCTGTCAGCGACAAAATCTTAGTCCTTAACAAGGGCAGAATCGAGCAGATTGGTACACCTGCAGAGCTGTATGAATCCCCGAAGAGCAGCTTTGTTGCAGCATTTATTGGTGACACAAACTTTTTGGACGGAATCGTATCTGAGAAGGTAAAACAAGACTATAGCCAGCTCATCATTGAAGATATCCCGCCCATTCTCTGCTTCAATGACAAGCATCTTCGAGTAGGCGAACTTGTCCACCTCTCCCTTCGCCCAGAAAAGCTGCATATTTCTAAGGACGTTCCTGAACCGCACCCCTTGAAGAACAGCGTCCAGGGAAAAGTTGAAGATGTGGTGTACAAGGGCGACCACACAAAGTTTTGGGTGCGTGTCGGCTCTCAACGACTCGCAGTCATCCAGCAGCACAGCAAATTTTTACTCGACACCAAGCAAATAACTTGGGGCGATAACGTCTTCCTCTGGTGGCATGCTGATGATGGCTTCATCCTTGAACGCTATAACGAAAAAGACCAAAAACTGATTGAAACGCAACCTGTAGAATCATCTGATCGACCACAAGAGGATTCTCCATGAAGCAATGGCTAAAAGAATGGTCCATTACTTTGCCATCTCTTCTCTGGCTTACCCTATTTTTCCTCATTCCAACCTTGATCGTTGCCTCCTTTTCTATACGCGTTCCTGAACCTAATGGCGGATTAGGTCAAGGCTGGAGCTTTGGAACCTTAGACATCATTTTCGACCCAAAAATCTTTCAACTCTTCATAAGAACACTCATTTTATCGCTTGCTGCAACCTTAGGTTCTGTACTCATAGCTACACCTATTGCCTATACAATGGCCCGCAGCTCAAAGCGTATGCAGCACCTCCTCTTGGTTTTAGTCGTTGTCCCCTTCTGGAGCAGCTTCCTTGTTCGTATCTTTGCTTGGAAATCCCTTCTTCATCCCGACGGCGTTTTGAAACAGACACTCGTCTTTCTCCACATTATCCCAGAGACTACCCAGCTCCTCTACAACGACTTGGCGGTTATTTCTGTAATGGTCTACACCTACCTACCCTTTGCAATTCTGCCCCTCTATGCCGCCTTCTCAAAGTTTGATTTCCAACTCTTCGATGCAGCCTATGACCTAGGAGCTAATAAAACGGTCACGTTCTTTAAAGTTTTTTTACCCAATATTAAGTGGGCCCTGATATCTGCTGCCAGCATGGTCTTTATCCCCTGCATAGGCGCTTATGTAATTCCTGATCTTGTGGGAGGAACTGCCGCTGAGATGATTGGTAATGAGATAGCCCAAAAAATCTTCTACGACCGAAATATTCCAGAAGCGAGTGTCTTATCGACAGCTCTTACCCTCCTCATTTTACTGCCAGCTTTTGCCTGGTCCTACGTCAAACCTCTTGCAACTTCAAGAGGTAGCCAATGACCGCTGGACGATTTGCACGAACAATCACTTGGGTCTCCGTTTTCATTCTCTACCTGCCCATTGTTGTTCTGATAATCTCCTCCTTCAATGAATCGCGATTTGGAGGCGAATGGACAGGTTTTTCATTGAAGTGGTACCAAAAACTCTTTGATGAAGAGGCTCTCTGGCAAGCGGTACGAAATTCTCTTCTTGTCGCCTGCACAACTACCGTTGTATCAACCATCTTGGGGACTACGGCAGCACTCGCTCTTACCCGCTATCAAACAACCCTTCAGCGTTTTCATTGGGGATTGCTCTACTCTCCCTTAATTGTTCCAGACCTTCTTATGGGCGTAAGCCTTCTTGTCCTCTTTGCTCTTGTTCATATTAAACTGGGCCTGCTTACCGTTTTCCTTGCCCACACAACATTTTGCATCAGCTACGTGGCTATGATTATTCAGGGACGGCTGCGCCTTTTTGACAAGTCGATAATTGAAGCAGGATATGATTTGGGCGCCTCGTCCTGGGATATTTTTTGGAGAATAAAGCTGCCTATTTTACTTCCTGCCATTTTAGGCGGAGCGCTTTTAGCCTTTACTCTTTCAATTGACGACTTCGTTATTTCGTTCTTCGTTGTAGGTCCTGGCGCTGCAACGCTTCCCATCTATGTCTATAGCATGATTAAGTTTGGCGCTCCGCCTCTTGTCAACGCCCTTTCAACTCTACTCCTGGTCGTCACCTTTACTCTTGCTTGGGTTGGACAACGGTTTTTAAAAGAGGTTTAGAAGTGGGCCTTGTTAAAATGCGGGGAACGCTTTGTAAAAATTCAACGCAAAGACGCAATGGCGCTAAGACACAAAGAGTTAGAAAAAATCTAATTCTCAATCGTCTACAAAATTGTTCTCTTTGCAACTTTGCGCCATTGCGTCTTTGCGTTGAATTTTTACGAGAGAGATACCTAAAATTCGTTTTGCTGAAAATGCCTAAAAGGGGTTTTTAATATGTACAGGATAGCGTTCGTACTTCTCTTTTTCCTCTCCTGCTCTTCCCAGCAAAATAAGCTACATATCTATATGTGGAGCGACTACATCCGCTCCGATCTCATCCGTGAATTTGAGAAGGAGTTCAACTGCAAAGTAGTGGTCGACACCTACGATACGAATGAGTCGATGTATACTAAACTACTCTTTGGAGCTGAAGGATATGACATCGTCTTTCCCAGCACCTACTTTTTAAGCCTAATGATTGACCGTGGCTTTGTCGATAAGCTGGATATGACCTTAATCCCTAACGCTAAGAATATTGATTGGAATCGCCTTAAATTGTGGGGTCTTGAACCATCCGATTATGGCCTACCCTACATGATTAGCTTTTCAGGGCTTGGGTATCGCGCAGATCGAACAAACAAGCCAACCAGCTGGGACATCTTTGCAGACATACGTCTTCGAGGCCGCATGACCATGCTTAACGATCCTCGAGAAACAATTGGAGCTGCCCTTCGCTATCTTCACTATAGTGTCAATACTGCAGATCCTAAAGAGATCGGGCAGGCAAGTGATATCCTTGTGGAGTGGAAGCAAAACTTGGCAAAGTTTGAAAGCGAGCAGTACAAAAACGGAATAGCAACAGCTGAATTTCTCGTTTGCCATGGCTATAGCAGCGATATGCTTCAAGTTTCACGAGAACTGCCTGAAGTGCAATTTTCCTACCCTGTTGAAGGCTCTGTAGCCTCTTGCGATAGCTTAGTTATTATCAAAGGATCTCAAAACAAAAGACTCGCTCACGCCTTTATAAACTATCTCCACAAAGGACGAAGCGCCAAGCTCAACATGATCACAACTTGCGCCTTTTGTCCAAACCTTGAAGCTCTCGATGAGATGACCGTGGATGAACGCATGGAGGGGCTCAGGTTTCCAAGCAAAGAGATGATAGCACCTGAAGTCATCCGGCATGTCCCAAAAGCGCAAACGCTCTACTTAAGAACTTGGGATGAGGTAAAATCGAGGTAATAGGAGATCTATTATCAACGTCCATCGGACAAAAAATTCTTCCCAGTAGCGGTATAGTAAAACGAAGCAATCGAAAGGGTGCAAGGAAAAGCAATTGTCGCACCAATAGCTACTTGCATAGCTCCACCCAAAAAATGGCCAGCTCCAGCAATAAAACCTGAGGTCCTGGGAGCCTTGCTCATATTAATTGCTCCTGAAATCGCAATTATCCCGCCAACTATAGTTAAAGGCAGCCCTATAGTAAAGGCCGCAGCCAAACAAACTAACCCAGCAGGAACCGCAGCTATCCTTCCTAAAATATGTAGGGCTTTGTTAAAAGCTGATTGAGATTTTTGAGTCCCTTGAGCGTGTACAGCACGCCTTTCAGAAGTTGGTTGGATTTCTGTCGGAGTACGAGTATCAACTCCTCTATTTTGATTCTCTTCATAGCTATGTTTTGGTTGAGTACGCACAGCATCCAATTGGTCCGACATACCGACTCCGTAGTCCATTTATTAAACAGTAATTAAAAATAATATTTCACACAAGAGATGGAAAAGAAAAAGGGCTATTAGCTTTTCAGCTAACAGCCCACGTGGAGAAATCGACTAAATACTAACTAAAGCAGTTTATCGTATCCATCCGAAGCGACCTACTGTCTCAAGAGTATAGTTCTTGAGATCACGTGCGGTGAATGCTTCAGAAGCGATGATGCCTGCGTCAGAGAGTGTATGCTCAGCAAATGCTGCTCGACCGAAGTTGACAGCAAGCTTAACATAACCACCTTGACCCCAGCCTCTGCCGAAACCAGCTTCGAGAGCAACTGGACCAGCGAGGTTCATACGGAGAGCATATTTCCAATGATGGGATTGCTCACCCTTATGTTCTCTATCATGGTGCCAGGTTGGACCAAAGCTTGCCAATGTCCATGGTAAATATGGAAGTTGGAAGTCTAAGTCGAGGTTACCTGTTGTATGGTGTGAACCAAAGTAGTGTGTGATCTCCTTCATATGTCCCTTATGATCATGGACACGGAAGTTGTAGTTCATACGAATCGTGAAGAATCGTCCGAACCACTCAAGACCTGTACCTACGTTATTGTGGCTATGATCCCACTCATGATCGTAGAACAGGTTAGCACCATACATATAGTCGTTGCTAGCAGCGAGACGACGATATCCTAAGCCTAAGCTTAATTGTGGGCTATCCCACTTTTGGAAACCGAAGTCGCCTTGCACGAACACTGTGTTCATCATTGTGCCTTCTGTACGATAGATAGGCTGAATGGTGAATACATCCCACAGTGGTCTCTTTGAATTGGTGAAAGCTGCGCTTACACCGGTTCTGTCCGACCATGTTTCGTTTGCAGCAGACGTTGCTGATACGAACATGTCGTCAGAGCCCATTCCAGATTTACCTTGCATGTCGGCCTTAAGTGCAAAAGGCGCAACAGTCAAAGCACACAGAGCAATGAAACGTTTCATAGGATCCTTCTCCTTGTTGAAACCTTACTTTGAAGGTCTACTATCCCGTATCGCGTTTCGCTATTTTTTTACAACTATTTATTACAAAAAAATCTTGGAATTTTCTGTAATAAATTTATAAACGACCTGACAGTATATTCAAAGGTCGAATTTGAGAGAGAAAAAAAATTAAAAAAAATTTTCAAAAAAAACTCGAAGAAGAGCCCAAAGTGCCGAAAATGGGCCCAAGTTGATCGATTTTTTGTAAAATTGACCATCAAACTAATAGTTTTAAGTTTATTCTGTTTAAATTGAGGCAAAATAGACGTTTGAACGTACCCAAATGGATTTTCGCTTTTTACCTTTGGTTGTTTATCCTGCCCGCCGAAGGCAGATCTTTAGTTAAATTATAATCGGGCACGGGCACGAATATTTAACTTGAGGGTTATGGCACAATTTTAGTAGAATGTCCCTAAGTTTTAAGTTTTTTGGAGTAGATACCATGGTTCGGCTCAGTAAAGTAGCTCGAAGAAGACTTGTCAGCACAAAGCGGCCCAAGATAAAAACATCGACTCAAGTAAAATCCAGCGCTGGCTCAGCTAAGTCGGAAAATAAGAAAGTTTCAGCTAAGAAAGCTGAAGCTAAAAAAATCGATATTCGCATACATAAGAATGCCCTTTCAGGCGATATTGCGAATACGATGTTCGTACCCCATTTCAATTACTAAGAATAGGTAATTCCATGACCCGTCATGCAAGCTACGGCAAATCCAATAAGGGCGTAAAAAAGCGAAATGTGCTCAAGCGATTTGAGCGTGTTGAAGCTTTGAAAAAGCTCGGCCGATGGAAAGATGCTAAGGGAAGCCGTGTAACAGGCCTTCCAAAAACACCCTCCGTTTAAATGGCCCCACTGCAAATTGTCTTTCTTAAGGTCTTTTCTCTTGGAAGACGAGGCAAACAAGATGGCCAAAGTACAGACTAAAGTTACAATTACAAGCGCCCAGCGAGATATTGCAATATCCCCTCTGAGGCGCTTATTTATTTTAATTGCCCGCGATGTTTTAGCCTACGAGGGCTCTCCTCCTACCCGCCTGCATATCTCATTTTTCTCCGATTCAAAAACGCGTGATCTACATAACAAGTTTTTCAATGATCCCTCTCCTACAGACTGTATGACCTTTCCGATTGATGATATAGAGGATGCAGCCCTCCCTGATGGATTTTTAGGGGAAATTGTTATCTGCCCGAGAACCGCAATTTTTGAATCTCTCAAACAAAAAAATACTCCCCTCTATGAACTCAAACTCTACCTGGTCCACGCACTTCTTCATCTGGTCGGCTATAGGGATGAAAAATCTCTTGATCGCAAGAAAATGAAGGCGCGTGAAAAAATGCATATGCTTCGACTTGAGAAAAAGGGCTTAAGTCACTAGTGTCTCCATAACGAATAAATAGTACATATGTTTTTACTTAGCATTGCCGCGATTGTAATAATTCTCGAATTGGTATTTGTCAGCAGTTTCTATCACCTTTGTAGAAACCAGCGAGGCCGTGTTACAAGGAAGTTTCTTGAAGAGAACAACCTGCTTGCACAAATTCTAGAAGCAATGTTTCGACAAAGCAAACTTTCAGCGCTCCTCTTCTGCTTAAACGGGACTCAGCACTTTTTAAGAGTACTTTTTACCTGTATTATTCTTTCCATACTAGCGCAAGAAGTTCCCATCAACAACTTCCTCACAAACACTTTATTTTCATGGCAGTCAGCTGGATTGTTTATCGGTTCCCTGCTAGGCATTGCATCCATTCTTTTTATCATGAGCGATATTCTTCCAAGAAACTGGGCTCAAAAACAACCCGATCATGTCCTGAAAGTGACAGCAACTCCATCGCTTTTAGCTACGACACTCCTCATCCCACTCTTTTCACTGATTGAAAAAATCCTCTCCATATTCAACTCAAGCTTAGTTTCAACATTTTCCCCTAACCGTGAACAGTTGGTTGAGCTTTTACGAGAACTTGATGACCGCTCCGTCATGAGCGACGGCGACCAGAAGCTGCTTCAAGCAGTTCTCCATTTTAAAGACAAAATAGCTCGTGAAATCATGATGCCAAGAGTTGGCCTCTTCTGTATTCCAGAAGATATGCCGATACAAGAGGCAGCCTCCCTTATCAACAAAGAGGGCTATAGCCGCATTCCCCTATACAAAGGGTCAATCGATAATATTGTAGGTGTTCTTTTATATAAGGACCTACTCCCTCTCTATATGCATGAGACAAAAAAAAGCGATCTTGAAAAACCAGTTAAAACTATTGCCAAGCGCGTCTTTTACTGCCCTGAAACCAAGCCTATCCCCTCCCTTTTACAAGAGTTAAAAAAACGTCAGTCCCATATGGCCGTCATTGTCGATGAATATGGCGGAACATCGGGCATCGTGACCGTTGAAGATATCTTGGAAGAGATTGTTGGACGAATTGAAGATGAGTATGACACTCATGAGCGCTCATTCAAAAGAGGTCCAAATAATTCCTGGATTGTCGATGCGCGTATGAACCTGATGGACGTTGAATCAGAGCTAGGAATTTCTCTGCCTCAAGAAGATGAATATGACACCATTGCAGGCTACATCTTCTTTAAAGCAGGATCAATTCCCGCTCCAGGAACAACTATTCATCAACAAAATTATGAAATTACCATCTTGAAAAGCAATGACCGCACTGTTGAAGAGGTGCAGATTACTCCCATCGAGGTAAAAGAATGAGTTTTATCTCTAATCTCGATTTCTTTTCTTTTGTTTTGGGAGCCTCTTTTGTACTCTTAGTCTTTCTTTTTTGCTGGAACTTCCTTCAAGCCCGTACTCAAGAGAAGATCAATCAGCTCCGGTTTAGTTTTGAACAGGAAGAAAAGCTCAAAAAACAAGAAATAAGCCATCTTCAGGAAAAAGGTCGTTTATCTCTTCAAAAAGAGCAGCTAGAGTCGATGCATTCGCTGCACAAGCAAAAAACCGAGCAAGAGCTCCTTTTAGATAAGTTACAGCTCCAAGAAAAGCGTCTGAAAGAAAAAGAACAGCAGATAGATCAAGAGAAAAAAAAGCTTATTACCCTTCTTGAAAAGCATGCATCAGCCCCTCTTGAACAGCTAATTCAAAAAGTAGCCGAAAAAGAGCTCCAAGCAAAAAAACAGCTCGCACAGATAGAGCTTAATCAACTTGAACAAGAATCTGCTCAACGGGCGCAAAACCTTCTCCTTAGCGCATTAGAGCGAGCATCACTTCCCACAACTCGTGATAGCAGCTCCATTTCCCTCCCATTGCCTCATGAGTCTCTTATTCCTCAATTGATTGGAAAAGAGGGCAAAACAATACGCCGTTTTGAAGAGCTTATGGGTGTTTCAGCCAAGATCGATGAATCGACAAAATCACTGCTCATCTCCTCATTTAATGGAAAACGAAGGGCCCAAGCTGAAATGTTGGCCCATGCGCTTTTTGAGTCAGGGAAAATATCTCTAAAAATTGTCGAAGATCTTGCAGCCCAAGTTGAAAAGAATTTTGAAACTAGACTCCAACAGATGGGACAAAAAACTGCTGATGATTTGGGCGTGCAGCTGCCTAAGTCCGTTTTAAGCCAAGTAGCTGAAATGGAGTTTTACTCAAGCTTTGGTCAAAACTTACTTCTTCATTCAATAGAGGTCGCTCAAATTGCGCAAAACTTAAGCCTTGAGCTCAAACTGGACGGAAAAAAAGCTGCCCTCATGGGCCTTTTACATGATATCGGTAAAACAATTCTAAACGAAACCTCTTCCCATGCACTGATCGGTGCTCAATTTCTTCGAAAGGCAGGTCTTGGCGAAGATATTGCAAATGGAGTCGCTGCCCATCATCGAGAAGTGGCTCCCAAAACTCCAGAAGCAAGACTTATTCCAATCGCCGATGCGCTTTCAGCTTCTATTCCAGGAGCGCGGCTCGTTTCATTAGAAGAGCTGCAAGCGCGATCCCAAGCTATAGAAGAGACGGCTATCCAGTTCCCCGGAATTTTGCAAGCCTACTGCCAAGATGGCGGAAAAACACTCCATCTCATTCTTAAACCTGATGCGAAAGAGCTAGTTAATGATGAAGGGTTTAAACGGCAAATATTCAATTCAATACCATCTATAAAAAACCTTTCCTTTCAAGTAGCCACTAATGTGTGAAACATTGAGAAAAAGTTAAATAACACATACTTCGGTCTCTGTATTTAAGTTATCTATTGAAAAGCAAGTGGATTTAAGGCAAAATTTTAGCTAGTCCTAAACATTGAGCGATACTATCATATTTTTGAGGTATTTGTTTTATTTTCACCACAGAGACCACAGAGCACACAGAGAGAAATTGCTGAAAATATCTCTGTGCGCTCTGTGGTCTCTGTGGTAAATTTATTAGTTATCAGCACTTTTTTTTGAGCAGTACCAAATTTTAGGGTAATGAGGATAATACACGCATGCGACGTTCAATTTGCTACGTAGAACCAGCGATGGGTCTTGCAGGACAGAAAAGCACTTGGCAATTTGTCTACACACCAGCGAGCACGCTTCCAAAAGGATGTGTACTCCGATTTGATATCGGGAGCAAGGGCCGGGCGATCGACTGGGAAGTACCCTCTACGCAGCTCAAAGAAGATTCCAACGTTATCTGGGCACAGCTTGAAAATGGCAAAATTATCCCTGCTAAAGCTGTTCAGCTCAAAAATCAGCCTATTCCCTGCTTCGATTTTATCCTCCCGCAAGATGTTCCGGCCGGCAAAACTATTATCATCGGAATGGGTACTCGAAAAGGTGATGAAGAAGAAGATGGAAACACCTGCCAGCTCGTCCTTCAACGCCGCCGTCCCTTCAATCTCTACATCGACACCTCAGGCAAAGGCCATTTTGGAGAAGCTGAGACATTCACAGTCGATATTAAAGGCAATATCTTAAAAACTATTAAGATCATCGTCCCCTCTTTCGTAACAAAAAATCGCCGTTTTGACATCATTCTTCGCTTCGAAGATGAGTTTGGCAATTTGACCTCCAATGCACCCGATGACACTCTTATTGAGCTTACGCATGGAAACTTACGTGAAAATCTTAAATGGAAGCTCTTTGTTCCAGAAACTGGATTCATTGCTTTGCCCAATCTCTACTTCAATGAGCCCGGCATCTACAACATCGAACTCAAGAATATCGCAACCGGTGAAGTAAGCCGTTCAAGCCCAATACGCTGTTCAGGTACTGAAACAAAGCAACTCTTCTGGGGAACTCTCCACGGAGAATCTGAACGCTACGATTCGAGCGAGCATATCGACAGCTGCTTACGCCACTTCCGAGATGAAAAGTCTATGAACTTTTACGGAACCTCGCACTTCGACACCGCTCAAGAAACTTCTAATGAGCTGTGGAAGATGACCTGCCAGACAATTGCAGAGCTTGATGAAGATGATCGCTATGCAGCAATTTTAGGCCAGCAGTGGGTAGGCGCCCCGAAATCGGAAGGATCTAGGCTCTTCATCTACCCCAAAGATGAACGTCCCATCATTCGAAAAGAGGATGCTCGCACACCTACTCTTCAAAAAATCTACAAGCTCTATACTCCCAAAGAACTTCTCTCCATTGTCACTTTCTCTATGGGCAAAGGTAATGAATTCAACTTCAAAGAGTGGGATTCAGAGCACGAACGGCTTGCAGAGATCTATAATGCTTGGGGAAGCAGCGAAAAGAGTGCCAAAGAGGGAAATTCGCGTCCCATTTACTGCAGCGACAAGAAGGGCTTTATCGAAGCTCAAGAGGGAGCGCTCCTTACAGCTCTTATGAACAATAAGCGTGTAGGTTTTGTTGCCGGCGGCCTTGATGACCGTGGAATCTATTCTGACCTCTATGCATCTGATCAAGAACAGTATTCTTCAGGCTTAACAGCTGTTATGGCAGAGACCTTAACTAGGACTGCCATCATCGAGGCGCTTTACAACCGTCACTGCTACGCAACAACTGGTGAAAGGATCATTATCAACTTTTCTCTTGCTGGAGCAGTAATGGGTACTGAGCTTTCCACTGCTACAAAACCTGGCCTTCATGTCAACCGCCACGTTCATGCTGTTGTTGCTGGGACTTGCAAACTCATAGCTGTTCAACTCGTTCGAAATGGCGAACCACTTATGACCTATGAGCCTGAAGGGGAAAGCTTTGAGTTTGAGTATGATGACTTAACTCCCCTTGCAAAAGTAAGCCTTGACGCGGAAAAAGATAAGCCACCCTTTACTTTCTATTACCTGCGCGTTCTACAAGAAGATGGCCACGTTGGCTGGTCAAGTCCCATATGGGTTGACTGCCACCCCCAAGTCAAAAATAACGTGGTAAAAACCAATACTACTAAAAAGCTGAAAAAGGACTAAGGCGAAACTTATGGCACGACTTATTTTTGACTCGACAGATGAAGAGCAAGATCTTCCCGATGGCTCCCCTTGCCAGGAAGAGTGTGAAAAACATGGCATCCCTTTTGCCTGTACCGAAGGCATTTGCGGAACCTGTATTGTCCCTGTCTTAGACGGGATGGATAACCTTTCAGATCCTACTCAAGCAGAGCTTGATTTTTTGGGTGCTGATGGTGTGAAGACTGAGCGCATGATGTGCCAGTGTAAAATTAAGAATGGAACCGTCCGAGTTAGGAATTAATATCTTATGTCTAAGTCATGCTGTAGTTCAAAAACCTCTTGCTGTGAGGAAGCTCCAAATAGCACAAATCCAAGCAGCAAAAAAAACGCCTCATCCAAAATTGTACCCTCCATGACAATCGATGAGATCTTTGCATGCTTTCCTCAAAGAGCTCAAAAACTTGCACAAATCCTCTCGAAGCATGGTCTTCAGTGTGTTGGATGTTCTGCATCTACCTGGGAGACCCTTGAGTCAGGCGTTTTAAAGCATGGTAAAAGCGCCCGCGATTTAGAAGAGCTGGTTATAAAGCTCAATAGCTGCCTCGATGAGCCGATGGACATTACGACCATTACTCTCACCCCGAAAGCGGCGAGTAAATTTATTGAAATTAGCGCTGCTGAAGGCAAGCCCAACTGCGGCCTTCGTTTTGATGAACAAGCTGCAGGCTGCTCTGGGTTTGAATATGTTCTCGACTTCTCGTTAAAAGCGGATGCCGATGATGCGGTTTACAAATCTCACGGCGTTGAAATCCACATCAATAAGTTCTCACTTTCCCGTCTTCTCGGCTGCGAGATCGATTATGTAGATGGATTACAGTCTGGCTTTAAGATCTCAAACCCCAATGCCCGATCATCCTGCGGCTGCGGCTCCAGCCATGGTTATGAATAAGAAATACTTGGTCTGTTTTTTACTCTTATTCTGCCAAAGTCTCTTTTCACTCTCACCGCAAGATGCAGATTCAATTGCGGTGAGAATTTGGAAAAATGAGTGCGGCGGCACTGTCCAAGGCTTAACCTGTTGGAATCAGGGTGAAAATTTTGCATCGCTCGGTATTGGACACTTTATCTGGTTTCCAGCAAACTCCCACGAACCCTTCCAAGAAACTTTTCCCGAACTATTAAAATATATACAGTCGCAAGAAGCAACTATTCCAAAATGGCTTTTAGAAGCTGATGGTTGCCCTTGGAAAACACGAGACGCCTTTTATCAAGATATTGAATCTCCTCGAATGAAAGAGCTGCGCCAATTTCTCCTAGAGACAAAGTCCCTGCAAGCAGCTTTCATCGAAAAGCGCTTAAGCCAAGGCTTGCCCCAGATGATCCGATCACTCCCAAAAGAAAAACAAGCAAATGTCATTTTAATCTTTACCAAACTATCCCAAACCCCTCGCGGTGCATTTGCCCTAATTGATTATGCAAATTTTAAGGGGCTGGGGATTCTACAAACCGAATCCTACAACGACCGAGGATGGGGTCTTCTTCAGGTGCTTCTGAATATGAAAAGCGCTACGGTTGAAGATTATATCCTATCTGCCCAAGAGATTTTGACTGAACGTGTCAAAAACTCACCTCCCGAGAGAAATGAAGAACGCTGGCTGAAAGGTTGGCTAAATCGTATACAGAGCTATTAACCCCTAGTTTTTTTGTTTGTTACCCAAAACTCTGGTTATTAACTCAGGAGAGAATACTCTCCCCTGAGTCGGTTACGAACTAAACATTATTTGAGTTTAACAGCGGTTGTACCTGAACGATTACTACAGGTGTGTTTACACGCGGTTCTTGAACTGGCTGTTTTTGAACTTGCTGAGGTACCACTACAGGTTGATTTTGAACCTGATTTAATTGAACTTGTATAGGTAGAGGTTGCTGTTGTGGAGCTTGTTCTTGAGATTGATTTTTTGCATCTTGGATAAGCGCCCAGCTTGCAACACTTGATACTCCAAAGAAGAGTACTGAGCGCGCAAAAAGGGTCATATCATTTGTCATCCATCCTAGAGCACCATAAACAACAGACGTTGTGGCAAAGGCCACTGCAATCGCAGGCCAGAGCTTTTTATAGTTTTGTTTAAAGTTCTCAAACATGGCACTCGCAGCAGGCCCTAAATGCTCAGCTGTCACTTGTCCTTTTACAACGCACTTGATGACAGGCCATGAAGCTGAAAGCAGCCGAGTACTCCAAAAGAGCATGGCGGGAATAGTCATGTATCCAGTCAGCGCTGCAGCAGTGAAGAGAATCTCTGGAATAGAAGTTATAATCTTGCGAACAAGAAAAGCATGTGTTTCAGGAAGCGCATAGTCAATCAGTTGACACACTTTACGCTCCAACCAATAGACAAAGGTCTGAACCTGTTCTGCAGCATGCTTAACCTGCTCACCACAGTATTTACCAAAATCTACTACAGTCGTCCCGCATCCCTGAATTCGATCTAAACATGTTGGCATCATTGACCTCCGATATCTTTTAGGAGCTTGGCAAGAATTATTTGCATAATTTAGTAAGCTCCAGACGGCGGCAGTCTAATGAAGAGATGAATATATACACAAAACAATTTCAATAATCAGTTTTGGCTTTGGCAACATCCAATTCTAGGAAGCTGTTTGTGTACTACACAATTCGAAGAAGATAACTTTTTAAATAACTTGTTTCGGGAACAAATATACTCTCGGGATGATCAAAAGAGTGTATATGGTGAGAGAGAATCTGAACCTCTCTTTGAGCTGCCTGGGCCGCTTGAAAAAGAACCTTTTTAAAGGTCGCCTCATCAATGTAATAACTACAAGAAGAGGTCAGAAGAAGAGTTTCCGGCTTCGCCTTTTTCATCACTTGGAAGTTTATATCTCGATAGCCCTTTGATGCTTGAGCAATGTCGCCTCGCTTTTTAGCAAAGGCTGGAGGGTCGAGCACAATAAGGTCGTAGTCGAGTGAATCGGTGCGCAAATATGAAAAGCAATCGTCACAAACGGCTGTATGTGAAGCAGATTGTAGCTTATTTTTTTGAAGGTTCTCGTCGAGTACTTGCAGCGCCTCTTCCGAACAATCAACCGAGGTGCAGCTTATAGCTCCCCCTTTAAGCGCAGCCAGAGAGAATCCCCCAGTATAGCTAAAGCAGTTCAATACCCTCTTTCCTTTGCTCAAACGTCGTACAAGTGATCTCATCTCTCTTTGATCAATGAAAAATCCACTCTTCTGCCCCTTCTCAATGGGGATCACATGTTGAATTCCATTTTCCTCAATGAGGACGGGGTCAATTATTGTTCCGAAAAGCGACTTTTGAATGATGGGACATTTTTCCACTTTTCGAGATGGACTATTGGACTTCTCATATACCCAGAGAGGGTCAAGCTCTTCGAAGAGTACTTGTAGAATACTATCTTTGAGAGCATCGATGCCTGCGGTAGAACTCTGAAAGACTAAAGTCTTGTCATAAAGATCAACAACAAGCCCCGGAAGCTCATCCGCTTCTGCATGGATAAGTCGAATGGCTTGATTTGAAAAATCGCCAAAAAGCTTGCGTCGCAAAGAGATTGCTTTTCGCACATTTTCACGAACGGCCTCAATGGGATCTTTATCCTTTGAAAAGGAGATCATTCGGGCAATGATGTCGCAATGGGGGTTGAGGTAGGCAAAGCCTAAAACTTCCGCTTCACTGCTCACTACGCGAGCAATCTCTCCTGGTTTACAGTTAGGCTTGGTTTCCAATGCGCCTGAGAAAATCCAGGGATGGCGGTTTTTAAGGCTCTTTTCCCGCCCTTTTTTAAGTACTATTTCAATCAAAATTTACTCCTGAACATGTTGTGCTAACATTCGTAAATGAAAGTTTTGTTTTAATTTTAACCACAGAGATCACAGAGCGCACAGAGATATTTCAGCAATTTCTCTCTGTGTGCTCTGTGATCTCTGTGGTAGATTTATATAATTGCCCTTTTTCAGATCGACTTGTCGCGTTCTACTTAAATACTGTACAATGAGGAGATATTCTACAGTTTTTCCATGGACATTGCAATTATAGGATCGGGCTGTATTGGGCTGAGTGTTGCGCTCAAGCTTCAGGCTCATAAAGTCACCATCTTCTCAAGTCCTGAAGTTTCATCTGCCTCTCGTATTGCTGCAGGCCTTATCAATCCCCTTGTCGGCATGAAAGCCAACCTCGCCTACCAAGGATTTGAAGCACTCGAGAGTGCGACAAAACTCATTACCTCTGTTGATAAAGAGTGCATTATTCATAGAGGCATCTTTCGTCCAGCTGCAACTCCTGAAATGAGAGAGTGGTTTCCCAAATCAAAAGCTGCTTGGTGTACCCATGGCAAACAATTTTACCCGGATCCTCTCAATCTTCCCGGGATCTATATTGACAAAGCTTTAGCTATCGATGCAGAACGGTATATGAATGCCCTCAAACAGCTATGTGAAAAACAGTCTGTCCAATTCATTGAACAGCATATCTCGTCTCTTGAAGATCTCAAAGGTTATGATCGTATTATTGTAGCTGCTGGCAGCGGCATGAAAGGGCTCGTTCATGACTCTTTAGGAAAACTCAACCTAGTAAAAGGGCAGATACTAAAATATACAACCAATGAGACGACCAATATAGCTCTTTCCGCTAGAGCGTATCTGACTATTAACAATTCACTCTTAACTGTTGGTGCAACCTATGAGCATTTTCCGAAAACCGACGGTGTTGATATTGAAGAGGCTGAAAAAATCATCCTGCCCAAAATAGCTGAGTTTTGGCCAGGACTTATTCATTCTAAACCCCTGGATGCCCAGGCTGGCCTTCGCTGCACAAATCCCTCTTCCTTGCCCATCATCTCTCGCTTACGAGAGAAAACATGGGCTATTGGCGCATTAGGCTCAAAAGGCTTTCTCTATCATGCATGGATTGCGGAGAAGATCCTCCCTGCTCTCCTTTCAGACAAGAGTGAAGATCTTCCTCGAGAACTTTACGCTTTTAAATCGTTATAGCCCGTCACAAAGCTAAGAGTACCCGTTCCAATAGCAAGTAATCCTATAACGGCTTTATTAGTCTTTTTAAGAAGGGTCATTTGTTGATCGGTAATGGCACTATAAACCATCCTGCCGCCTGCAAGGATTAAACCAGCTCCAACAGGTGTCAGATAAACTCCAGCTGTATGTTTTGCATGTGCAATGGAATCATGCTTATTCTTCAATATGAAATTGACTGAAACCACTGTCGCAACTGAAGAACCTACTAGCTTAAGAACATCACCTACATTTAACTGAGCTTCTTTCTTTCTAATTTTGGCATTAGACTCAACTGGAGTCGATAATGCATTTTTACAGGACTCTACGATTTTTTCACCGTAACCCAATAGCCCATATCCGCAATGCATTCCGCGCTGTATGATGTTAGAAATTAAACTCATAGCAAAACCTCTTTATAAATATTGTAAAAGCTACTGCTCAGATTATATAGGAATTCCGAGCTCTCACTACATAGATTGCGGTAAAGTATACTGGCAGCTCAAACAAAACGCAAGATCGGTAATAACAAGATCGGTAATAGTTTGAGCTGCTTCAAAAATAATACTACTCTATTTAAATATGAGAATGGGAGCTTGACCCTCTGGCCAATCAACTTTAGTCTGCCAGGATGGTGATGGAGATGGCTGCATATCTACAACCACTTCACCCTTGGGTCCGTTCTTGAGGATTGCTTTGATGCCATTAGGCACTTCCAAATTAAAGTCGCCGGAAATAGTTACATTTTCAGCAAATACCTCACTAGATCCTCGTAAATGAATTCTACAGCCACCCTCTCGTATTTGATTGCCCTCAAGAATAGCTTCCATATCCGACGATGTTGTAGATACGTTTTTGATATTCACATTCTTCAAATAAGCACGGCCCACGGAATCAGAATATTGAATGCCATTTTCTGACGGCTCACCAGTTATCCAATCGGCATCGATTATAAATGAGCCTTGAATAGTTAAGCCGTCAATTGCTGCTTCAGCAATATTGAGCACAAGCTCAGAACCAGGTTTAAAAGTGACATTTTTTACCTTCTGGCCAATTACTTCCCAAAGAGGTCCAAGAGCTGGGCTATAATCAAAATAGTAGCTGGGACCCGATTTGATAAACTGTTCCAAGCTTTCTTGAGATGGAAGAGTAGCTTTTACATAGTTAAGCAGAAGGTTTCTATTCGTTTGATGCCAGTCGTAAAGACAGGAAACGGGTGTTTCATTGACCACCTTTTCCGCTACATAGGCACGCTTAGCCGTCGACATGATCTTATCACGGCCAAAAAGCTCTACAAAGGACTTGAGCTGCTCAATTGTTACAGGTTCATGTACTTGAGATGTAAAATCATCCGAGATGTTTTGCATCGTCGATTCAAGACGCGCTGCAACTACCTTTTCCTGTTTGCCTTCAACTAATGCATCGACTTCTGTTTTAGCATTCACCAGCATGCCTGGAATAGGATCGATTTCAATCGCCTGCTTAATATCGGAAAGCTTCGCAAAAAGAAAGTTCACATTGGCTAATGATTCGCCCTTGAAAAGCTCTGGCTTCTCTTTTTTCAGCGTCTCAAACTCCGTGTATTCGATATTTGAAATGCACCCCTTATCCTCTTCTCTCTTCAGAACGATCATTCCTTCAGCAAACCCTGGACGTTGAGGACAAGTCGCAATCCCAAAAGATTTATCGTTTAAAGCTCCAAAGCCCAGCATGGTAAAAGAAGCATTATCAAGCCCAACAAAAGGATTGTTGATCTGACGGACAAGGCTATATTCAATTCCCGATTGCATAAGCTGAGGAAATACACCTGTATCAAAGCCAAGCTTCCAGACAACACCATGCCCTCCAGGCTTCATGGCAAATTCAAGCGGGGAAGATACGACCCAGCGTCCCTGCTTATCTATAAGAGGTACTTGCGGCTGGATCATGCGCACAATAGATCCTTGAGGCCGACCAAACCAGTTGGAATCTCTGCACATCTTCTCAATTTCAGCATCATTGTTCTTTTCAACCGATGTCATGAGAACTATTGGAATATGAAGCTGTTTTCCGGTCGTTTTATAGTACCAGTACTCTCTTGCTTCCAAATCTTGGAATAACCTTTCAAGCAGTGATTTCCCTAAAAAGAGAAGTTTCGCAGCAGGAAGCGGGTTGCCTGTTGTTTTGTCAAGAAGGTTTAATCGATCACCGGCTCCGCCGACAACATAGAGTTCAAAGCTCTTCGGCTGAGATAGGCAGCCCGTCTTACAAATCTTCCAGACATTTGCCGTTTTCGTTCGCAAATCAAGAAAGGGAGGAGATGTAATTACTGCATTTGATGGTCCATTTTTCTTATTGAGGAGGGAGAAAACTGTATTGTTGTACCCTTCAAGGCCTCCTATAGGAGCATAGAATTGATTAATGGCGACAAGCTGATTAATAGAATTCATTAACCTTCTTTGCGGATTTGCAAGTCTTCTTTCCCCTTCGACGAAGTTGCCAAGCTGGTTCATTGATTTAAGGGCATTCAATACCTGCTTTTGCTCAGGAGTTGCATCTTCTAAAAATGTAGTGATGACTTTCGGCTCTTTCTGAGAAGAGCTGCAAGAGGTAAGTAATAAAGAACAGAGAAGGAGCGAGAAGCAAGTAAAGAATCGATTAATCATGTGATTTCTCCAAAAAAAACAGCTAGGCTACTTTATACCTTTTTGCCATTTCTGGAAGAGAAACAAATTCAATACCTGGCGCCTTACCTGCCTGGCCAAATTGCCGCATCCGCTCTTCGCAGAGCTTACGAGCAGCGGAGCGCGCTTCTTTGAAATAGTCGCGAGGATCAAAACTATCGGGATGATCAGCAAACCAGGAACGAATTGCGGCAGTCATTGCAAGACGAATATCGGTATCAACGTTTATCTTTCTCACTCCCGCCTTAATGCCTTTTTGAATGGCTTCAACTGGAACTCCATAGGCCTGTCTCAGCTTTCCACCATGTGCATTTATGGTTTTAAGGAGATCCTGAGGAACGGAGCTTGAGCCGTGCATGACGAGATGGCAATTGGGAAGCTTTTCGTGAATGGCAAGTATACGGTCGATTACGAGAACATCGCTGGTCGGTGGAGTTGTGAACTTATACGCTCCATGGCTTGTGCCAATGGCGACTGCCAGGGCATCAACCCCCGTCTTCTGTACAAACTCAACAGCCTGATCAGGATCGGTGAGGAGCTGTTCTAAAGTAAGCTTGCCTGAGGCCCCATGGCCATCTTCTTTCTCACCTGCAGACATGTGCTCCAAAGAGCCAAGAGTGCCTAGCTCACCTTCAACTGATACACCTACCATATGAGCGATATCGACAATATATTTGGTAATTGAGACGTTATAATCAAAAGATGAGGGTGTCTTTCCATCGGCTTCAAGCGATCCATCCATCATAACACTTGTAAAGCCAAGGCGGATAGCGCTCACACATGTCTCAGGACTATTTCCATGATCTTGATGGAGAACTACAGGAATATTTGGATAAAGCTCAAGTGCTGCTTGAACCATTCTGACGAGGAACAGATCGTTAGTATAGGTCCTAGCACCTCTGCTCGCTTGCAAAATAACAGGAGCTTGGAGGGCATGTGCCGCCTCCATAATTGCCTGAATCTGTTCCATGTTATTGATATTAAAGGCAGCAATTCCATAGCCGCGCTTCTGAGCGTCATCGAGGAGAATCCGCAACGGTACGAGTGGCATGGGCTTCTCCCTTCAAGGATTGTGCGAGAATAAGTCGAGCGATTCGACTGAGCGGGATTCGGCTGTTTTTTTGGTTTTTGACGATGTGGTGGTTAAATCATGGAGCTGATTTTTGCTTTGACCCGTGCTTACACGAGCTATGATATCTTCCAAAAGTTGTTTTTCTTGAATGAGGTTTTCAAGCTCTGATGAAAGTTGAGCGCAAAAATCTTTAGCGCTGTTGAAATCTTTTGTCTCTTTAAGCTCTTTCTCGTCAGATAAGCGCCTATAGAGCATCTCGATCTCGCCTTCGGCTGCAAAGAGACTCTTTTTCAGCTCTATCACCTCTTGCTTTTTCTCTTCAAACTGAGCTCTAAACTGCTTGATTTGAGAGCCGTCTTTAAAACTTGCAATCTCTTGATCCGCTGACTGAAGTTTGTCTTCGGCTTCTTTTAATTGTTTTTGAATCGTTTGAATTTGACCCTGGGATTGCTCCAATGAACTTGCGATAGCTTGTGAATTTGCATGAGCTTGTGAAAGTTCTGCATATTGTTTTCGTGATTCGTTGAGAAGGTTATCTCGGCCGGTAATTTCTTTAGTAAGATTTGCAATAATCCCATCATCATTCTGGCGCGTAAATGGCTGTACTGGATTGAATTTTTGAGCAAAGAATAAAAGATACGCTCCAGAAAAAACCAATGTCGTCTTTATCAACAGTGCAGATGGATCCAATGCCTCACCTCATAACTTTACACAATAATAGTATAATTCTGCCTATTCATTCATCCACTTCTTGCTCTAAAAAATCCTGTTCAAACTGGTCCTGGGCTCCTTTAACAAGATAGGATGCCAAAACAGGATCGCCTTCATAGGTCATTTGAACCTCCATCTCCCCTTTGCGAGATGATTTTTTACAGGTGACCAAAACATAGCTTAAATGGTCAGCTGTCATCATTCGCCGCACTTGGCCGTGAACTCCATCGAGTTCTGCCAATGCATCAGTCTCTATCGGTTCAATCGTTGCAACTACGTTCGATTTCTTGCTCATTCAGATTATTCCCTAACTTAGGAGATGGCATTCGACCTCAGTACTGATTTGTTGTAATTTTATTTGATTGTCAAGGAAATATTGATATATATGGAGATAACTGTTGTGAGGTTTCATGTCCTATATCTCGAACTGCCGCATATTTATCGAAAAAAACAAGGCTCGTTATCTCAATTTAATTGAGGAATGGGCAGCCATTAATTCCCATTCATATAATACCTTTGGCCTACAAAAATGTCTTCATGCAATATCACAAGCTTTTACTTTTCCCAACAAAAAAGAGCATTCACTTTCTCATCACAAAATTGTTGCAGACGATGGATCAACGACTGAACTGCCTCTAGGACAGGCTCTTGAAATATTTTCCCAAAACAATGCTAAAGATTTTGTATTGCTTGCAGGCCACTACGACACAGTTTATAAGCCAACATCTCCTTTCCAGCATACATCAAGACATGGAGATCGCCTTTCAGGCCCCGGTGTTGCCGATATGAAGGGCGGCCTTGCTGTCTTGCTTGCCTCCCTCGAGGCATTTGAATCGTGCTACACGGGCAAAAAAATAGAGTGGAAAGTTCTCATTACTCCAGACGAGGAGATCGGCTCTCCAGGATCAAAAAGCCTCTACAAAAAACAGTCTAAAGATTGCCTGGCAGCACTCATCTTTGAACCAGCCTTTTCTACAGGCGCCTGGGTAGATCAGCGATCAGGCTCCTACAATGTTACCATCGATGTTCGAGGAAAAGCTGCCCATGCTGGACGCGATTTTGAAAAGGGAAAAAGCGCCCTTTTAGCTTTCAGTCCGCTTCTTTCAGCGCTCCGCGAACTTCCACGCATTTGCACAGAAATGACAGGATCAAAAGTGACTATTAACGTCGGCAAACTTACGGCCGGATCCGCATACAATATTGTTCCCGATTTCTGCATAGCTCGAATAAATATCCGTTCAACATCGCTAAACGCTCTCCAATTTACCCAAAAAACCCTCAGGGATCTCATCGATATATTTGACCTAGATGCAGATATCCGAATGAACCTCATCGAAGATGGCTTCCACCCTCCAAAAACTCTCGACGAGAAGACGAAGAAGCTCTTCGATCTTCTTAAGTCTTCAGCTCAAGAGCTCCAGATCCCCTTTAAAACGGATGTAAGCTATGGTGCCACCGATGGATCAGATCTTGCCTCTTATGGAATTCCAACACTCGATAGTTTAGGTGTTGTTGGAGGAGACCTTCACACTGAAAACGAGTATATGCACATCGATCGGTTCACCGAACGCGCGCTTGTATCAGCGCTCCTTTTGAGCAAACTTTCAGATGGGAAAAGCGCATGAATAGCATTCAAAACGACAAACGAATCATTGAAGCCAAGAAGCTCGTTCTCAGTGCCCTGTCCGATCATATGAAGGAAGTGTCTGCCCTAAAATCACCCACCTCCGACCATCAAGCCCTATGTTCTGCTCTCGAAAAAATCCGCGGCTTTCCCCTCTATTATCCCTTTATTGGAAGCGGTTTTGGATCAGGCCCTTATGTAGAACTTGCTGATGGTAGCGTCAAGCTCGATATGATCTCAGGCATTGGCCCAAACTTACTTGGCCATAACCATTTAGGGCTCGCATCAGCCCTCTTTGATGCATGCCTGGCAGATACTGTTATGCAGGGCAATTTAATGCATAATGTCGATGCGGTTCAGCTCGCACAAAAGCTGGTTGAGCTTTCAGGCTTCGACCACTGCTTTCTTTCAACCTCTGGCGCAATGGCGTGTGAAAACGCTCTGAAGATTATCTTCCAGCACTATGCTCCAGCCACTCGCATCCTGGCATTTGAACACTGCTTTATCGGCAGAACGATCGCTCTATCGCAAATCACCGACAAACCCTCCTATCGCATAGGCGTCCCTGAACTATTATCTGTTGACTATATCCCCTTTTACAACCACAAAAGGCCTGTAGAAAGCACCCAAGAAACTCTTTCAGCCCTCAAGACTTTTACTGATCGCTACCCAGGCAAACACGCCTGCCTCTGCATTGAACTTATCCAGGGAGAAGGTGGAATTGTTGAAGGCAGCAGCGAGTATTTCCACGCGATCATTGAATTCCTTCGGTCAAAAAATATTGGAGTCTATGTCGATGAGGTGCAGACGTTTGGAAGAACTGAGTCCCTCTTTGCTCATCATCTCTACGGACTTAAAGGCAAAGTGGACGCTATCTCTATTGGAAAAGTATCCCAAACCTGCGCAACGCTCTTCAGTAAAGAGGTTGCTCCAAAGCCAGGCCTCTTAAGCCAGACATTTACAGGCTCAACAGCTGGTATTCGTGCCGCATTATGGTTTTTAGAGCATCTTGATGAACTCAACCTCTATGGACATGAGGGCGCAATCGCACGCCTTTCTAAATACTTTCATGAAGCACTTAACAAGTTAAACAAGAAGATTCCAGGATCAGCTGTTGGACCTTATGGCCGAGGAGCGCTTCTCGCCTTTACCCCTTTTGATTGGGATTTGAAAAAAGTCACCTCATTTCTCAAACGACTCTATGCCAATGGTGTCATTGCCTTTCAAGCTGGAAGCCATACGGCACGCGTCCGCATGCTTCCCCCTTTCGGCGCTATGGAAGAAAAGCATATTGATGAAGTGATGGCTATCGTTGAAAAAACAATCCGAGAGGAGATGGCATGAGCTTTCTTTTTCGACCTGTACGACAAAGCGATCTTCCTGCCATTCACAATCTTCTACAAGAAAGACATACCGGCTTTACCCATGTACCAGAAACTCCTCAGCAACTTGAAGATTTTGTTCAAACGTCAATTAAATCTTTTGGCAAGAAGATAGAAGTCCCAGGGCCTGAGATCTACGTTTTTGTTCTTGAAGATTGCAGCTCGAAAGAAATTGTAGGAATTTCAGAGATACGGGCAACAACAGGACACACAGCGCCCCTTTTCTTCTATAAAATTCAACAGCTTGAATCTCAATCAAAGCATCTCCATATCCCCAAATCAATTCCTGTTCTGCAGCCAATTTCCTACATTCGAGGCCCTTCGGAAATTGCCGCCCTCTTCTTAAGTCAAAAGATGCGTGGCAAGGGTTTAGGAAGACTTTTATCTTTGGCTCGGTTCCTTTTTATAGCTCAGGAAAGAAGAAGAGTCACAGACACACTCTATACAGAGCTTCGCGGCGTCATCCATGATGATGGCACATCTCCATTTTGGACAGGCATTGGTTCAAAATTCTACAACCTCTCCTTTCAAGAAGCGCTCCAGGTATTAATCTCTGAAGGACGATCAATAGTATCACAGTTTCTGCCTCACTATCCGATCTATATCGACCTTCTTCCAAAGGAAGTTCAAGAGGTTATTGGTAAGACCCATGTGGAAACGGATGCGGCAAGGTTTCTTCTCACGTCTGAAGGCTTTGTGCCTACCGGAGAAATAGATGTGTTCGATGGAGGGCCTAAATTGAGCGTTGAAACCAATAAGGTGCAGTCGATTGTTGAATCGCGCATCTTGCCTCTCGATGAAAAACCTCTTCAGGGAGAAGGAAAACTCTTTTTAATCGCCAACTGCTCACTCGACTTCAAAGCGACCATTGCGCCTATTGCTCTATCTGATAAGACAATACAACTCTCCTCTGAAACTAAAGAGCTCGTGGATCTTAAGCCCAATGATAAGGTTCGATTCACTCCGCTTGCGAGGAAGTCATGAAAGGAATTTTTATACGGGGAAAGTGGACTCAAGCACGCGGGCTTGACTTTGAACGACGAAGCCCAATCACATCAGATATCACCTACCAGGGAAGATGCAGCTCTGCATCCGATGTTGAAGATGCCATCGATTATGCCCTTAAGAATTTTGTCGAATGGAGCATGACTCCCCTCGAATCACGAATAGTAATTGTGCAGCGCTTTTCAAAGCTTTTGCTCGAAAAAAAGGATGCTATTGCTAAGCTTATTCGTGATGAAATTGGAAAGCCTCTTTGGGAATCACGCTTAGAAGTAGAATCAACGGCAGCTAAAGGCGACGTATCCATTTCAGCTATGCAGCAGAGGCTAAAGCCTACAGAGACGACAACGTATAGGCCCTATGGAGTTGCAGCAGTTATTGGACCTTTCAATTTCCCGATGCACCTTCCCAATGCACAGATTATGCCTGCGCTATTGGCAGGAAATAGTGTTCTCTTTAAGCCGAGCGAACTTGCACCCTCGATTGCAGAGGTCTACACACGGCTCTGGAGCGATGCAGGCCTTCCCCCCTATGCCCTGCAACTTCTTCAAGGTGATGGCAGAGTTGCCGAACTTCTTACTCAAAATAGATCTGTAAAGGCTATCTACTTCACAGGCAGCTTTGAAACCGGACAAAAAATTGGGCGTGTTTCATTAGAGATACCTGGACGTATCGTTGCTTTAGAGATGGGTGGAAACAATCCACTCATCATATGCCCGTCCGCTCAAACAGAGATCGCGGCAGAGATAGCTGCTATATCGGCTTTCATCACGTCGGGACAGCGCTGCACATGTGCCAGACGCCTGATTGTCGTTGAAAATAGTGCAACTGATACCTTTTTAAAAATACTTCAAAAGAGAGCACTTTCATATCGAGCAGGCATGCCCAGCGACTCATCTGATCCTTTTTTAGGTCCTCTGGCTTCGGAAAGCGGGTATAAACGAGTAGTTGCTGGTTGGAAACGTTCAGTTGCAGCCAAAGGCCAAGTCCTTCTCTCGCTCGATACTTTAGAGAAAACGCTGGTCACACCAGGACTTATCGATATGACCGATTGTGAAACCTTCGATGAAGAGATTTTTGGGCCCATCCTTCAAGTCACTCGTGTCCCCTCCCTCGACAAAGCCATAGAGGCTGCTAATAAAACTGAATATGGACTTGTTGCTGCAGTCCTCACCTTAGACCAAAAAGAGTGGGAATATATATTCCCACGGCTTCATGCGGGCATCATCAACTGGAACGGATCCACTATGGGAGCAAGCGGCAAGGCCCCCTTTGGAGGCATAGGAAAAAGCGGCAACGCTCGCCCAGCCGGCTTCTTTGCCTGCGACTCGGCAGCCTACCCAGTTGCAACAACAGCCTATCCAGAACTGACCCTTCCAACATTTATACCGAAAGGGCTGCTCAACAAATGATTGAAATTAATATCGATACACTTCCTGGCCCGACGCACGCCTTTTCAGGGATTGCCCATGGAAATATCCCCTCTTTTACCAGCAAAGGCATGCCCTCGAATCCAAAACAGGCTGCTCTTCAATGTCTTGAGAAGATGAAGTATCTGATGGATTTAGGGATTCCGCAAGTTGTCTTACCACCTCAATTTAAGCCCAATAAAGCGTTTTTAAAAACCCTTACAGGCTCAACATCTCTCAGACAAATCAAACGGCTCGATCCAAAGATTCAGTCGGCTCTCTTTTCAAGTGCAAATATGTGGACTGCGAACGCTGCAACCGTTTCACCCTCTTGCGACTCACCCGATGGCAAAGTGCACATAACTCCAGCAAATCTCGCCTCCCACCTCCACCGTTTTATCGATGTTCCAGGCACTGTTGCACTCCTCAAAAAGCTCTTTGGCAATACCAAACATTTTGTGGTTCATGAACCGCTGCCCCCAACCCTTGAACTTCATGATGAAGGTGCTGCAAACCACACACGATTTTCTAATGGCCTTCATCTCTTTGTCTATGGCCGAGAAGAGTTAAAACCAATCACCAAACGTTTTTTTCCTCGCCAGCCAAAACTTGCCTCTCAACAAATTGCTGCGCGTCACGGCCTTACCAATGTGCTCTTTGCACAACAAAACCCAAAGGCTATCGACGCCGGAGTGTTCCATAACGATGTCATTTCTACAGGCCATGAGGATCTCTTTTTAGTGCATGAAATGGCCTTCGTTAATCAACAAGAGTTACTCACTCAGCTTAAAGACATTCAGATTATTGAAATTACGGATGAGGAGCTTCCCCTTAAGGAGGCCGTTGCAACCTACCTCTTCAATAGCCAGATCGTCACCTGCCCTGAAACCAACCATAAGGTAGTTTTTGCCCCATTTGAATGTACCCATTCTGAAAAGGCGATGAGCGTTTTAAAAAGACTTGAGCTCGATCCAAAAACAAACATACGAGAAATTGTTTTCATTCACCTTGATCAGAGCATGAGAAATGGCGGAGGCCCCGCCTGCCTGCGGCTTCGCATCCCTCTCACACGACAAGAAATTGATGCTCTGCCAAAAAGCTTTCTCCTCACCAACGCTCTTTATCACGATCTAAAAAGTGCAATTGAAGCGCTCTACCCAACCCAATTTTCACCAGAAACCGTAACGAGCGACACTCTTCGAACACTGGAATCAACCACTCGTGCTATACAAATTTTATTAGGATGTTAATAAATGGGCTTTAAGTTTCCTTGGAAAGATGGACCTGTTTACTATCGCCAGCTTTGGATAGCAGCATTGCTGCTTATACTTTTTGCTGGATTATTTTTCTTAGTTATCTGCAGCAGTTACCCCTGGGACAAATGAGACGATTCCGGTTTCCAAGGCGCCAAAGACCTTTATCCCCTGGCCAGCTTCGTGTTGCCTACCTTATGCTCCTGTTCTTTGCTCTCTTATTTATCTTGGTAATCAGCCTTAAATATCCCTGGAATTAGCAAATATTTATTTAAAATTCTTGCAAGAAACTGGAAAATAATTCCAGTTTCTTGCAAGAATTGACTTATATGGATACCCGATTAGGTACTTTACTACAGGAATGGAAAAAACCATTTCTCCGTGATCAAGATTTAGCCATACTCTTTTCCGGAGAAGATGGAAAACGTTACGACGTTGTCAAATATGCTATTAAAAAGGGTATTTTGATCCGTCTGCAGCGCGGATTGTATCTGATTGGACCACCTTATAAAAAAGGTGAGCTGGATGCTTTTGAGATTGCTCAAAGTCTTTATGGTCCATCCTACATCAGTTTAGAGTCAGCCCTCTCTTTTCATGGCTGGATTCCTGAGGCTGTGTATGTAACAACCTCGGTGTGTGCGAAACGTTCTAAAACCATTGAGACCTCTATAGGTAACTTTCGCTATGCACATACACCAAGTGCCCACTTCTTTTTGAATGTCGAGCGAATCGCAAATAAAGAGAGCTCATTCCTGCTTGCAGAACCCTGGAAGGCAGTTGCAGATGCGATATATTGCTATAGAAAAACTTGGAAATCAATCAACGATCTTTCCTCAGATATGAGAATCGAAATCGAAACAATGCAGCAATCAAATCGAGATAGTTTGTTGCATATTGCCACATATTACGATAGCTCTCGTGTGCGCACATCTCTGTCTCGATTTGCTGAGGAGCTCCAGTAATGGATATTCGCATTATCGAAGATCGGATTCGTCAATACAATCCCAAATCAAAAAGAGACGAGCTAAATGCATTTAAAGAAATTGCACAAGAAATCGCTCTCTTTTCTCTCGCCCGTGGTGATTTTTTCAAACATGCTGCTTTTCAGGGCGGCACCTGTCTGAGAATTGTCTATGGCTTGCCTCGCTTCTCAGAAGATCTCGATTTTATTCTAAATAGCCATAATCCATCTTTCTCATGGCAAACCTTTCTTAATGATATCAAATTGGAGTTTGAATCCTTTGGGCTGACACTAGAAGTAAAGGATCGCTCGCAAGCCGATAATGTCGTGAAAAAGGCTTTTCTCAAAGAAAACTCATTCGGAAAAGTTCTTCAATTGTCCTATGCAAGAGATTCATCTGATGTCCAGGCTATCAATATCAAACTGGAGATAGATACAAATCCACCGCAAGGGTCAGAATTTGAATCAAAATTCGTAGAATTTCCAACACCGTTTTCAATCGTTGCTCAAACAATGCCAACACTCTTTGCAGGTAAGCTGCACGCTTTGTTATGCAGGCAATATGTGAAAGGGCGGGACTGGTACGACTTTACTTGGTATGTAACGAGAAAAACAGCAATCAACTACTCCTTTTTACAGCACGCTCTCCTACAACAAGGTCCTTGGAAAGGACAAGAAATCACTATCAATCGAGACTGGGTTTGCAAAGAATTAGAGAAGAAAGTTCAAGCAATTAATTGGTCTACAGCTTCAAAGGACGTGGAGATTTTTCTGCAACCAAGAGAACTCCAAAGCCTTGGCCTATGGAATGCATCTTTCTTCAAGCACTTTATCGAAAAAATTGCAGATTAAATTACTTCTCAATGCTCTTTGTTATCCATGGAATTAACCATCAAAAAGTAGCTGCGAAATCTATTTATTTCGTTTTCAAGCTCTTCTGCACTTAGCCGATCGGGTACTATATCGAAAATCTCAGGCCATTTTTGGTTACGTACAGGAAATAGGTGAAAATGGACGTGAGGCACCGTCTGGAAAGCACCAGGACCATTCTTCTCTAAAATGATATATTCATCTGTGTGAAGATATTCAGAAAATATCTGCACGACTTTTGGAATAATGAGTGAGAGTTCTTCCCATTCTTCACTAGATAGTTCATGAGCCTTCATAATATGTCTTTTAGGGATGACTAAGAGATGCCCAGGCACGCGAGGTGCGTAGTCAACTGCAACTGTGAAGTACTTACTCTTAAAAGCAGCTTGACTTTCTATAATTTCACTATTGCAGAAGGCGCAAGAATTAGCTTGAGCACAATCCAATTTGAAGAAGGCAAATATACTAAACGCAGTCAAAAAAGCTTTCATTCGTCTCCAGAAAAAGTAGATTAGGAAAATTTTATCTCCCTTTTTGGAAATAAACAAAGGTAAAAAAGTTTTTAAAAAAAATGCGCTAAATCCCTACCTTCCTCAAAGTAGTATCAGGTTAGGATAGGTTTCATGAAACTCGAAGGCGAATTTTATACAGATTCCGTTTCAAGGACCATCTACAGTCAAGACGCATCCATTTATCAAATATTTCCTCAAGCTGTTGTCTGCCCTCGAAATTCAGCTGAAATCCAGAACAGTATTCACTATGCAGCTTCCAACAAACTAACCATAACCCCCCGAGGGGCCGGAACCAATACCACGGGATCGGCGCTAGGATCAGGCGTTGTGCTCGATCTTTCTAAACATCTCAGATCTATACGAACTTTTGACGAGAAGAGTGGCCGGATCGTGGTCGATCCAGGCGTTGTCCAAGATGACCTCAATGAAGCTGTTTCAAAATATGGGCTTCGCTTAGGCCCAGATACCTCAACCGGCGATCGGGCAACAATCGGGGGCATGGTTGGCTGCAATACTGCAGGCTCGAGATCTCTACGCTTCGGCTCGATGCGGGATGCTGTAGTCGGTATCGAACTCATGCTTGCAACTGGCGAGACTCTCTGGCTGAAAAGTATGAACGATCAGGAGTATAGCTCTCATCCTCTACTCAAAGAGCTTGTTCACATTGCCAGCATCAATCATGAAGAGATCAAAAATCGCTTTCCAGAGTTCAAACGAAGCTCTACTGGCTACCCACTTCGAGAGCTTCTCAACCCCAAGTCTGTTGATTTTGCAAAATTTATCGCAGGCTCGCAAGGCACTTTAGGAGTTATAACTGCTGTCGAGCTTCAGCTTGTTAAAAAGCTTCCTCAGACATATTTGTTAGTCCTCTCCTTTGATACGGTTACGCATGCAATTGAGGCATCCCCTCAATTTGCTCAAATGAACCCCATCTCGCTTGAACTCATCGATAAAACAATCCTTGAAGCTGCAATTCAACAAAACTATCCCCTTCCTCAAGGTGTTGATCCTCACGCAGGAGCGCTTTTAGTAGCTGAATTTGAAAATGAGACCAATTTCCAAACCCTGCCTGGAAACTACAAATCGGTCCTTTTGAAAGATCCAGGAGAGTGTAAAGCAATCTGGACGATTAGAAAAGCAGGCCTCGGCCTTCTTCTTTCCAGACGTTCTAAAAGGCGCGCAATCGGCTTTATTGAAGATATGGCAGTCCCGCCCGATCAGATTGCACCCTTTTTTAAAGAGCTCTCTTCTCTCTTTACCCAAAACGAGATCCAAGCAGGCATCTATGGCCATGTGGGCGCTGGCTGCCTCCATATCCGCCCCTTCTTTAATCTCGTCGAAGATAGAAGAAGAATTGAAGAGCTCAGCCAAAAGGCCCTTGCATTAGTACAAAAATATCATGGGGTCTTTTCAAGCGAACATGGCGAAGGGATTCTTCGTTCATGGGCCTCAAAGCCCTTTTTTGGCTCAAAACTCTTTGAAGCTATGAAAGAGATCAAGTCCCTCTTCGATCCAAATAAGATAATGAATCCGGGAAAAATCATTCCCAATCAAGCACTCCTGGAGAACCTTCGAGAAAGCCCCAGCTTCCTTCCCTTTGAGCCAGTCTTCAAATCCTACAAACAAGGCGGCCTTGAGCTGACGTTAGACCTTTGCAACGGAAATGGCGCCTGCAGAAAAAAAACCGGAACGATGTGTCCCTCCTACCAAGCAACGTTAGATGAACATGATACTACAAGAGCCCGAGCTTTAGCGCTCAAGGGAGTGCTTACTGGAGAGGTCTCAAAAGAGGAGATCTTCGGCAAGGATTTTGCACGTGTTTTTGACCTATGTCTTTCCTGTAAAGGCTGCGCACATGAGTGTCCATCCCATATTGATGCTTCAAAGCTAAAAGCTGAGATTTTAAACTTCACAAATCAAAATAAACGCGTGCCGCTGCGCTCTAATATCTTTGGAAAAATTGGCAGCTACTTCCAACTTGGTTCCCTTTTCCCAAGAATTTCAAATTGGATGATGCACTCCTTTTTGGGGCGATTTTTAAAAGTGACTTATAAATCGCTGCCAAATTTGGCCAACGAGAGATTTTCCACTTGGGCTGCTAAAAATCATCTCCTCACCACTCAAAACCCCGATCTGATTCTCTTTAGCGATACATTTACTGAGTTTTTAGACCCAAAAGTAGGGATTGCAGCAGTTAAGGTTCTGCAAGCATGCGGTAAAAAAGTACAGGTGCTCCCCTGGAGCTGCTGTGGACGTACAGCCATCTCCAAAGGATTTCTAGGGGCATCCAAAAAACTTTTAACAAAACTCTACAACACGCTTAGCGTGAGTCAATGCCCTCTTGTTGTATTAGAGCCCTCTTGTCTTTCCACTTTTATCGATGAAGCTAAAGAATTTGGGTTCGATTTCACAAAGCATGCGCCTGTTGTTTCCTTTGAAGAATACCTTCATTCCAACTGCCACAAACTGGAGCTCAATCGATTTCCTCACTCTATCGCCTACCATGTCCATTGCCACGAAAAAAGCTTGTTTAAAAATAATTATGGACTGCAAATCTTGAGGATGATTCCCGATGCCCATATCATCCCGCTTGAAACGGGCTGCTGTGGAATGGCAGGATCTTTTGGCTATGAAATAGAACATGTTGGTATATCTAAAAAAATTTTTGATCGAGATTTAGGACTCAAACTAGAAAAATGTGGTACAAGTACATGTGTTGTTACCAATGGAACTTCATGCCGAGCACAGATTCAAAGATATGGACATTCTCCCCGCATCAACCATATTGCAGAACTGTTAGTTTCCCTATTGAGGAATGTGCATGAAGCTCATTAAGTCAATAAATCAAAGTATGATGCGATTTGTTCAAGGAGTCGGCAGGTACACATTACTTACTTGTGAAACTATTGGTATCTGCTTCACCCACCCTCCCCAATGGACGTTGATTCGAGAACAGATGTATGAGTTTGGTTTTTGCTCCCTTCCTGTAATCCTTGTAACTGGCTTTTCAATTGGCATGGTGCTCTCAGCACAAGCCTTCTTCCAGCTCTCTGATAAAGGGCTAACGGGAACTACAGGTATAATGGTTGCCAAATCCATGCTTGTTGAAATCGGCCCGCTGCTTACCGCATTTATGATGACAGGTCGAATTGGGGCTGCCATTTGTGCAGAACTTGGCAGTATGCGGGTTACCGAACAAATTGATGCCTTATCCTCAATGGCTGTAAACCCTATACGCTACTTAGTCGCTCCCCGCTTTATTGCTATGCTCTTTATGATGCCCTGTCTTACTGCCTTCAGCTGTACGACCGGAATTTATGGCGGCTACTTAGTCGCCGTTGATCTTTATGGAATGTCTCCTACCGATTTTTTATCCCCCATTCCTGACTATTTAACCTGGTATGACGTCTTCTCTGGACTTCTCAAATCGACTATTTTTGGACTTTTAATCGTCACAATTTCTTGTTTTTATGGTATGAACACAACTGGCGGTGCGGTAGGAGTAGGAAGATCTACTACAAGAAGTGTTGTAATGTGCTATACTTGCATTTTGATAACTAACTTCTTATTAACGGTGTTTTTAAACGCATTTTTTTGGGTGTTTTTTGGAGGATACAAGATCTTCACATAAGGCTCTGATGATTCAGGCCAAGAATGTTTGGAAAAGCTACGGCAACAACCAAATCCTTAAAGGACTTTCGTTGGATGTTCCGCTCCATTCTACCGTTGTCATTTTAGGTAGATCCGGAGCAGGAAAAAGCGTTCTTCTCCGACAAATTATGGGTCTGGATGTACCTGACGAAGGATCTATCTGGATTGGGGATACCTGCATTTCCACTTTACAAGGCAAAGCTAAACAGCGATCGCTTTTAGACGTTGGCATGCTTTTTCAAAGCTCTGCACTCTTTGACTCTATGACCATCGGCGATAATGTCGCTTTTCACTTAAAGCAAAATGGAGAGCTTCATGAAGACCGACGGGTATCTACCTCTGAAATTAAAGATCGCGTAGCAAAAGCCTTAAATCAAGTCGGACTTGATGATTATCAAGATAAACTGCCTTCAGAACTATCTGGAGGACAAAAAAGAAGGGCTGCTCTTGCCCGCCTTATCATTTACCATCCAAAAGTATTACTCTTTGATGAACCAACGACTGGCCTTGACCCAATCACTGCAAATAATATCAACACACTTATCGCATCAACTGTCCGCTCTTTAGGGGCGACTGCAATCGTTGTAACTCATGACCTAAATTCCGCTCTTGAAGTTGGCGATTATTTTGCCCTTCACCATGAGGGGAAAATTGCCTATGTTGATGAAAAACGGGCCTTTTTGCAAAAAGGAGACTCGTTAGTACGCTCTTATTTAGAGCACGCAATAGTGCCCCCCGAGTTCCAGGAAATAATCCAAGAAGGGATTGAAGAACCGATTGGGCAGTCAGATATTAAGCATGTCAAAGAGGTGGTATTACGGTGAAAGCAGGTAATAAAAACATTGCAATAGGGCTTGTAGTATTAGTCTCGCTCTTTTTCTCGATTCGCGCACTCGTTTTCCTCCATCCGAAACCAGGTGATGGAAAGCTTATTCTCAAAGTTCGCTTTCAAAACATCGATAAGATGACTAAGGGAACAAAAGTTACTTTTGCAGGCAAGCCTGTTGGTGAAGTTCTCGCCATAACACCTGTTGCAGATTCCCGTGAAGAGTCCTCCATTGCAGGCATCTACCCCTACGAACTCACTTTAGCACTTGATTCAAGCCTTCGGGTCTATAATACCGATGAAATATCCGTTAAGACTGCTGGCTTAATGGGTGAACAGTTTATTGCCGTTACTCCACTTCCAGTGACTCCAGGAAGGCATTCAGAACTTTTAGAAAACGGCGCCCTTGTTTATGCTTCCAGCGGCTTAAATATGGAAGAGACAGCCTCAGCTCTATCCAATGTTGCTAAAAAAGCAGAACAAACTATGGATACCTTAAATGGCCTCATCGAGAAAAACCAGGCTGGGTTAAACCTGACCATGCAGTCTTTAGAGCGTGCATCGGTTCAGTTCGAAAAGTTCATGAACCGCATTAACGAAGTCGATATTCCAGGCGCTGCTTCAAAAACCATGGCAACAGCATCAAAAACTATGGCAAATGCTGAACATGTCACCGATCAAATTAAATCGATTTTGTCTCAATTTACAGCTAATGGCACGATAAAAAATATTGAGAAGACTTCAAAACATCTCAGCTCTATTGCTGCAAGTATCGACCAGCCTGAAAAAACGCGTGAAATCATGGCCTCAATACAAAGATGCACAGATGAATTTTCTGAAATGCTCGCCTCTTTTAAAGGATCTTCGCAAGGATCAATTATAACCCCGATTCAAGAGCTCATCAAAAATTTTGAAAATACGATGCAAAAGTTCAATGATATTGCAAACAAACTAGCAGATGGCCAGGGAACAATTGGCAAGTTTATCAACGATGATGAAGCGTACTACCGCTCGCTTCGCGTTATGAATCGAACTGATTTGCTTCTCTCTGACATTAATAACTATGGAATACTGTTCCATCTTGACCGCTCTTGGCAGCGGCTTCGCAGAAACCGCGTTGAAGAGGCTCAGATGCTTCAAACACCTGCTCAAATTCGCACCTTTGTTGATGAAGAGATGAAGACTATTAATGTCTCCTTCCAGCGGCTTGATGATGCGCTTGATCGTGCAAAAGTGAGCGCTGATAATCCAGAATCTCTCAAAAACCCTAACGTCCGACGTGAATTTACCGAATCGTATAAGGACCTTGTACGTAACGTCAAAGAGCTTGATACTAAGCTCAAAACTGTAGGAACCGTTTTAGGGGCAGAGTCGAATGGACTATCTTCTTCCGAGTGAAGTAAAAAAGGGCCACTTTCTGATTGCAAGTCCAGAAGTTGAAAGCGGCCTTTTTGTGCGCGGCGTCCTTCTTATCTGTGAGCATAATGAAACAGGATCCTTCGGCTTATTGATTAATAAGCCGCTCGACATCGAACTTCCAGAAGAAATCCTCAACCTCAAAGAGATCTCTAATAAAAATGTAGGGCTTCGAGCAGGAGGTCCCGTACAAACAAATCAGATGATGCTTTTGCACACCCATTTTGATTCAACACAGCAGATGCTCACAATATGCGAAGGCGTTTATTTAGGCGGCGATCTTCAGTTTTTACATACAATCCTGAGTGATGAATCGGGCGACCCTATTTATCTTTGTTTTGGTTATGCCGGTTGGTCTTCGGGTCAGCTCGAAAGAGAATTTCTCGATGCTGGATGGTTTCTCTATCCCGCCACAAAAAAACATATCTTTGAGACCCCGCCTGATGATTTATGGAGCACCCTCTTAAAAGAAATGGGCGGTAAGTATGCCTGTCTCTCTATGATTCCGGAAGATTTATCAGTTAATTGATGTTCCTTTCCCTAAATTAATAAATACACTATAATAAACAAAAAAATATAACTTAATGAAATTAAAATCAATTATTGATACAGATTTGGGAATTTGTGGTAATTACTTTACATCTACACATCCGCAAATAAACACAAATAGAGAACTCTTTAAAAAGCAGATACTTCCCTTTCTTAAACGCGCTTTTCGAGATCTGGCAACCATTGATTCGATTACCATTTCAAAAAATAAAATCACCTATAGACAAGAGAATCAAGATAAAGAGCTCAAGTCAATAGTTGCAGACATTTTTAGAAGAAGAATATTTCGCACAACATCACTTGATACATTCACACTAACGCATGATGCCGTTGGTGAAACGATACACACAGTGGCCGAATCATTGCATATGCCCAAACTCTATACCGACTCTTCTGGCGGCGGAGGTCATAAAGCGGCTAAAAATGCCATTATTGATAAAGACATTGCCAACTTGCTCAGCAAAATTCAGAAAGTGGTACCCACTGCAGATGATCGATTGACAAGTACAGAAAAACTGAAAAATTGGTGCAGGGAAGCAGGTCTCATTCAAGAAAAAGATCTGTTTCATGATTATTTAGGGCCCTTAGGAAAATGGTCATCTAATCAGTGGGATAACGCTCAAAAAGCTGGCAATATTCGTAAGCTCGAATTCCTTTTTTCAATTAAGTGGTTTTCTGAACTCATCTTGGGCCCTCTTATTTTTTTAATGACCTTGCATAACTTACGAACCATGAAACCCAAAGAGCTGGTTTGTACTACAGCAGTTTGCATCCCGGGGATGCTTTTAGCTGTTGCGGTTTATAACATTCTCTTTAAGCCTAAGGGCGAAAAAGATTTGCACCTTAACCTCTATATGACGGATATGCCCACACGCTATGCTAGCCATTTTTTTAAAGCCATTCGTTCTTTGTGGGAAAGCGGCGGCAAAAAAAACCTTATCCTACACTCTCCAAGGCCAAAAAATGACGACACATGGGAAATCCTCTGCAAACTTCCAGACAATCAAATCCATATCCTAGAAACCAATGAACTTCCTGTGCGCCCTGCATTTTTAAAGGCTGTTACGGACTACCACAAAAAAACCGGCCATTCAGCAGTAAAAATTAAAATCAGCTGCGAAGAGGAAAAAAAGCATCTCAAAAAAACGTTAGAAGCTCAAAAAGCCTCAACCGATTTCATCGATCAAATAGACAATAAGGTAGTACAACATCCAATCAACCCAGAAGACAAGAATGTTTTCTTAATGCTTGGAAGCCAGCCTACAGAACAGGCAGTGAAAGATTATGTTGATCGGTTCATGGCGCTGGCTATAGCTTCTCCCAAAGAAAAGTTTCGGCTCTTTGCATTTGCAGGCAAGTATGAAGAGGGTAAAGAGTGTTTCTACAAAACTCTGTGCAGCTATATCCAAAGCAAAAAAGCTCATTGGCCAACAAACCTTGAAGCCATACCCCTTTCATTTCAAGATCCCGACCAACTCGTAAGCTTGATGCTGGAATGCGATTTAGTCTCACGCTCTGGCGGAATAACGACGTATGAACTTTTAGTTCTTGATCAAGCAAACAAAGACGCCAAAAAGAGGCGCTTTATTCATGCTGATCGTGTAGAAGGTCGATCCTTAGAAAATTCAATGGTACAGTGGGAAAAGGGAAACTATTTATTCCTTCACGACACCATACAGGCCTCTTTAACTAATCCTCAAGAGTTTTTGATTTAATTCAATTTTTGTGATTAATTAAACGCAAAGGCGCAAAGTCGCAAAGATATAAAGTGACTTTGGTCCTTTGTGTTGCATTCTTCTCATAATTTGATGAAATGTTGCGTCAAATTCTATCCCGAATTAGAGTGTCGAGCTGCAAACTATAGAGAGTTGCAACGATGTCAGACACAAACACAGGTCCAATTTCCTCAGCAGCCTCATCCGCTTGTACGTACTTCCAAGAGCTACGCGATCAAGGGCTAAATATCGACTTCAACAATATCACATCAGAAATTGCCCGAATTCCTCAGGTTTTTGTGAATACGATCTGCCATGCAGCTGAAGCAGCCCAGGAAAATCCCAACCTGATCAATTACAGCAATCTCACCCCTATTGGCACGGGTGTAATACTAGGAATTACTGGTATCTACTGTGGAATTAAAGCCGTTAAAAAAACATTCGATACGGTCATGTACTCTAGAGAGCATCTGAAGAGTGCTCTAGGATATACTACAGCCTCATTATTCTGTTTTACTGGAAGCTTCTACTGTTTACACAAAATAAGCGTAGATATTCTTTCAAATGCCTGCTCACAAACAAAAACGAGTTAAGATTATGTCCTACCTCCTCATTACAGGCTCAGCAACAAATCAATACATTAAAGAAATAATAGAGGAGTGGGAAGGTCCGGTAGTAACGGACCCTGATTATTGCGGTTACGCCAAATCCCTTCTCAATGGCCACTTCTATGCAGACACTGCTACAACAATAACCGAGAAAGTGTGCAAAACCTTTGAGATCGTATCAGTAAATGTTCAAAGAGCACTCCGAGAAGTAAAAACAAACTCTCCTTCAAACCACGCCAATGAATTTATAGAGATAGCGGTTGGAGTAGGTGCTGTGGGCTTAAGTTTGTATAGCAGCTATAGGTGCATCAAGGAAGTGCTCAACCGTGATACTGCTTCTGCCCTCAAATTTGGAGGGTTTTCCTTAGCCTCGCTTATTTTTTGCAGCTATTTTATTTATGATGGGGTTTTAAAAATCTCGCTATCTCCCTTTTGTAAAAAATAAGGAGCGAACAATATGGCATATCTACTCGTTACAGCCTTAACACCAAATGAAAGAATTAAAAGAGTCATTGAATCTACTGAGTTGATGAAAGAGTATCCAAGCGTACCTAATTACTGCCGCGAAGCCAAATACTATTTCGATGGCACCTATTCTCTTAAAATTCCAACAACTGTAGAAGAGAAAGTTTCCAAAGCTTATGAGATCGTATCGGTAAACGTTCAAAAAGCGATCCGAGAAATAGGAGAAAATCCACTTGCAAACAACGCCAAAAACATTATTAAGATAGGCTCTGGTGTACTCCTGACAGGCTTTGGGCTATATGAGGGCTATCAGTGCGTCAAAAACTTCTTCTATGGTGAAAAGACTAAAGCTCTCGGCCATGGCACAATTTCGTTAGCTGCGATAGCGTCAGGCGGCTACCTTATTTATGATGGAGTTTTAAATATCTCGATCTCACCCTTTTGCAAAAATTAAGGAATGATTTGTTGTTCTATAATCCTCGGTATTTTACCAACAGCAAGCTTTAAGAATTTACTAGAAAACCATAAAGGAGATAACTATATGTCAGGAACCCTTACAATACAGAATTCAACTCAAGAAATTCTAAAATATTGTACCGATTATAAATCCAAAGACCCGACCTCCTTCAACGAGTGCTGCGGCATAGCCAAATCGCTATTCAATTGCGCCTCTTTTGACAACAAAGGTGCACCAATAACTGATAAAGTCTGTAGTACCTTTCAGATAGCATTAAATCACGTCCAAAAAACAGTCCAAGAAGTTGCAACCAACCAAAATTCATACATCGACAAAAATCTTGCGCAGATAGGCATTGGAGTAGTTTTTGCAGGCTTTGGCGTATATGAGGGCTATCAGTGTGTCAAGAATTTCTTCAATGGTAACAAAATTAAAGCTTCCTTCCATGGCGGAGTTTCGGTAGGTACGGTCCTGACAGGCGGCTATCTCATCTATAATGGGATTTACAACATCTCGCTCTCCCCTTTCTGCGAAAAATAGGGAATTAAACTAACACGCCACAGCAGAAGAGATGTTTTAACTAGAAGCATCGCTGTTCTGCAGGCGTGTATACATAAACTAAGTTCAAGACTTTGGTTATGTATATATTGTACAAGAAGCAAATTTCCAGGAGATACCATTATGGGACAGACATTCATTACAACTTCCAATACAACTCAAGAAATTCTTGATTTTTGCGCGCAGTATGCGCCCAATTGCAGCAGCGATAACAGCAGCGATACGTGCTGCAATATAGTTAAGTCGCTTTTCAATTATGAATTTAATGGGAAAAATGGCGCAACAATATCAGAAAGAGTCTACAATACTTTTCAGACGGTATTAACACACTGCCAAAGAGCCTACAAAGAAGTAAAATTTGATACAAATGCACTCATCGACGAAGATATTGCACAGATAGGCTGTGGTCTATTTATCACAAGCTTCGGTCTCTATGAGAGCTATCACTGTATAAAGAATTTCTTCAAGGGTGAGAAGACTAAAGCTTATGTCTATGGTGGACTTGCAGTACCTGCGCTCATGTCAGGCGGGTATCTCATCTATAATGGTATCGTTAAAATTTCACTATCCCCTTTTTGTAAGGTTTAAAAAGAGTACCGATATGTCAGATCCAATCATTACAGGAGCCACGACCAATGACGAGATTGCTCGACTCATCGGTCACTATGTTGATCTTCATGTCGCACCATGTGCCAACAACCTCCCCTATACCTGCCCTTATGCTAAGAGGATTCTCAACGGTGGATTCTATGGAAATAATGCTACAACAATAGCCGAAAAGGTCAGCAGCACCTTTAAAATAGCGTCCACCCACTTTCAAAGGGCGTGGAGAGAAGTCAAAGAACATCCCAGCTGGATCAGCGAAAAAAACCGCTTCCAGATATTCTTTGGATTGGGCCTTGTTGGCTTTGGCCTCTATGAAGGCTACCACTGTATCAAGAGCGCTTTAAAACGAGAAGTGTCCCCATCTCTTCAATCGGGAACATTTTCTGCTATTTTCCTTCTTTCAGGCTCCTATATTCTCTATGATTCCGTTGTCAAAGTCTCGCTCAATTACTTTTGTAATGAATAGGAAATAACTACATGCCAAATTCAATTCCACCCATTCAATCTATCTTCACCTATCTCAACTCACCTGCCGCAAAGAATTCCCCCAACTGCACCTTCGTTAAAGAGCTCTTGGACCCAAAGACATATACAACAGCTGCTGCAACGATAAGTGAAAAGGTGGTTAATATTTATCACTTAGTCACACAGCATACTCAAAGAGCATATCAAGAAATTAAAGATGATCCCTCATCTATCACACCTCGAGCTGTTGGTCAGATAATCGCAGGAATCGGACTTACAGGTATTGGCCTCTTTTCAGGATATCAATTTCTTAAGAAAGCAAGAGAACGTGAAATACCTCAAGCAATAGGTTATGGAGCGATCGCCGTATGTACTCTTATTTCAGGCGGCTTTGTCCTCTATGATCAGATCGTGAAATTTTCCTTAAGGCCTTTTTGTGGTAGATAAATAGTTGGAAATCAGTTATAGTTTTACATGTGTTTTAAGGAGAATTTGTGAGCCAGCAAAAGATGTGCTCAGATGCACTCGACCTTTCTTTCTTTTGCATAGAATCTGTTTTTTCAGTACTTCCCCCTCCCGTTTTTGCTCCACCCGCTTAGGGTAAAAGATAATTCCCTCAATACTTTTGCATTTAAGAATTTTTAGTATGGAAAAACATATATGAAGCTCGCATTTGCTTCGGCATTTATCACCTATTTTGCGCTCCTCTTCATGATTGGAGCCTATATCAAGCGAAAAAACAAAGTCGCATCCCTAGACTTAGTCTTGGGCGGCCGTTCCTTAAATTTCTGGGTAACCTCGCTTTCCGCTCACGCAAGCGATATGAGCGCCTGGCTTTTCTTAGCGTTTCCAGCTAGCTTTTACATGGGCGGCCTACCTCAGATCTGGTTTGCCCTATCCCTAGTCGTGGGCATGTACATCAACTGGATCTATATTGCTCCACGTCTGCGTGTACAAACAGAAGCCCTATCAGCATCAACCCTTTCCACCTTCTTTGAAAGAAAGTTCAAGGATGATAGCGGGTATTTGCGCTTAGTCACAGGGCTTATGGCGCTTCTATTCTTAACCTATTACCTAGCTGCAGGCATGATTGCCATTGGGGCCTTATTTGAGTCGATCTTTGAACTCAACTATATCATTGGCCTGCTTGTATCTGTGGGCGTTGTCGTTGGCTACACCTTTATTGGTGGGTTTGTCAGTGTTGCCTGGGTTGATCTCTTCCAAGCGCTCTTCCTTCTCGTCGCAATCGTGCTCGTTCCTGCATTAAGCTATAACTTAGTCGGAGGCTTCGAGGCTATTCAACTTGCAGCAAAAAAGGCGCAAGTCTCTCTTAATGTTTTCGATATCGCTTCATGGAAAGATATCGTCCTGCCCTTCTTTGGATGGCTCTTAGGTTACTTTGGAATGCCGCACATTATTACGAAATTTATGGCGATCAAAAATCCGAACGAATTTAAGAAGTGCATGTATGTCGGTATCAGCTGGCAAGTTATTACACTTACGGCCGCGGTATTCGTTGGCCTTGTAGGTATTGCCTTCTTCAAAAACGGCATTGAAAACTCCGAACTGATTTTTGTGGAGCTGACAAAACACCTCTTCCATCCATTAATGGCAGGGTTTGTTTTGTGCGGGATAGTCGCCGCGACCATCTCAACTATGGACTCGCAGATTTTGACCTCAGCCTCTTTTGCTTCTGAAGATGTCTTGCCAAGGTTTGTTAAGGGCTTTTCCAAGACAACCCTTTTTAGGTTTTCGGTTCTCGCCATCGCTGCCTGTGCCTTTTGGGTAGCCCTTTCTCGAAGCGCTACCATTATGGACACGGTCTATTACGCTTGGGCAGGGCTTGGCTCATCGTTTGCGCCTTTAGTCATTGCATCGCTTTATTGCACCAAGGTGACCAAACAGGGAGCTCTTTGGGGAGTACTTACAGGCGGGATCGCATCTGCTGTTTGGCCATCGGTTAATCTCTATTTGATACAGGCAGATATTATCGGAGCAATTCCAGCAATGATCCCAGGCTTTGGGCTCAACTGTTTTGCTATGTATCTCGGATCAAAACTTGAATCCAAACGTGAATCAAAATTTGCAACCCAATGCGAATTGGAAAAAACAATCAAGTAATTTTTTTATAAAAATTTTTCCAAAATTTTTCCTTGGCAAACCCTCGTTTGCCAAGGAAAATGATAAGAAAAAGCATAGCGTCAAAAAACAAAAAGCGTGCTACTATCCGGCACAATTTTACGAGGACCTAAAGCAGTGCGTCAGTCTGAAAATTTTACCTATGAAGTAGGCGGCAGAACATACATCCTGGACGCCAAACAAGCAAAAGATGCATTCGATGCAAAACGTGTAATTAATGGCCGTCAAGGACCAGAATTTAACGTTATGCCGCTCAAGTATAAATGGGCGTATGATTTGTATCGCGAAATGGAAGCAAACCATTGGCTTCCTCAAGAAGTTCCCATGTTTGATGATATCCAGCAGTGGAAAGATCCTCGAGTGTTGAATGACCGAGAGAAGAATATCATCCGCATCGGCATTGGTTATTTCTGCGCTGCTGAAGGAATCGTCGGCGACTGCGCACAAACAATCATCCGAGAAAACTTATCAGCTCCTGAGCTCAAGCTCGCAGTTGGACGCCATGTGCATGAGGAAAACATCCATACAGAATCGCTTCTCTATATGATCTCATCGCTCGGCATCAACCCGCACGAAGTAACCGCTCTCTTTCTCTCACTCCCATCTGTTATGAAGAAAAATCAGGTTGTTACTGCCCATCTTCCTAAGCTTCGCCGCGATCTTGATTTAAGCAAAACAGAGAACAAACAGCTGTTTGCAAAGACTGTCTTCGGTATCACGCAGATCATGGAAGGCACACAGTTTTATGGCCTCTTTTTGCCCATACTTCACCTCATGCGAAATGGCAAAATGCCTGGCATCGGCCAAATGTTCCGCTATACACTTCGAGACGAATCAAACCATATTGAATTGGGAAGACGTCTCTTCTTAGCGCTTACAGAAGAAAACCCAGACATCTTAACTCCTGCTTTTAAGAATGAGTTGATCGAGTTCATGAGAGCCGGCGTTGAAGCAGAAGTTGCCTTTGTTGATGACCTTCTTCCACAGCCTGTTGCAGGACTTTCTCCCGACGAAATCAAGCGATTTGTCCACTATAATGCAAACCGAAGACTCATTGCGCTTGGCTGGGAGCCAATTGCAGATAGCAAGGGAGAAGTTATCCTCGATAACCCATTCCCATGGTCGTCTGAAATTATCTATCTCAAGAAGAATGAAAACTTCTTTGAGACAACTGTCACCGAGTATGGCAAGGTTTCAAACCTGCAAGAGGTGAAGAATGAAGATGAGCTTTTTGAAGGTATACAGATTTAACAACATGAGCCAAATTTAATAAGGGAGACGCCCCCATGCTTCTGACTCCTACAGTACAAGACATACGTGTCTATGTTGAGACTCCGAAGTCTTTGAAACCGACACTTCCCTGGGGAGATTTGGTTCAAAATCTTATCGTGCCTGCAAATCTTCCAAAGATTCAGGGCTCAAAAGGTATTTCCGACTGTAATTCTGAAAAGCTCTTAAAAGCCATTGGAGCCGCTATTTCTGATGAACGCATGGCTCGCGGCTGCCTCAAACCTGAAGAGATTTTCACGCCTGAAACAAAGTTCAAGGTTGTAAGCACTGTTAACCGTGTTCTGATTAAGCTTGCAAGCACAGGCAGAAGCTGTGTCAATAGCGAAGAGGTGCATGAGATCTGCGAAAATAGCCTTCTTGAAGAGGGTGAAACACTTGCAGCAAAGGGATACCTCCTCTTCCGCATCCAAAAGCAGCGACGGTCTCAAACATCGAAGATGATTGAAGTTCTTCGCCGAAATGGAAAACGGGTAGCTTGGAATCCAGAAAAGATCTTTAATGCCGTCTACAAGGCATTTTTATCTGAGTGTCTCGACGACCAGGAAGAGGCTGAAGAGGCCGATCGTCAAGAGGCTGGACATAAAGCATCTCAAATCACCCAACGCGTTATTCATGAAATCCTCGACTCCAGCCGAGATGTCATCTATATGGAAGAGATCCAGGATGTCATCGAGCGCCAGCTTATGCTCATGGGGTATTCAGCAACTGCTAAGAGATATGCGGCTTATCGTGCAGAAAGAACACGCCTGAGACTCTTGAAAGAATCACAAGAAGAGAGCGGGCTTATCTGGTCTGAAGTGGTCAACGCTAACTTGCTTGCGCGCATCGACTTTGCCATGCTCGATTTAGATCTTGCCTATTCTCGCCAAGAGCTCGCTAATAAACTTGTCGTTTCCATGAGCCCCTCGCTTTCAGAACGAGAAAAGATGCATACCATCTTGATGAACGTTCGATCCCTCATTGAACTTGATCCCGATTTTCGCTTTTTTGCTGCCCGAATCTTACTTACCTATATCTATGAAGAGGTTCTCCAGTGGAAAGTTGAAGAGGGAATCGGTAAGTTGAAGAAAGCGCACCAAGATGGCTTTAAGCGCTATATCGACCGTGGAATCGAACTCAAACTTTTAAGTCCTGAGCTCAAAAAGTTTGATTTGAACGCTATCGCCGCCCGAATCAACCCAATGGCCGACTTGAAGTTTGACTTCCTCGGCATCATGACTCTCTACGACCGCTACCTGCTTCATGAGCGACACGAAGACATGTCTTTAGACCATGTGCTCGTGGACAAAAAGGGCAAGTGCCGTATTGAAGTTCCGCAATTTATGTGGATGCGTGTCGCTATGGGTTTAGCCTATAACGAAAAAGAGATGGAAGAGGCTGCAATCTCCTTCTATAACCTCTACACTTCCAAAAAGTTCTGCTCTGGAACGCCAACGCTCTTTAACTCAGGAACGATGCGTCCTCAGCTCTCATCCTGCTACGGGCTTACTGCCAGCGATGAAATTGGATCGATTAAGACAGATGAGAATGGTCAAAATTTTCCCGTTGGAATTTTTGGAACCTTCATGAACTGCGCCCACCTCTCCAAATATGCGGGAGGACTCGGCGTTGACTTTACCTCTGTTCGCGGCATGGGATCGCATATCCTTGGAACCAATGGCGAAAGCCTTGGAATCGTTCCCTTCTTAAAGATCATGAACGATACAGCTCTGGCTGTTAACCAGGGCGGAAAGCGGCGCGGCGTTGTTTGCGTCTACCTTGAAACCTGGCATAACGATATCGAAGAGTTTTTAGAGCTGCGTAAAAACGTCGGAGACGACCGCCGCCGTACGCATGACATGCATACAGCAAACTGGATCCCCGATCTATTCTTGATCCGCTGTATTCGCGGTCAAGACTGGACGCTCTTCCGTTCAAATGAGGTCCCAGGTCTTCATGATGCCTTTGGATCCAAGTTCAAAGATCTCTATGAAAAATATGAGAAGATGGCTGAAGAGGGCAAGATCTATGGAAAGAAGATCCGTGCCGCTGTTCTTTGGAAAAAGATGCTTGGTGCCCTTTTTGAAACTGGCCACCCATGGATTACCTTCAAAGATCCCTGCAACGTCCGCTCTCCTCAAGACCATTGCGGTGTGATCCACAACTCAAACCTCTGTACAGAGATTACGCTCAACAACTCGGATGATGAGCATTTCGTCTGCAACTTGGGTTCATTAAATCTTGCAACGTTTGTTCGCCCCGATGGGACAGTTGACAAGGAAGACCTTGCCAAGACGATCCAAACAGCAGTCCGCATGTTGGATAACGTGATTGATATCAACTTCTATCCAACTATTCCTGCAAAAGATTCCAACCTCCTCCACCGACCTGTCGGCATGGGGATGATGGGCTGGCAGGATATGCTGCATCTGATGGGCATTCCTTTTGAATCAGAAGCGATGGTAGAGCTTGCTGATGAACTGACCGAGTTTGTCGCCTACCACGCCTATTTAGGCTCCTGTATGCTTGCGAAGGAGAGAGGCTCCTACTCAAGCTTTAAAGGTTCCAAGTGGGATCGCGGTATGATGCCGCTTGATACCCTCGATCTTTTGGAAAAAGAACGCGGCATTCCTTTGGAAGTGAATAGAAACAGCAAAATGCCTTGGAATGAGCTTTCTTCGAAGATCAAAAAGCATGGCATGCGCAACTCAAACGTGTTGGCAATTGCTCCAACGGCAACTATTTCAAACATCTTTGGTGTTTCATCCTGCATAGAGCCTGACTTTAGACATATCTACAGTAAGTCTAACCTCTCTGGCGAATTCTTAAGCGTCACTCCCCAGCTAGTCCAAGCGCTCAAAAAGCTCGGCCTCTGGAGTAAAGAGATGCTTGAAGAGCTCAAGTACCATAAGGGCGAGCTCGATGAACTTGAAGCAATTCCGCATAGCATTCGACTTGAGTACAGGACTGCCTTTAAAATCGATCCTATCTGGATCTTAAAAGGGGCAGCTGTTCGTCAGAAGTGGATCGACCAGGCGCAATCAATCAACCTCTTCTTAGATAAGCCCGATGAGAAGGTTCTTTCCAGAATCTATCTCAAAGCTTGGATGATGGGATTGAAGACAACCTACTACTTGAAGAACAAGTCTGTTACTGACATCGAAGATGCGAGCCTTGATATCAAGCGTAAACGTCAAGAGATGCAGGACATGCCTGCTAATAATGTGGACTTTGAAAAGGTTCCCCAATCCAGTTCAGTTAAAGCGTGCTCTCTTGCCGATCCAAGCTGCGAGTCTTGCCAATAATGACTCAAAATAGTAGTTGGGAAGGCGTTCATGATTGGTATGACTCTCTCGTTGGACGAGAGGGTCATTACTATCATCAGCATCTTATTTTACCTGCAATTCAGCGGCTCTTTCAACTTTCGAAAGAGTCCTCTCTCTTAGATATTGCTTGCGGCCAGGGCGTCCTTGCCCGCTCTCTTCCCTCCTTTGTTTCCTATACAGGGATAGACATATCAAAAGGGCTTATCCAAGCGGCCAAACAGCACACAGTCAGTGCTAAAAACCGACAATTTCTTGTTGGCGATGCAACAAAGCCTCTTCCTCTGCCCAAGACAGCTCTTTTTTCGCATGCGACCTGTATTCTGGCACTCCAAAACATTGAAAATCCCCTTGCCGTCTTCCAAAATGTCCATGCACATATGAAGCCGAAAGGCGAGTTTCTGATTGTCTTGAACCATCCCTGCTTCCGAATCCCCAGACATAGCCAATGGGTTTTTGATGATGGAAGCAAATCGCTCACTCGGCAGATGCGCAGCTATATGTCCGAGCAAAAGATCCCTATATCAATGCGCCCAGGCAAAGGGCCTCAAGAGACAACTATCTCCTTCCACTATCCCCTTGAATACTATATCAAGGCGCTGGCACAAGCAGGCTTTTTGATTTCAGCTATTGAAGAGTGGTGCAGTGATAAAAAGAGCACTGGCTCCCAAGCACGCACTGAAAACCGCGCTAGGAAAGAATTTCCCCTCTTTTTAGCGATTGTTGCGAGAGCGTAACAAATGCATACCGCAACTCTTCCCTATCACGATGATGGCGTTGAGCTCGAAGGTTTTGTTGCCTATCCAGATAAAAAGAGGCGACCCCTTGTACTTCTCTGTCATGCTTGGAAAGGACGAGATGATTTTATATGCGAGAAAGCGCAAGCGATTGCTCAATTAGGCTATGTTGGTTTTGCTCTTGATATGTATGGCAAAGGCGTCTTAGGTAAATCAAAAGAAGAGAATGCTCTCCTCAAAAAACCATTTATGGATGACCGCAAGCTCCTCCAAAAACGGCTCCTCAAAGCGTATGAAACAGCATGCAGATTGCCTTACGTTGACCCAAACCAGATAGCAGTTCTTGGATATGGCTTTGGAGCTGTTTGCGCACTCGATCTTGCTAGGATTGGGGCAAATTTAAAGGGGGCGATTAGCGTCTATGGCCATTTTGATCCACCATCTAGCACTCTCTCAAAACCAATTAAAGCTAAAATCCTCGTCCTTCATGGTTATAACGACCCGGTCTCAACTCAAGCCGACTTAAGCCGTTTTGAAAATGAGATGAATGAACAGAAGGTAGATTGGCAAGCGCACATATATGGTGGCACAATGCACGCCTTTGCAACGCCTGGAGCCAATGCCCCAGAGTCGGGCATTCTGCACAATCCCCTCTCGGCTAAGCGCGCTTGGGTCGCAATAGAAGCTTTTCTCAATGAAATTTTTGCTTAAGTTATTAGTGCAAGGTTATTAGAAAATGCAGGAGTTAAGCCATGTTAACACATAAGGGTACACAGGCTATGTCATCTATGACGATGAAGCCTACATTTTTCATGGTGAAGTTGTTGGATTAAGAGCTGTCATTACCTTTCAAGGCACAACCGTAGCTGAAATTGAGCAAGCATTTAAAGATTCAGTCGATGATTATCTTGATTGGTGTGTGGAGAGAGGCAAAGATCCCGAAAAGGCATTTTCGGGCAAATTTAACTTACGAAAGCCTCCTGATGTCTATGTTAAGGTCGCAGCTCAAGCAACCCAAGAACGCTTAAGCATTAACTCTTATATCCTTAAACGACTTCAAGTAGCTTAAAGTGAGTCTCTAGTAGGGTCCTTGGCTTTCCAAGTCCTTACAACATTGCACGTTCAAAGCAATCCTAAAACATTACTAAGGTTCTTGACAGCTTTTGAGCGATAATTTTCTGCGATTTCTAGCAGATGCTTTTTGTTCAAATTCTTAAGTAGATCTTCATCCATTCGTCTAGCCTCGATGAGATCGACCAACAAATCCTTGCCTTCCAGTTTTTTGCTCTTCAAATGAATTAAATCAGCAAGCGCCTTCTCCGGCGTTGCAATAAGAAATCTTCCAGCTCCATTTTCTTTTTGATCGATACCAATCGCATAACGGTGATGACTCAAATAGGTATAATCAAACGTTCCTATGGGTGTATCGAAGGCTTTAGATTTAGTTGTGGAAGCACTTGTGACCACATATACACCTTCCGGGATCATCTTATAATAAGATAGCGCCCATTCAAAGCTGATATACGATGGGCCATATAGTAAATTTGCAATTTGCTCAAAAGGGGCAGGAGACTCATCGAGCTTTTCAGCGATCAAAAAAAATCCGTTTTTTAAGCGGATTAACTCTCCCGACTTCACCATTCTTGAGATGAAATCATCTTGGTTTGTATAACTTCCAAGAAGAGGTTTGAGATTTTGAGTTTCGACATAAGCTGTCTTGGCAAAACGCAATAGAGAGTGCATGAGCTAACTCCTTCTTACCCTTATTTTACCAGAATCTCCAATTATTTTGGAGTTTTATGCTGAAATAATGAATATTTATTCCAAATTCTCCAATATTATTGGAGAATCTGGCCAAAAAAATTATAAACAACCTATACGCCAGCAGCGATGAATCTTCTCATTATGAAAATCGATGGGAATGGTTTTATGGGTAATTTCTTGGAAAGAAACCCCTGGAAATAGGCTCTCATCCAACTGAAAGGTTCTTAAATTAGTGCTGAAGATGATCGTTCCCTCTTTTGCGAGCAGCTTAAGAGCCTTCTGAATAAGAACCACATAATCTTCTTGAATATCGAACATATCCAGCATCTTCTTCGATCGAGAAATCGTCGGAGGATCAATCACGATAACATCGTATTTCTCTCCCAATCGAATCTCCTCATCCAAAAAGACTAAGCAATCTGCTCGAACGATGGGGTTATTTTTTAAAGGAAGATTATTCAAGAGAAAGTTATCGCGGCCCCAAGCGGTGTAGGTATTGGACATATCTACGCTCTTGGTAAAGGAGGCGCCTTGAGCTGCCGCATGAACGCTGAAGGAGCAGGTATAGGCAAAAAGGTTCAGAAGTCGTTTGCCAGGAGACAGCAATGCAACCATCTTCCTTGTCTCTCGATGATCGAGGAAAAGTCCGGTATCGAGGTAATCGAGCAGGTTTACTTTAAACTTTAAGCCATACTCCAACACTGTAAAAAACTCTTTCGACTCCCCTACCTTCTCGTACTGCTGTGTCTTTTCCCTGCGAAGCCTTGTCCTCCAAAAGATTGCCTGATCTTCGATGCCAAAGAGAGTGGCAAGCACCTGTACTACCTCATTCTTCATATACACTGAAGGCTCACTATTGCCTTTAGTTTTTGTGAAGTAATGAACGCAATAGCGTCCGTCGTAAAAATCAATAGCAAGTGGGTAGTTGGGCACTTCGCGATCGTAGATACGAAAGCAGTTGGTATTCGTACGTTTTGCCCACTTCCGGATATGGCGGTAGTTATTTCGTATACAGTTCTTCAGAGGAGAGCTTTTATCTTCTCCATCTAAAATAGCAGGCAGATCTGGCTGGATAGTCAAAGAAGTCATAAATACGTTATAATATGCTTAAAGATTACAAAAGTAGTATATGACTGTCAATAATCCATTGCGACAACCAAATACCAATATTCAAAATCAAATTCAGCAACCTCCCCAGCAACAACTTGATAATACCGTCCGACTTCAGCCTGTAGTTTCTGGAAAGATCTCCAATGCAGATTTCGATAGGCTTGAGCTTAAAGATAAGTCCTTTATGGACGCGATCATGACTGTTTTAAATGATCAAAATATTCCTATAGAAAGCTTAGGAAAAGTATCGATCAAGGGGATACCTGAAAACGATGAATTAAAAGAGCTCAAAAATCCAGCGACTGGGAAATCACTTAAATACTCTGAAGAGCATCCCACAAAGAAGGGTGAAGTTGCTAAAAAGAAAGATATCAAAGTTGAGTCGTATAAGAGAAAGGGTGTTGATTGCGCCAAATTCCCTCTTAAAGTCGAACTGACAATTAATGAGAATGGTGCAACACGAAAAATCAGCTTTGAAAAAAACTACTTTACCAATCTCAGAATCCCTGAAAATGTTGATTTAGACTCTCGAGAATTTGGTGATTTCAAAGACAAAATCAATTCGATGATCATCGGCCTACGAGATGAAATTCGAACTCCTCTTGCCCTGCAAGATAAGGCAGCAATTCAAACCCTCATCCAAAACAAATCAACCTTCTTTCACTTCACTCGATCACCTAATCTATTCACTAATCCATCGAACACCGTTAGATTTAGAGGGCGCGTCACACGATGGACAGGGCTTCAAGACTCGTCACCCAAATTGCTCGGCTCAATTACGAAAGTTTCAACAATGTCGGGCAACTATATGAACGACGTGGACTTACAAACGCTCAAGTCTACGAAGTGGGGTCAAAGTTCTCTAGCACGGATCCAAGCGCAGCCAATCAAATTAGTGGGCTGCGATAAATTAGAAAAAGGTCTTAGGAATATTCAATCGGTACCCGATGAACTAAAGGGAACAGTAACAGATCAATCCAACCAGGAAGTAACACGCTTTAGCGATTATGCAAAATATGCAACGAATGAGGCTATAACCAGCATCAATGAAATGAGCGAGATTCTTAAAAAATTCGCACACATTAATCGTAAGGGAGATTTTGAAACTTTTGCGAAAACATATCAGGACCGTCTTGATCGTTTAGAGAAAAAAGGTTCACTAGCAGCGGAAGAAACAGAGAGTAAGGTAAAGAAAGTTCTCATTACGTTAACCAGAGATCCACCTGGAATGATAGCCCAATATCAATACTTGCCTGTCCAGTTACAAAAGTGGCAGGACCAAAAAAAGGTGCTTGAAGATAGACAGCAACTACAACCCCTTGATGAGAATGAGCTAAAAGAACTTAACAGCCTAAAAAGTGCAATAGATGGGTATCCAACACAAAGAAAAAATTTTAAAGAGCGCCTTCAAACGTCCCTTATAGACTGGTTAGAGGGTGATATTAAGTTCTTCTTAGATAAATCCATCGAAAAATATACTAAGTGTACGGAAGCCCTCACAAATCTGCTCAACCCAGAGTCGGGACACCCCGAGGCGCTTGATGGGACTGCTCGCGCACAAATAACCAAACTTCAAGCTATACAGAAACAATTTAACGCAGAACAGCTTCTGAAAAACTCAAATGCGTTTAATGATCATCTCACACAAGAGCTTGTGCGCTACAAAGACATCCTTGAAGGTAGAACTACACCACCTAATATCCAACTACAACCAAATCAGCAACCAAACCAACCACCCCCTCCGCCTCCGCCACAAAATCAACAACCGCCTTTAGTAGACGGACATTAACCAAACATTAAATTTTAGAAAAAAAATAACAGGATTTTAGGATAGTCAGGATGAGAATGTACCTTCCATTAAGATCTAATGGAGTAATTCTCTTTATTTATCCTGACTATCCTAAAATCCTGTTATTTTTTTATTGCTATAGGCTATCGCTTTCATCGCCTAGAACAGATTTGCGGGTACGTTTTTTAATCGCCTGATAGACATATTTGCGATTGGCAACGAGATACTCGCATCCAGCATACAGGGAGTAGCTTGCTGCAACGGACGCAATGACAAGACTCCATTTCCTCAGAGACGATTCATCCAAAATCCCTTGTGAATAGGGTACGAGAAGGGCTGTGATCGAGAGAGCGCAAAGAGCCTGCACAACAGCTTTAATTTTCCCTGTTGATCGGGCGCCCAAAGCAATTCCTCGAAGGGCGCACACTGTTCGAAGCGTGCTGATAATGGAATCTCGATAAATAAAGATGAAGATGAGAAGAAGGGGTAAGTGTACTGGCGGCTGTGTGAAGGTCAAATAGATGGAAATTCGGGAGATGCTATCTGCCATCGGGTCGAGAATTTTTCCAAGGTCTGTTACCTGGTCATACCTTCTTGCAAGGTAACCATCGAGAACATCAGATAATTCAAGAGCTCCCAAAAGTCCTAAAAGCACGTAGGGCATAGCTGAGGCAGAGATGCCAAGCCACTCATACTCAAGGTAGACCATCAAAAAGATGGGGCTGATAAATATTCGAATAATCGTTGTGATATTAGCGAAGGTAAGAAGCGTTGCACCACCGATGGGATGGTGAACAATCCGATCAACTCCTCGATCAACCTTCTGGGCAATCTGCTCTCGTAAAGCCGCCTGCGGCTCCATAAATAACCTAATCTATAAATCTTATATGGTCTGATTATCCTTAAGCAGACCATTTAACGGCAATTTAAAGTGACACTTTGATCGAGCTTCAATTTCTTTTTTTAGCTTGTCAATCAGTGGACCTCGATGTTTGCAAGAAAGGATGGAAGGGTCTTTTTGCTGTAAACGATGATATACTGTTTCACCCTCTTTGTTTTTTAAATCAACATCAACGCCCTTTTCTGTAATAAGGAATTGAGCCAATTCAAACCGGTCTTTGCTAATGGCTGAATGAATCACGCCTCCAATGTCATCTTCTATGTTCAAAGGCATACCGCTTTCAAGAAGCAAGTTAAACATTTTCACAGATCCAAAGTGTATTGCATGAGCTGAGAGACTTATCTTTTGTTGTTTAATAAGTACAAAATGGAGGTTCTTGTCGAGAATATTGTTTGACAATTTCTCCTTAAAGTCATTTATAAGTTCCAATTTGACAATTTCTGCAAGTGTCGGCGGATAGCTTGCAAAACCCCAATGAGTAACTCTCGGAGGAAGTCCCAGCTCAAGAAGAAGTTTGTTTTCAGAAGGAGAATTTAAAATAGTGCTCACAACGCTCTTACCCTCATTATTTTTGGAGAGTATTTTGATTGGTGCTTCAGAGGTTATACCTATTTCATGAACAGAGGCGATCGTTCCTTGCTCATTGACAGAGGTCAGGCAGGAATCAAGAGTCGAGATATTCTTGTAAGCTATCCGATGCGCGGCTGCATCCTCAAAAAAAGTCATGGCATGAACTAATTCATGTAAAAGGGTCACATAATTTGGACCTTCTTGAATTATTTTTTCCCCATCTTTATTGATCGAGATGTAGTAATATTTTTCCTCAGGAAGTAATGTAAGATAGGAAAAACCTGAAATGAACTGAGAATGCTCCCCATCATCGCACTTGATAATAAAAAGCTTTTTCTTAGTCTTAGCTATCCGATCCAGCACCTCATAGCCTGTTGAAGTCTTCGCAAGAGATGCCAAGTCCTTCATAACTTGTTTATTAAATTTTGAATCAATCTCACTGACAGAGCTATTTGTAAAAAACTGCTGTACAACCTCTTCTGCTTTCGATTCTGACGGCTTATCGTATGACCTAAGGGTAGAAGAATATATGGGATGCTGTACAACCTTGATGAAACGCTCGCCATCAGGCACATCTGAAAGGTTGATTATACATTCTTTACTGGAACAAGATTCTATATGACGCATAAATAATAGTGATTTTATGTTTTGTGTAAGTAATTATATTTTATTCTTTGACCAGAAGCAAGCAAACACTTTTGTACAATTTTAAGTGACAAAGAAGAAAGTATGAGTTAGTTTTTACTCGTTAAAACAACCCCCATGAGTTCTGCTATGAAAGAGTTTAATTTGTTGTTCATTATCTTATGCGGCCTGATTGGATCATTAACAGCAGCACCGACGGAAGCTGATCGTGTTGCTCAATATTTAGAAGCCAAACATTGTCCATTCTTAAAAGAAAAATGGAATAAGGTTGTAGAGTATGCCAAAGTCCACCTACCCCAAACCGGTACACTAAAAGCTAAGTCTGATGGCTATGTCTATCTCAAAGTTGATGATAACTATATCTTCTCTCTTTTCCCCATGCTCAGTCTTCAAAACTCAGGCTATAGCGAACCACCCTATTTCCGTGCTCCTGACTCACCAGGCGCTCATATCAACGTCTTTCTTGCAGATGAACATGTTCAACCTATAGAAATTGGCTCATCCTTCAGCTTTAAGTTGAAAAAGATCGTTCTAGTAAATCCGACGAAAACAACTACCTTCGCAATTTTGGAAGTAGAGGCCCCTCAATTAGAACAGCTCAGGCAAAAGTATGGACAAACTCCAAAACTGCATGGCCATCAGTTTCATATTTCTTTGGCGAGAAAAGAGCTGTGAATGAGAGTGCAATTTAAACTCAGGTCAGCTTCTTTTCAATTGCTTGCACAAGCTGAGAGTAAAAGGGGTACTTAACGTCCCCAGTTTTTTTCTGCAATTCTTGAAGCACTGTCCGCCCTGCTTTGTTTTTTAAATCAATATCTAAGCCTCTTTTGGTAACAAGTTCGTACGCAAATTCATAGCGCCTAAACTGAACTGCTGCATGAAGCGCACCACCTAAGTCATCATTCATGTTTACTGACAGCCCCTGGGATGTAAGAAAGTTAAACATTTTCCCATTCCCAGTAGCTGCAGCAAGGGTTACAAGGGTTATCTTGTATTCAGAATCTATTTCAAAAAGTTGATTATTTTGGAGAGGCTCTTTTTTTACTGTCTCTTTAAGGCTTGTGAGAAGGTCATGCGCAACCATTTCGGAAAGTGTAGGTGAAATGCTATTAATATCTTTATGGCTCACCCGGGGCAATAGACCTAACTCCAAAAGGAGTTTGTTTTCAGAAGGAATATTGCAAACAGCACTGAGAATATGCTCACCAAGGTAATTTTCTGAAAAAATATTGAGCTGGGATTTCTCGATTCTTGCTATTTTTGAAATTACTGATAAAATTGTCTCTTGTTCCGAACAGGTACTCATAGACTGGGCAAGAATATCAACACGATTCATGATGTAAGCATTTTCTTCAGATGGACTATCAAATGCTTGCTTTACATGAAGCAATTCATGAAACAGCACTAAATAGTCTGGGTACTCTTGAATTACTTTTTCTCCATTCTCGTTAGCTGCAATGTAATATCCTCTTTTGTCAAAATTAATATTGAGCAGTATTGCAAGATAGTAAAATCCACTCTCCTCTGTTTTCCTATTGACGACATTGAGGATTCTTTCATAATTCGCAATCTGCTCGAGCAGCTCAAATCCAGTAGCAGTGGTTGCCAAGGTTGCGACTTTACTACGAAATTCTTTGATAAATTGAGAATCGACATTTATAAAATGTATGAATCTTAAAAATTTCTCTACGACTTGGCTAACCTTCGATTCGGTGGGTTTAAGACCAGCCTTGAGGAGAGATCTGTATTTAGGATGATTGACAATTTTGACTATACGCTCTTCTTCAGGAACATCGGTAAGATTCACGACATCGTCTTTTGAATGGAATACGAAAAGTTCTCTATCAGGAACAAATGATAAGTCCCCTATAGTCCCGAAATCAAAAAACGAATAAAAATACTCTCCAACAGTTTTGAAACTGCTAGA
>Ga0206912_1006_pt1 | contig 97458 bp, 61 predicted proteins | sample Alteio_BWOrgHeat_75_FD_152933 | JGI IMG/M metagenome (GOLD analysis project Ga0206912, IMG submission 152933) | Enriched cells from forest soil in Barre Woods Harvard Forest LTER site, Petersham, Massachusetts, United States -... | ecosystem: Environmental > Terrestrial > Soil > Temperate forest >... | reverse complement strand
CTGACAATGATTTTGCCGTGATGTTTATAGATGATATCTTTTGAGATCGCAAGGCCTAAGCCCGTCCCCTCCCCTTTCGCTTTCGTAGTAAAATAGGGCTCAAATAAACGGGAAAGAACCTCTTTTCTCATCATGGGGCCGTTATTTTCGAATTCCACAAGGACGTGTTTGGCATCGTGCTGCTTCACAGTGATTTTGATGACTCCCCTGCCCTTCATCGCTTCAATCGCATTATTGAGGATGTTCGTCCAGACTTGGTTAAGTTGGTCTGCATAACACTTCACTTTGGGTATTTCTTCATAATTCGTTTCGACAGTAATGCCCTGGCTTAATCGGCTATGCAAAATAGATAAAGTCACTTCAATATCCTCTCGGAGGTCTGTCAAACCTACTTGATCGGCCTCGCTGCGCGAATATAACTTCAGTGCTTTGACCAAACGAGCAATTTTTTGGATGCCTACTTCAATCACTCCCATTTGCACTCTATTCGTGCCGATGGTGAATAGAATTTGGCATAGCTCTTGACTGTTTTCTAATTTAAAAAAAGGTTCTAGCAGTTGTATAGAATTTTCATCAAAGCCAGCCGTTGCTAAATTATAGCTAAACATCCGTGCATTTTCGAATTTTCCGGCAAGCTTGCCTTCGATAACCTTGGCGTTTTTACGTATGTCCTTGGTACCCTGTTCTTTAGGAAGATTAGAGACATAGTCACAAACATCTAAGAAAGGTTGAATGAGTTCTTTAGGAATTGCGTTAATAATGGTCAAAAGATCGCGAATAAAAGTGGCGTTTTCCTTTTTCATGCCTGAGATCGAATTGATAATTGCGCCCGCTGGGGTATTGATCTCATGGCTAATTCCGGCAATTAATTGTCCTAAACTTGCCATTTTTTCCGCTTGAATCAATTGCAGTTGAGATTGCTTAAGCTTTTCAAGCGCTTTGTTGAGTTCATTGTTCAATTCTTCAATGCGCGCGTTCTCCATCGAAATCGCCGTCTGGGTAGACAAAACATTTAAAACTTTGACGCGATCTTCTGTAAAAGCTTGGGTTGTCAAATTGTTTTCCAAATAGATGACGCCCAGGATGACCGCATGGTGCAAGATAGGGATACAAAGGAGCGATTTGACAGATTGTTGGCTAAGGTAGGCATCTTGCTGAAATTGGCCCGGATTTTTAGAGGCGTCATGCAGCACGATGGGTTGTTTTGTGCGAAAGACATAGTTAATAATCGATAAGGGAACTGTTTCATTTTTAGCGAGATTCCCTTGGTGGATTTTTACGCCTTCTGGGCCCCCTTCAGCATCGATGTATAATTCGCCCGCATGCTCAATGACAATTACAACGCGTTGAGCGCCGGCATTCTCTCTGACGATTTTGATGAGCTTATTAAAGAGTTTACCCAAAAAAATCTCCGAAGATACAACTTCTGTTGCTTTCATGATCGAAGCAGCATCTAAGGCTTGGGTTGTAGCTGCGACTAAACTTGTTTCTGTTGTAGGACTTTCCGTAGGTGATATTAACTCTGGGTAGTCATGTTCGAGCCGTTTAACTTTTGCAATGGCTCCCCATCGTGAATAATGGTGGTAGGCTGCCTGGAAATAGGTTTTAGCAATTCTGGTTTGTTTAATCTTAGTTAGAAATCGAAAAGCTCCTTCGCTGATCAATGCAGCATAGAGATGATTTTCTTCCTCTTCTGCAGCATCTAGAGCCTTCTGAAAATGAGTCATAGCTTCTGTATTATTCCCTGCGACGGCTTCTCTTTCTGCTATCAGATGCTCATACATAGCTAAGAAATTTTGAGGGCATTGCTTCGCCCAGATTTTAAATTGTTTAATATGCCTACCGAGTTCTTTTATTTCTTTTTTCGATAAATTGGGATATTGAACAAAAGCAATCAATGCATAGATGTAAAAGCTAAACGCTCTTATCATAGTGCTTATCAAGGTAGAAATACCTTTCTGTGATTGTCTGAACACTTCAAAGGCTTTAGAGTAATCACATTTAATAAATAACAATGTGCTATGAAAAGTGGAAATAATAAATTGTGATAATTTTATTTTAATTTTTTGAATATTATCCTCTATCTCCTTCTCCATTTTGTTATTTTCATTTTGCAATTCACTTATAATCATTTTGTTTAATATTATGTAATTAAATTGTTTGCTAACACTTAATTTTTCAGCCCTTTCAAAAGCTTGATAAGTATCTGTTAAAGATTTACCAAGAATAAATTTATTAATTGCTATCATAGCGTTTGATAATAACAAGTAAATATGATCACCTGCATCTAGTAAATGTTTATTTGCTTCTTCAAATGAATCAATGGACTTATCTAAAGGGTAGTACCAAGATGAATAATAAAGTCCTTCTATGTAATGCAATCTTCCATTGAGTACTGTCGAATGAACTTTCTCTGCTGTAAAATAAGCTAAATCTTTCCAAAAGGTTGCTTCTTTAAATTGATTTCTATCAATCAAAAAACTGATGCAGCCAAGATAAGAGATGGCTGTATTTCCAGAGTAACCATGCTGAACGGAATTTAATATAATTTTTAACCCTCCAATTAAGCGTAGATATTCATTCCCCATCCGGACACTAAGGAGGCCAAACACTGAATAAAGCTTATTCAAAAGATATAGTTGTCTATCTTCTTTACGTTTAGGTAGATTTTTAAAATATTCTTTACCTTTAATTGCGAGAATGAATTTAAAATAAGCATAGGTTTTTATAACATCAACTCCTGTAGCTTTTGAAGAGAGTTTGATACCTGCGATTGAAAAGCCTTTGGTGCAGGATTCAATTCCTTTTAAAATGTCTCCGGTCATATAATAACCGTCGGTTAATAGCGTATAAAGTTCTAATTGATCAATGGGGTTTGTTGTTTTAGCTAGTAATGAGATAATTTGCTTTTCTACCTGTTTGAAATTCCCCATCAGTGTATGACAAAAACAAATCTCTTTTTCTACTTCATAGTTTTCTTCTGTCTGAAGTAGGCGGGAAGCCTTTAAATAAGATAGGCCTGCCGCATAGGCATGGGAAGCTATTGCTTTTTTTGCTGCCTGTAAATTAAGTTCAGCAACAATTCTTTTTTCTTCAACATCGGTTATATAATCAAGACAGCGGTTGTATTGATCCAGAATATCAAAGAGTGGTTGATTTTTGTCTTTTAAGTAACGAGCAAGTTGTAGGTGGATGGCTTTTTTGTCCTTCTCCACCATCTCGTAGGCAGCTTCTTGCACTTTATCGTGCAAAAAACGATAGGTGATGTTCTCCCCTGCTTCTGCAAGTTTATAATCAGACCCAGATGTGACGACGAGCCCTTCTTGAATCGCTTCAAGTAAAAGGGGGGCAGTCTCTCGCACTTCTTTCCCAGAAGCAACCGAAAGCGTGTTTAAGTCGAACACTCCACCGATGCAGGAAGCTAATCCTAGAACTTGCTGACAAGCGGGTGTCAATCGAGCTATCTTGTCAGAGATTAATTTCACGACATTATTCGAAATATTTGTCTGCTCAATCTTTTGTAGATCATACTTCCATTCATTGCTCTCGAAAGTGATCAACTCGTGCTGATAGAGACTTTTAAGCAGTTCAACAATAAAAAATGGGTTACCAGAGGTTTTAATTAAAATTTGTTCCGCTAATTTTGAAACATCGGGTCTTAGTAAAGTATCTTTCAAGAGCTCTTCAATGTCTTGCAGTGTTAAAGGTCCAATAGAAAGCGTTGTTTTTCGGAGAATCTCTTTTAAATTGATCGTCAAGGGATGAATTTCGGTCACTTCGTTATCACGATAAGATCCGATGAAAAATATATGCGAGGTAGTATTTACTAAGATTTTTATAAGGTTCATCGATGTTTGATCGACCCCCTGTAGATCATCTAGAAAAATCACCAAAGGGTGTTCTTTGCTCGCAACAGCATTAAAAAAATCTCTAAATGTTAGATAAAGACGCAACTCTTCTTCTTGTGGTGAGAGATGTTCTAAGGGGGGAAGTTCTTTGATGAGCAGCTTCATCTCAGGGATTAAATCTGTCAAAAGACGGCCTCTTGATTCTACATGTTTAAAAATTTGTTCCTGAATTTCTCCTAGATTATCACTGGCTAGCAAAATCTGGATCAGCTCTTTAATAGCCTGGAGAAGACCAAAAAAGGGCGTGTCCTTTTGCAGAATGTCGTACTTACCCTTGATGAATATGCCTTTGCATTCAATTAAGGGTTTTTGAACTATTTGAATTAAGACCGTTTTGCCAATTCCTGAAGGCCCCTTAATGAGGAGGATTTCACTAGGGTCTTTGACGCTGAAATTTTTAAATTGGGAGAGTATCTGATCCACCATTTCATTGCGGCCATAGAGTTTTTGGGAAATCAGAAAAGTGCTTTTAATGTCGTCTTGGCCGAGCTCAAAGGATTCTTCGCCTCTCTGCAAACGCATTAAATCCTCTTTAATTCCAGCGGCGCTGCTATAGCGATCTTCGGCATTCTTCGCCATGAGCTTCCCTACTAATTTTTCTAGTAAAGAAGGCGCTGTGGAAATAGGTGGGGGCGGTTCTGTTAAATGTAAAAAAATCAATTCCATTGGATCATTGCTTTTAAAAGGGAGTATGCCAGTTAACATTTCAAAAAAAGTGATGCCAAGAGAATAGAAATCGCTTCTAAAATCGGTGATCCGACTTGTTCTTCCGCTTTGCTCCGGAGAAAGATAATCCAAACTCCCTTCGAGTTTTGTAGAAGAGACTTCATAAGATAACTCAGAAGCTAGGCCAAAGTCTATCAACTTTACATTCAATGTTTTAGGATTAATTATGATATTTGTCGGATTAAAATCTTTATGGATAATTTTTTTCTGATGCACTTTTTCTAAAATCTCAACTAATTGAATTGCAATTACATAGAAAGTTTTTAAATCTTGTTTACCTTGCTCTTTTATAAAAGCCTTCAATGTGATGCCTTCAATAAATTCCAAAGCCAAATAAAGATGATTTTTTGTATGAATTAATTCATAAGCTTGGACCACTTCTTTTAAGTCCAATTTTTGGAGGACATGAAATTCATGCTCAAGCTGGACAATATCTTTAAGCGGTGGATACTCTGTTAGATGTGTTTTAAGAACAACACGCTGATTTGTCGCGTTTTTTGCAAGGTACACCTCCATGCGTTTATTTAGATTTTGAGCAATTAAGCTCTCAATCCTGTAATTTTGGACAAGTCCTTCCATGAGCTTAATTATAACTTAAAATTATTATTATATGGTATTATGAAACCGGCCAGAGGGCAGTGTGTCTCTAATTGAAGCTGTTAGTCAAAAATGATTTCAAATTCATCTGCAGACGATTCACTTACATTGATGGGTAAGACAAATTTGAAGGAAGTGCCTTCTGGAAGGCTGCTGACAATGATTTTGCCGTGATGTTTATAGATGATATCTTTTGAGATCGCAAGGCCTAAGCCCGTCCCCTCCCCTTTCGCTTTCGTAGTAAAATAGGGCTCAAATAAACGGGAAAGAACCTCTTTTCTCATCATGGGGCCGTTATTTTCGAATTCCACAAGGACGTGTTTGGCATCGTGCTGCTTCACAGTGATTTTGATGACTCCCCTGCCCTTCATCGCTTCAATCGCATTATTGAGGATGTTCGTCCAGACTTGGTTAAGTTGGTCTGCATAACACTTCACTTTGGGTATTTCTTCATAATTCGTTTCGACAGTAATGCCCTGGCTTAATCGGCTATGCAAAATAGAAAGAGTGACTTCAATATCCTCTCGGAGGTCCGTCAAACCCAGCTGATCGACCTCGCTGCGCGAATATAATTTCAGTGCTTTGACCAAGCGAGCAATTTTTTGGATACCTACTTCTATAACTCCCATTTGTACTCGATTCGTTCCGATGGTGAATAGAATTTTGCATAACTCTTGACTGTTTTCTAATTGGAAAAAGGGTTCTAGCAATTGAATAGAATTTTCATCAAAGCCAGCTGTTGCTAAATTATAGCTAAACATCCGGGCGTTTTCGATATTTTTTCCTGAAAGCTTGCTTTCGATAATTTTGGCGCTTTTACGTATCTCCTTAGTCCCCTGCTCTTTAGGTAGATTAGAGACATAATCACAGACTTCTAAAAAGGGATTAATAAGTTCTGTGGGGAGCCCGTTAATAATTTTCAAAGAATCCCTTAAAAAAGTTGCATTTTCCTGTTTCATTCCTGAGATCGAATTGATAATTGCCCCAGCAGGTGTATTGATTTCATGGCTAATTCCAGCAGTTAATTGTCCTAAACTTGCCATTTTTTCCGCTTGAATTAACTGCAGTTGAGATTGTTTAAGCTTTTCTAGGGCTTTGTTGAGTTCATTATTTAATTCTTCAATGCGCGCGTTCTCCATCGAGATCGCCGTCTGGGTGGACAAAACATTTAAAACTTTGACTCGATCTTCTGTAAAAGCTTGGGTTGTCAAATTATTTTCCAAATAGATGACGCCCAGGATGACCGCATGGTGCAAAATAGGAATACAGAGAAGCGATTTGACGGATTGTTGGCTTAAGTAGGCGTCCTGTTGAAATTGGCCAGGGTTTTTAGAGGCGTCATGCAACACAATCGGTTGTTTTGTGCGAAAGACATAGTTAATGATAGATAAGGGAACTGTTTCATTTTTAGCGAGATTTCCTTGGTGGATTTTTACGCCTTCCGGGCCCCCTTCAGCATCGATGTACAATTCGCCCCCATGCTCAATAACGATTACGACACGTTGAGCGCCGGCATTTTCCCTGACGATTTTGATGAGTTTATTAAAGAGTTTACCCAAAAATAGTTCAGAAGAAACCGCCTCAGTGGCTTTCACTATCGAAGCAAAATCGAGGCTTTGTGTCGAGGAGGTCACTAAGCTCGTTTCTCTTGAAAAGCCTTCTTTCTCTGCTATCAATTCAGGATAGGCAATTTCCAGCTGTTTAGTCTTTGCAAGAGCTCCCCAGCGGGAATAATGGTGATAGGCAATTTGCAAATAGGTTTTGGCAAAGCGACTCTGTTTCATTTTTGTTAAATAGCGAAAAGCGCCCTCGCTAATCAAGGCTGCAAAGAGGTGATTTTCCATGCTTTCTGCAGAGTCGAGAGCTGCTTGAAAATGATTTGTAGCTTGTAAGTGATTTCCTCTCCGCGCTTCACTCTCAGCCATGAGGTGACGGTACATCGCTTCATAATTTTGGGGACACTGCTTGGCCCAAATTTTAAACTGTTTAATCGTGTGATGAAGTTTTCTTTTTTCCTTGGAAGTTAGAGTTTCATAGTGTTCAAATGCTGTGACAGCATAGAGATAGAAGCTATAAGTTTGAAAATAGAGAAGCGATAAGGATTGCGAAATTTTTTCAGCCTCTTTAGTCATCTTGAAGGCATGTGAAAACTCGCCATTAATAAATAACAGTGTACTGTAAAATACCCTAATAACGAAACGTGCTGAGGTGTCTTTTACCCTTTCTAGATTCTTTTCCAATAGTTCATTTACAACTTCACCTTCATTTTGCAACGAAATGATTATCGCTTTATAGGATTTTATCGTTAAGTGTTGCTTACCATGGCTAGCTAGCTCCGTTCTTGTAAAAGCTTGAAAGGTTTCGCTGAGCGATTTACCTAACAAAAAAGTATTGATTGCCGCAAAGTTATAAGAGAGCAATAAATAGATTGAATCGCCTGCATCCAACAAATATTTATTAGCTTCTTCGTTTAATTCTATCGATTTACTTAAGGGTTGAAACCAGTGAGAGTAGCCGTATCCGCAAATGGCCCTAATTCTTCCGTGAAGAACCGTCGAATGAATTTTATCTGCAGTAAAAAAAGCCAGATCTTTCCAAAAAACAGCCTTTTTAAACCAATTAAAATAAATTAAAAAGTTGGAATGAGCTAAATAAGAAATTGCTGCGATGCCCGTATAGCCATGCTTAAGTGAATCTAAAATCACTTCGAGCTCTCCTATAAATCGCAGGTATTGATTTTCAGTGATGTAACAGAGAACTCCAAATACAGAAAAAAGTTTATTAACAAAAAATAGCTGTTCATCTTCGTGGCGTTTGGACAAGTTTTTAAGGCTCTCTTTGTTTTTAAATAGCAGGATAATATTAAACCGTACAAAAACAAGAAAAACGGTCCATAGAGCGGGACTTGGAGGAAGATCTATTCCGGCTTCTTTGAATCCCTTCAGACAATATTCTAAGGCCACAGCGAAGTTGCTGGTTCTAAAATATTGATCCGTCAAGATGGAGTATAGTTCTAATCTATCTAACGGACTTGATGCCTTTTTAAATAGAGGCAGCAGCTGCTTTTCGGCTTGTTCATACTCTCCAATGAGAGAAAGACAGGCACCCAACTCTTTTTCAACTTCAAAATTTTCTCCCGTTTGTAAAAGACGGTAAGCCTTAAGATAAGATAGGGCTGTAGGATAGGCATGAGAGGCTTTTGCTTTTTTTGCTGCTTGTAAATTGAGATTCGCCACTTCACTTTTCTCTTGGGGATCCGTGATATAATCTAAACAATGGTTATATTGATCCAGGATATCAAAGAGGGGCTGATTTTTTTCTTTTAAGTAACGGGCAAGTTGCAAGTGAATGGCTTTTTTATCCTTCTCCACCATTTCATACGCAGCTTCTTGCACTTTATCGTGCAAAAAACGATAGGTGATGTTCTCTCCTGCTTCTGCAAGTTTATAATCAGACCCGGAAGTCACAACAAGCCCTTCTTGAATCGCTTCAAGTAAAAGGGGGGCAGTTTCTCGCACTTCTTTTCCAGAAGCAACTGATAGCGTGTTTAAGTCAAACACTCCACCGATACATGAAGCTAACCCAAGAACTTGCTGGCAAGCGGGTGTTAATCGAGCAATCTTGTCAGCGATTAATTTTACAACATTATTCGAGATATTTGTCTGCTCAATCTTTTGTAGATCATACTTCCATTCATTGCTTTCGAAAGTGATCAACTCGTGCTGATAGAGGCTTTTTAGCAATTCAACAATAAAAAATGGGTTACCTGATGTTTTAATTAAAACTTGTTCCGCAAATTTTCCAACATCCTGTCTAAGCAAAGTATCTTGCAACAGCTCTTCAATGTCTCGCTGCGTTAAAGGTTCTACAGAAAGCGTTGTTTTTCTAAGAATTTCTTTTAAATTGATCGTCAGGGGATGAATTTCGGACACCTCGTTATCGCGGTAGGATCCAATGAAAAATATATGGGATGTGGTATTTACTAGGATTTTTATCAGGTTCATCGATGTTTGATCGACCCCTTGTAGATCATCCAGAAAGATGACTAGGGGATGTTCTTTGCTGGCAATGGCATTAAAAAAATCTCTAAATGTAAGATAAAGACGCACCTCTTCTTCTTGTGAGGATAGGCGGTCTAAGGGAGGAAGCTCTTTGATCAGCAGCTTCATCTCTGGGATTAAATCCGTTAACAGACGGCCTCTCGATTCTACATGTTTAAAAATTTGTTCCTGAATTTCTCCTAAATTTTCGCTAGCCAGCAAAATCTGAATTAACTCTTTAATGGCCTGAAGGAGACCAAAAAAGGGGGTATCTTTTTGCAGGATGTCGTACTTTCCCTTTATGAATATCCCTTTGCATTCAATTAAAGGTTTTTGAACTATTTGAATTAAGACAGTTTTGCCAATTCCTGAAGGCCCCTTAATAAGCAATATTTCACTAGGGTCTTTGACGCTAAAATTTTTAAATTGGGCTAAAATCTGATCCACCATTTCATTGCGGCCATAAAGTTTTTGGGAAATCAGAAAAGCGCTTTTAATGTCGTCTTGGCCTAGCTCAAAGGACCCTTCTCCTCTTTGCAATCGCAGTAAATCCTCATTAATTCCGGCAGCACTGCTATAGCGATCCTCGGCATTCTTCGCCATAAGCTTCCCTATTAATTTTTCAAGTAAGGGAGGCGCTGTGGAAATAGGTGGGGGCGGTTCTGTTAAATGTAAAAAAATCAATTCCAGGGGATCGTTGCTTTTAAAAGGGATCGTACCCGTTAACATTTCAAAAAAAGTGATGCCCAAAGAATAAAAATCGCTTCTGAAATCTGTTATCCGGCTGGTTCTTCCGGTTTGTTCAGGGGAAAGATAATCCAAGCTCCCTTCGAGTTTTGTAGAGGAGACTTCGTAGGCCAATTCAGAAGCCAGGCTAAAGTCTATCAACCTTACATTCAATGTCTTAGGATTTATCATGAGATTTGTTGGATTAAAATCTTTATGAATGATCTTATGTTGATGGACCTTATCTAAAATTGTAACTAATTGAATTGCAATGATATAAAATGTTTTCAAGTCTAGCTTAGTTTGTTCCTGAATAAAAGCTTTCAATGTGACGCCTTCAATAAATTCCAAAGCCAAATAAAGATGATTTTTTGCATGGATTAGCTCAATAGGTTGAACCACTTCTTTTAAGTCCAATTTTTGAAGCACGTGAAATTCATGCTCTAGTTGAACAACATCTTTAAGTGGTGGATACTCAGTTAGATGCGTTTTAAGAACAACACGCTGATTTGTCGCATTTTTTGCAAGATACACCTCAATGCGTTTATTCAGATTTTGAGCGATTAAGCTTTCAATCCTATAATTTTGGACAAGCCCTTCCATGAGCTTAATTATAACTTATAAATATTTTTATATGGTATCATGAAACCAGGCTGAGGGCAGTTTCTCTAAGGAGGTTTTATGAGCATCCTCTCAAATCAAAAAGAAAAAGCGGATACACAAAACCAGGAGGGGCAGCCTCGTGATAAAATCATATCATTGATTGCAGGTGAAATCTGTTCCCATTGTCTGTATATCGCTGTGAAGCTCGATATTGCCCAACATCTGAAATCTGGTCCAAAAACTGTTACAGAACTCGCGAAATTATTAGCGGTTACTCCCGATCCTTTATATCGGTTATTACGGTTGCTAAGCAGTAAGGGAATATTTTATGAAGGAGAGGGAAAAATATTCTCCAATAATGACCCTAGTCTTTTATTATTAAAAGATCATCCTTACACTTTGTATACGATGATAATCTTCTATAAAGAAGACGCACTCCCTACTTTCAAGGACTTTATCCCCGCTTTGAAAGATGGAGTCACTACTTTCGAAAAATCCTATGGGAAGCGTTTATTTGGATACTTAGAAGATCGTCCTGAAAGAGCTGACTTATTTAATAAATTTATGACAAACAAAAACAATTTCGTAGTTCATGAAGCTTCGAAGTCATTTGATTTTGGAAAGTATCGTTCAGTATACGATATTGGCGGAGGGTATGGCCATTTCATAATTGCAATTTTAGACCAATACCCTGAAATAGAGGGAGCCGTCTACGATTCACCAGAAGTGATAGAAAAAACCAAATTAGAAACTCCAGAATTAGTTAGAAGAGGATGTAAACTGTTGGACGGAGATTTCTTTAAGAGTGTACCTAAGGGAGCTGACGTCTATATTTTGAAATCGATTATACATGATTGGACAGATGAAGAATCTCTTACTATTTTAAAGAATGTGAATGCTGCCATGGATACCTCTGGACGACTATTATTAGTCGAAATCGTAGGAACCGCTCCAAATAATTTTGACTATGCTAAATGGATGGACGTAGCTATGTTTTTGATGACTGGAGGACAAGAAAGAACTCTTGAGGAGTATCAAAAGCTCCTGGAACAAACTGGATTTAAAATTGAAGCAATTCACCCGACTTCGACAGAATTTTCTATCATTGAAGCATCTAAAGTATGAAATGGGGTCAAGGCCCCGCAGCTTAATTTATTTAAAAAGTTCATCCAGCATCACTTCGTTAGTGACGATCTCTTCAGAATACATGGTGGGTTTGAGACCGAAGGTGGTAATCATCGATAAAAACAGTTGTTTCTTGGACCGCGTTTGTTTTCGAAAGATCTCCATCTTTTTCAAGAGCTCTTGGGCATAGGCTTTATCAATGGAAAAAGGACTTTCTGAGCATTTAATTTCGCAAATAGTAATGGCTCCATCAGGGCGGCCGAAGAGCAAATCAATTTGGGCGCCTTCTTGCTCATCTTTCGATCTTGGAGAAAAACGCCAAGTGGCTGCAATCGAACCGGGATCCAATTTCAAAGCCTGGCGAATTTGATCAATATGCTTATAACACACCGATTCAAAAGCAAGTCCCGCCCACCCTTTCCAAGCAGGTCGACTAGCTTGCGATAACCAAAACCCTTGATTCGTGGCTTTTTTGCTTATGCTCTTTAGATTGGGCTCAATCCAGTTCAAATAGAAAAGAGAATACTCATCATCGATCAGAAAATAGATTCCTTTATCTTTATGCCCGTAAGGGACCAAGCTCGTGATGAATCCTGCTTCCTCCAACTGATTCAAACGCCGAACAGTGCCTCCTCCATCGGGAAGTTTTGATTCGACAATCAGTTCGGCTTGACCTATACCATAACGGTGCTTTGCAATTGTCCTAATAAGATCCACATAAGGTTTGGCATCTTCAAAAAGGGAGGAATAAAGCCGCTCAAATTCTTTAACTAAAGGACCATCATTTTGGAAACAAAGTTCATCGATACATTGATGTGCCGAAAGTCCCTTTCTCACAAAAGACCAATAGAGAGGAACACCTCCTAAAACGATGTAGAGATCTAGAATTTGCCTATGATTGAGATGGATTTTGTTTTCCTTTAAATAACTTTCTGTCTCACTGAGTGAAAAAGGTTTCAGATTAAGGGTACGAGTCACTCTGTTATGAAGCCCACCTTTATTATTAATGATTTTTTCAATAATCCACGAAGTCGCTGATCCGCAAATGATGAGTTTAACGCGATTATCAAAAACCCAGTAACGATTCCAGTATAATTCCAAAGCGGTAAGCAGCCTAGAACGAGGTGTTGCCATCCAGGGAAATTCATCAAAAAAGAGGACGATTTTTTTATCCTTTGGAATTTTACTAATGGCCTGCGTGAGATCTTCAAAAGCATCTCTCCAGCGTGTTCGCGGAGTTATCGAAGCCCCTTGATAAAATGTCGTTCCTATTTGCTTAGCGAATTCTTCTAATTGCTCTTTCAAGGTGCCTTTTTGGATACCTGTGACATGGAAAAATACACAAGGTAGGCTGTCCATGAGATTTTTAATTAGATAAGTCTTTCCTACTCTTCTACGTCCATAGATGGCTAAAAATTCTGCCCTTTTTGATGCTACAAGCTCTTTTAGCAGGATTTGTTCTCTGGCTCGTCCAATGATTTTGGATGGGGAATTTTCTCTCATGCTGTCTAATCCGCCAAGTTGAAAATGTTTATATTTGGCGGATCAAACACAAGTTTATGTTTCATCCGCTGACTATAATTATTGCATAAGTGGCGGATTAAACACAAATTTATGTTTCATCCGCCGGTTATAGATTGGTTGGATTAGCTGATAGAAAGGGATTCGAGCATGGCTTTGTCCTTGTTTAGGCTCTCTTCAGCTTCGCGCATGGGGTCGGAATCGATTATTCTTCATAAATGCGGTATAATGAACTATTTACCTAATGCTGCTATGCGTGCTCCTGAATAAGATTCTCCTATTCTAGTAAAACCGTGATTTGACTTTGCTGGAGTGATTGCAATATTCACATCTTGTCCTAAATCATTCAGGAAACGAAATAAGCGCTCTAGAGAAAAGCCTGTCAAATAACCATGGAGGAGAGCGGAAACTTTTGGTTGATCTATGTGTAGAATTTTAGCAGCTTTTGTTTGGCTTAAACGTCTCTTCTTGATGATTTTTCCGATTTGACGTGCTACCTCAGCCTTTGCTAAGGCTTCTTCTGGATTTGGTAAGCCAAGATCAGCGAATACATTTCCAGAGCTTTCTTCGTATTCTATTTTCTTTTTCATATTTTTATTCCTCTGAAATTAATTCCTTATATAGAACTTGAGCCTCTTTTTACTTGTGCCAACCCATTCAAGACGCTTCATGATATCTCCTAAATTGTATTATGCTAGTTCGGGCATATATTTTGCAGCAGGATCTTTTCTCGTGTGAATATCCAAGGAAGCCGTAAGAGCGGATCTATAAGAAGAAGTGTTACAAACACTCCTCCATTTGGGTTTGAGTAGCCACGGTCTTAGCGACATCCACTTGGGGATTCAAAAAATTGTCAATTTAGTGCAAACGTGATTAAATAGATTAGCTGATGGAAAGGGATTCGAGCATGGCTTTGGCCTTATTTAGGCTCTCTTCGGCTTCCTTCATGGGATCAGAATCGATCACGATGCCGGCGCCTGCGCGGACAAAAGCTTCGCCATTTTTTAGGATAGCTGTGCGATTGAGAAGAATGCTCTCCAGATTGCCCTGGGCATCCAACGCGACAATAACACCCGAATAAATGCCTCGGCGCGAGGGTTCTATGCGATCAATGATCTCCATCGCCTTCACTTTTGGAATGCCACTTAAGGTGCCGGCCGGAAATACACCCTTCAATGCGTCTAAAGGGGTTTTTTCAGAGGACAAGATACCTGTCACATAGCTGACAATGTGGATGACATGCGAAAAGTACTCAAGAACTTTCACTCTTTTGGCCTGGACACTCTCTTGGACAGAAATTTTGGAAAGCTCTTGTTTGACAGCCTCCAAAAGCATCGCATGTTCGGCATTCTCTTTGGGATTGTTGCGCAATAGCTCCTCAATCTTTTGATCTTCCGCATAATTGAGGCGTGGAAATGTGCCTGCGAGCGCTTCAATCTCTAGCTCGCGCCCTTTTACTGTGATAAGTTTACCAGGAGATGCGCCCACAATTGCAAAATCAGGATACTCAAAGAGGAAATGATAGGGCGAAGGATTTAGCATGCGACTATTGCGATACAACATAATGGGAGAGCCGGTAAAAGGTCTTTTAAAGTTGCGCGAAATAATGGCTTTATTGATCACGCCAGATTTTATAAATTCTTTAGCCTCAAGAACTAATGAAGCAAACTTTAAATCGTCAATTTCCACTTCAACGGGCACATTGGCTGCGTATTTTTGCTTTATTTGAGGAATGGGATCGCTAAATAACAATTTGTGGATCTCCTCGATTTCATTCAAGGCACGTGGATAGGCTTCTTTTTGAGGAGGAACCACCAGACCAATTGTCATGATTTGCGATTTATGGTCCAAACACACCATCACGCGATAAGCATGAAAGAGTAGATCGGGATATTTGTTTTTGTCGGGATGCCTACTAGGAAGATCCTCAAATAGGCGAATGGCATCATAAGCCATAAAGCCAATTAAACCCCCAAAAAAGGTGGGAAATATCTCCCCTCCTACATATAAGTCCTTCTGGGAAATTTCCCAGAGCGTTTTTAATGGATCCCCCTGCAATGTTTGTTCTTCTTCGCCCTTCTTGAATGAAATTTTTCCCTCTTTAACATGATAAGTCAAGTAAGGATCCATCCCAATAAACGAATAATGGTAGTCTTCTTTGGGATGGCGGATCTCTAATAATGCGGATGGCTTTGTTTTGGCGAGTATGGAATAAATCAAGGTCGTGGATATCATGTCAGCAGGAAATTGTTTATAAACAAGAATCTTTTTATTTTGCTTTAAAAGCTCATCAAATTTTTCTTCGGTAAGAAGTTTAAAAATTTGATCAATCGCTGTCGTCTTAAATAAAAATTCTCGATATTCTTCAGCCTTGTATTGAAATAATTCTAATTTCTTTTCGTTTAATTCCCTCGCGTCGAATTCTTTCAGACCGGCGTCAATTGCAGACAAAAAGGCCTGCTTATCCCATGGCTTAGTAATATATTTATAGATGCTTGCCTTATTTATTGAATTGATAGCAGATTCCAAAGAAGCTTGTCCGGTGAGTAGAATTTTAATCATTTTGGGATATTTTTCATGGAGTTGGCTTAATAATTCATCGCCTTTTAAGCCTGGCATGATTTGGTCTGCGATGACCATGAGGACTGGAGAACCTTGGGAATTTAATTCTTCGATGATTTGAAGGGCTTCTTGACCACTTTCAGCCATTTCATAGTTGTAGGCTTCTTTAAAATAATCGCGAAGTTGAGTATTAAGCACATCTAATACGATTTTTTCATCATCGACACAAATAATCGTGGGGATTTTTTTATTTAATAAGCTCATGGCTTCATTATAAACATTCCTTTACATCCGCACAAGGCTGCTGCTCTGGGAAATGTTTCTATGCCAATTTATCCTCGATGAAAAAACCTCTTCCCATTGGAATCAGCGACTTCAAGGAACTCATAGAAAGAGGTTGCGTTTATGTAGACAAAACCCTTCTGATTCAAGAACTTATGTATAAAACGCAGTTTGTCTCATCCCGCGCATTGCTTTGGGAAGACTTTAAATATGTCCATGCTGCGCTATTTCTTCGAAAAGAACAAAGAGGACAATAGCCATTTGTTCTCTTCTTTAAAGATTTGGGAACATGAAAGTTATCGATCATTACAAGGCCAATTTCCAGTTATCTTTTTTTCACTAAAGGATGTGGGGTTCGATTCATGGGAAAAATCTTATCAAGCCTTGCAGGGATTGATAGCGCGAGAATTTGAACGTCACCGATTTTAAGCGCTCAAATGCAGCCCACATAATCTCCTGGGTTAGAACCAACTTTTCTTTTTCAAAGTTTATCTTGACATTCGATTTTGTTTTTTGATAGGTGTTTTTAAAACCTGGAGGCCTGATGAAAAAAACTTTTCCTCTTATATTTCTGTTAACGCTATGTCTCTTGACAACAAAAACTGCATCTATCGAAGCAAGCTGTTATTTTGCTCTAGACACTGGCTACAGATGGGATCGAATCAGCAATCGGGCTACACTTGGCGGGCTCAACGTGGGCGTTTACGGATCCACCCAAAAGCTGAAAAATATAAATTCCTACCAATTGGGCGGAAAAGGTTTTTGGAATTTAATTGAGTGTGCTTACATCCGCGGAGAGGGCCATTATGGATGGACCGGAAAAGGCAAATATAGCGAAGGAGGCTACTTTGGAAATACCAAAGGATACACTTATGATGGAAAAGGAGCTCTCGGTTGGTTCTTTTATGTTGCGCCCTCTATTTGGTTCGCTCCCGTTGTAGGATACTCTACGGATGCTTTAAATCTAAAGGCAACAGATATTCATGTGGCGATAAATGGGCATCGATTCCACAAAAAAAGCATCAAAGCCCACCAAAATTTCCAAGGGCCTTTTATTGGTTTTGATGCCTTTTTTGTCGATGATTGCTTCGATTTTTCATTGAGCTATGAATTTCATTTTGCAAGGTGGCGTGGAGAGCGTTTGATCCAAGGAAGAGAATATGGAAATTCTCCTATATTCGGTATCACAACCTCCTTTAGCAATATGCGCCATCTCAACCATGTATATGGGAACGTTTTTAACTTCGATTTCGGCTATCAGTTTTGTAATTGCTGGAGAATCGGGTTGGATTTGAAGTTTCAATCTTACTATGGCGATTCTGGTAAATACAAACAAACCCGAAGACCGATCCAGCCTCTATTTACCTATGCTAAAGTGGATGGTTTAAGATGGCTCTCTTTTGCTTCAACACTAACGCTTGGAAGAGCTTTTTAATAATTTTGGGAGGTTAAAATGGATAAGCTTAGAAATTCGTTCATATGGCTCATTACGTTAGTGCAAATCCTGGGGGTGCACACCACCTGTTCTGCTGACTTAACCTTTAAATTGTTAAATGGTTTCAGTTTTACAAAAGGAAACACAACCATCGAAAACTTGGATCATGGTAAATATAAACACACCCAAGTGACCACAAGCTGGTTTTCGAATAGAGTGACCACTTACAGCATCTCTCCTGAGCTGCTTTGGACAAATAAATCGACCAACACTTATGTTAAATTGTTGGGTACCTATGGTTGGGTGATCGATGGCAAAAATCGCCAATACCCCTTCCATTGGAAACTAGATGGAAATACAAAAGGGTTTGAAGTTGAAGCCGGATACATTTGCGATGTAAAGGGGTTATTTACCTTTATACCCTGCATCGGTTTTACCTATAATCTTTACGATACGAAGATTAAACATCAAAGATTTTCCCACCGAAATATAGGCAGTTTCATCGGTCAAAATGGAAATAAAAATCGCACACTTCTCTATTTCCCTTACATCGGCTTTGAAATCGATGTGAAGTCCCAGATATGTAAATACGATGTCATCTATTCCTTAAGCTATAACCTTGGATATGGTGGGGGTCATGGGAGAAATAAAGTGTCCCATACTGTGATTACCGACCTTCCGAGCACTAGCCGCTATGGTAGCCATTTTAAATTTCGAGATATGGTTTCGCACGATTTCGAGTTTGCGATTGCCTATTCCCCTGCTAAAAAATGGGTCCTCGCCTTGTTATTTGACTATAACGTCTATTACAACACCAAAAAACTTCCTTTAAAGTTAGATCATAAGCATGCGCTTGTAAAGAAGGCACAGTTCACCAAATCTCAGCATTTTGCCGTGAGTGATGTAGTGGCTCATGAGTATAGCGTCATCTTCGAAATCGCCTACAGCCTCACTGGAGAGGGTGGCACATTTATTTCACACTAAACTGCAAGGCTTAATTTTTTTTTAGAATAACAAAAAAGGTATTCGCAATGAACACAAGAAATTGGTTTTATATCGCTGCACTTTTATGTGGGAATTTGACCGCAGATGTAAAAGTACACAACAAACCGGATCTTAAGTTTCATGTTGAGAGTAAAGTGATAACTGGCAAATCGCCTTTTCCCTGTGCCCCCACCGATCCTCTTAATCCCCCTTGGCCCAACACTCAAGTAGAACCCTCAATGGCTATCGGATACAATCCTATTGACCATAGATATCCCATGATTGTCATAGGTTATCAAGAAGACAGGTATAGCTCTGGAGGCAGCGCTAACGCTGATTACATGATTATCTCATTAGATGGAGGAAAGACTTTTGGTAAACCGATTCCTGTACCCAATGTCACCTGTTTTGGCGGACCTTATGACCGAGCTTCGGATCCAAACGTAGCTATCTCAAGCACAGGAGATATTTATTTTGCTACATTGCCAACTTCGCCAAACAAACTTCTTTGGGATGTAGGTATTGCAAAATACGATGTACGCAAGAAAAAATTTTTATATGTGAAGTATCTCGATCCTGAAAATACAAATATTCCTCCTTTTACAGTGACTGATTTTGACGGCGTAATAGCAGATACGCAAGATGAAAGTGGAAAAACAGTTTATGTGACTTGGGATTTTCTCTTCTTTCCAAGCGGAGATCCTTCAAAGGGTCTAAGTATTCTCAAAATGAGCAAAACTACTGATGGTGTCCATTGGTCACCGCCGATGAGCATTTATCAATTTCCGCAAAGTGTCGTTGATCATTATGGAGGAGATGCTGGGGCGCAACTGGGAGGTTTGTCCTTGCTGAATAATCCAGGCAAACCTTATTCAAAATTACTTAACACTTTCCAATTGGCGATAAATCCGGATAATCCTCCTCTTCCTTACGCACAAGGTGCAATTTTTTATTCAACCGTATCCAGCGATCAGGGAAAAACTTGGAGCAATCCAATTCCTTTGGATAACACACTCAACAACGTAATAGGGCAAGTGGTAGATCCTGATAATATTAATATCATTATCAGAACTGGAGGTGGTGGCGCTGTTGTAGATAGAGATCGGAATATCATCTACAATATTACCCAAGAACATTCTTTAGCCTATGATGGAATCCCCACTCAAGTGATTTTGTATGTCTCAACCGATGATGCAGCCAGTTGGAATAAGATTGGTCCTCTCAATACAGTGTTATCCGCACAAGCCTTTTGCCCTGCCGCTTGCCTAATCGATGAAAATCGACTTGCAGTAAGCTATTACGATTTTCGTAAATTTAAAGGGAATGATCCCAACGGATCACTTAAGACCGATAGGTGGTTGGATATCTACTATTATGACAAAGAAAGCAAAAAACTCACCCTTGAAACCGAACTCCGCTTAACCGATGAATCATTTAATTTTCGAAATGCTCCTAGCGTAAATGCAGGTATTAACGTACAACCTGGGCTCTTTTTGGGTGATTATATGAGCCAAGTATTTTTTGAGAGAAACATTTATAACGTTTACGGGATTGTCCCTCAAAACTCTGGACCCAATAGCGCACATTTTCAGCTGAGCACCATTACGCAAATTCATCCCATCCCTGGGAATCAATAAGGGGAAGCGGGGGAGTAAATAAAAGGGTATTTATGATAAACACGAGAACATGGATTTATAGCGCTGTAGTTTTAAGTGGGCATTTGTCCGCAGAGGTAAAAGTACACAACAAACCGGAGCTTAAGTTTCATGTTGAAAATAAGGTTGTAACTGGAAAATCTCCTTTTCCCTGCACCCCCGTCGCTCCTCTTGATAATCCTTGGCCCAACACTCAAGTAGAACCTTCAATTGCTATAGGACGAAATCCTATTGATCATCGCTATCCCATGATTGTCATTGGATATCAAGAGGATAGGTATAGTGCTGGAGGTGGGGCTAACGCGGATTATATGATTATCTCATTGGATGGAGGTAAGACTTTTGGTAAACCGATTCCGGTACCCAATGTCACCTGTTTTGGCGGACCTTATGACCGAGCTTCGGATCCAAACGTAGCTATCTCAAGCACAGGCGATATCTATTATGCAACACTTCCATTTAGTTTAACCACCGGCCTTTGGAATGTCAGCATCGCAAAATACAATGTGCGCAAGAAAAAATTTTCTTATGTGAAGTATCTCGATTCTGAAAATGTACATCTTCCACCTTTCTTTGCGGTGACTGATTTTGATGGCATCATAGCAGATCCGCAAGATGAAAGCGGAAAAACAGTTTATGTGACATGGGATTATGACTTCTATCCAAACGCAAATTTTTCAAAGGGACAAAGTATCCTCAAAATGAGCAAAACTACGGATGGTGTCAATTGGTCACCGCCGATGAGCATTTATCAATTTCCTGAAAGCGTGGTTGCTAATTATGGAGGGGACGCTGGATCTCAATTTGGAGGGTTAGCTTTGCTCAATAACCCAGGCAAACCTTATTCAAAATTACTTAACACTTTCCAATTGGCGATAAATCAGGATATTCCTCCTCTTCCTTTTGTCCAAGCTTCATTTTTTTATTCAACAGTATCCTGTGATCAGGGGAAAACCTGGAGTAATCCTATTCCTTTGGACAATACACTCAATAACGTCTTCGGGCAAGTGGTCGATCCGGATAATTTTGATAAAATTATAAGAGCCTTTGGTGGGGGAGCTGTTGTAGATAGAGATCGGAATATCATCTATAATATTACTCAAGAACATTCTTTAGTTTATGATGGAATCCCCTCTCAAGTGATTTTGTATGTCTCAACCGATGATGCAGCCAGCTGGAATAAGATTGGCCCAATCAATACAGTGTTATCTACGCAAGCCTTCTCAGCTAACGCTAGTATAATCGATGAAGGAAGAATTGCAGTAAGCTATTACGATTTTCGTAAATTTAAAGGAAACGATCCCAGCGGATCACTTAAGACTGATAGATGGTTGGATATTTACTATTATGACAAAGAGAGCAAAAAACTCACCCTTGAAACCGAACTCCGCTTAACCGACGAATCGTTTAATTTTCGAAATGCCCCAAGCGTACAAGCAGGCCTTGTAGTACCACCGGGACTTTTTTTAGGTGATTATGTGAGTCAGGTATTTTTTGAGAGAAAAATTTATAACGTCTTCGGGATTGTCCCTCAAAACTCTGGACCCAATAGCGCACACTTACAGCTAAGCACGATTACGCAAATTCATCCCATTCCTGGGAATCAATAATGGGGAAGCTTAGTTGAGAAGATATGATATCTAGTGTTGAAAGTTCCCAAACGAAGCAAATCTTTGCTGCCGTGATTGGCAATGCCTTAGAATGGTATGATTTCATGATTTTTGGGATCATGGCTGCCATTCTTGCTCCTCTTTTTTTTCCTTCAAGTAATGAATATACATCTATCATGTTGACATTGGCTGTCTTTGGAGCCGGTTATTTTATGCGGCCTATAGGTGCGATTGTTTTAGGATTATACAGCGATATTAAAGGGAGAAAAAAAGCGCTACAATTAATCATGTTTTTGATGACTTTAGCTGTGGCCATGATGGCCTTTGCGCCAACCTACTCAAAGATTGGTATTGCTGCACCGATCCTTGTAGTCTTATCTCGTTTATTACAAAGTTTTGCAACAGGTGGTGAATTTGCCAGCTCAACCTCGTTTTTATTCGAAGCCTCTCCAAACCATCGACGCGGATTTTATGCTTCACTACAGGCTGCCGGGCAAGGGATCGCCATTATCTTAGGAACTCTTGCTGGCGCAGCCATTACCGGTTTTCTAACACAGGGACAGATCGATTCATGGGGGTGGCGAATCCCCTACTTTTTAGGCTTATTAATTGGTCCGATGGGGATTTATATACGTCGTCACCTTGTAGAAACAGAGGTTTTTCAAAAAAATCAAAAAGATAACAATGTACCCCTCATAAAGTTATTGAGATTAAATCTGCGTGGTTTGGTAGCTTCATTTTGCTTAATTAGCGGGTTAACTTTATCTGTTTATATTCTCACAATTTACTTTCCCATTTATTCTAAGACACAGTTAGGTTTAAGTTTAAATGAATCTTTCGTTGCTTTGATCCTTGGAATTTTATTTGCGACCCTAACAACTCCACTATTTGGACTATTATCGGATTACATTGGACGTCGAACAGTTTTATTAACGTTCTTTATCCTTTTTTTTCTTTCAGCCTACCCTCTATTTTCTTGGGTTTTGTCAGGTCCGACATTTGGGAAAATTATAACTTTGCAGCTTATCTTTGGTTTCTTAATTGGAGGACTGGGACCCTATTCTGCAGCTACAGCTGAGCAGTTTCCTACAGGGATTAGATCTTTAGGCTTAGCGATTTCATATAACTTTGCGGTCGCCCTATTTGGAGGTACAGCTCCATTTTTTGTGAATGGGCTCATTAAACTAACGGGTTCCCCATTAGTACCAGCCTTTTATATCATGTTCGGAACAACGCTTGCTTTTTGTGGCACTCTATTATTGAACGAAGGGAAAAAGAAATTGCTTCCTTAGTATTGTCTCTCTTGAATACTCGTCCAAAAATTGTAAAAAGTCGAGATTTGAATAATAATAAAAAATTTTATATAATAATATTATATTAATTAATTCTTTAAAAAATATGACACAGACGATAGATCATTATCTTCTTTTAGAAAAGATTCATGAGGGGCATTCTTCTTGTATCTATACGGGTCAGGATCTGAACGATGCCACAAAATTACACGTCATCGTCAAGTTGTTGAAAGATCCTTTTCCTACTTCTGAGCAGATGGCAAAATTGAAATCGGAATATGAATTAACTTCTTCCCTAAAGAGCGATCATATCATCAAGGTGTTAGAACTGACTCAAGAGAAAAATAAAGTTGCTCTCATTGAAGAAGATTTTGGAGGTACTGCACTCAGTGCGATTCTAAAACAGCGCAAATTAACTATCGAAGAATCTTTACGCTATGCTATCCAGGTCTGTCAAGCTTTAGGCTATCTCCATCAAGCCAATATCGTCCATAAAAATCTCAATCCGAGCAATATCGTCATCAACGAAAGTACAGGGGAATTAAAACTCATCGATTTTTCCATTGCATCGAGTCTGACGAGTTCATTTTCAGACCTTAAAAATATCTCCAAACTCGAAGGTACTCTTGCTTACATCTCGCCAGAACAAACAGGACGCATTAATCGCTTTGTCGATTACCGCACAGACTTTTATGCATTAGGCATCACTCTTTATGAAATGCTTACAGGATCACCCCCCTTTATTTCCGATGATCCTCTCGAAATTCTTCATGGACATTTAGCCAAAATTCCTCTTCCACCCCAAGAACGCGATCCTTCTATTCCCGAGACTTTAGGTGAAATTGTTCTCAAACTTCTTTCTAAATTCGTGGATGATCGTTACCTAAGCGCTTATGGTATCCAGGTAGACCTAGAGGAATGCCTGAAACAATGGGTAAAAAAAAGAAGTATCCTTCCCTTTCCTCTCGCGACGCAAGATTTCTCGCTAGATCTCATCATTCCGCAAAAGATCTACGGAAGGAACTCAGAAATCAAACGTTTACTAGAAAGCTTCGATAAGGCAGCTGCAGGCACACCGCAGTTGTTTCTGGTAACAGGATATTCTGGAATAGGTAAAACGTCCTTGGTGCAAGAAATTTTTAAGCCTGTCACTGAAAAAAAGGGCTTTTTCATTTCGGGAAAATTCAATCAATATCAACGCTCTGTGCCCTATTACGGTTTTAGCCAAGCTTTTAAAGTACTTGCGCGTTATTTACTCGCAGAACCCCCTGACATTTTGGCTAAATGGCGCACTAAACTATTAAATACATTAGGCACCAACGTCGGCTTGCTATTAGAAATCGTACCGGATTTTATCCTTATCCTAGGTAAACCTGCCTATACCACAGGCTTAACTCTCGAGGCGAAAGAACGCCAAATTGTCCTCACACAGACTCTGCTCAATTTTGTTAAGGTGTTTAGCCAGTCAGGACACCCCCTTGTCATCTTTCTCGACGACCTTCAGTGGGTCGACCAAACTTCTCTCGATTTGCTTGGGACCCTTTTAAGAAGTGAAGCCATGGGGAGTCTATTTTTAGTTGGAGCCTACCGCAATAATGAAGTGACGGCGACCCATCCGTTGATGAAATCATTAGAAGTTTTAAAGGAAGATCGAATTGCTATAGAAAGCATCGTTTTGACAAACTTAAATGAAGAAGACTGTTTGTCCCTAGTTTCAGATGCGTTGCATCAACCCCCTAAAAAGATCAAGGAATTAGTCGATCTCATCATTGAAAAAACGGAAGGAAATCCTTTCTTTTTTATCCAATTTTTAAAAACGTTACACATGGAAAAGCTCCTCACGTTTAATCAAGAACAAAATTCTTGGGCCTGGTCGATAGGAGATATAAAACAAAAAAATATCACCGATAACGTGGTCGACTTAATGATTGGTCGCATGGGCAAGCTTCCTGCAGAAACTCATCAAATTTTGAGTCTTGCAGCCTGCTTAGGAACAACTTTCGATTTAAAAACGCTGCAGACGATTAGTGAAAAGACCGTTAACGAAACTTACCGCATACTTTATCCAGCGATTGAAGCAGGTTTTGTTTTGTGGGTTTCCGATCGAAGGTTATCTGGAGAAAAAATCCTAGATTCCGATGTGGTCGTCCAAGAGCTTAAATTTTTGCACGATAAGGTCCAGCAAGCAGCGTATAGCTTGGTGAACGAAGCGGAGAGATTGCGCCAACATTATACCATTGGAAGCCTATTCTTGAAGGGTCTTTCAGCACAAGAAAGAGAGGAGCGCCTTTTTGAAATTGTCGATCACTTGATCTACGCAAAACAACTCATTCCCGATCAAGAGCAGGACAATTTTATAACCTTAAATTTACAAGCGGGCATCAAGGCAAAGAGCGCTTCTGCCTATAGGGCTGCTTTGTTTTATATTTGTCAAGGCATGGAGGGGTTGAATGAAGAGAGTTGGTTGCATCACTATTCCACAACGTTAAATTTTTTTAGAGAGCGAATCGAGCTTGAATTTTTGAATACCAATTATGAATTGTCACATCAGTATTTTGAACAGGCTCTCCAACATGCCCAAACGAATTTTGAAAAAAGCGCCTTATTTGTTATTCCCATCAATCAGGCTCTTCATTTAAGCCAGTATCACGAGTCCATTAAGCTAGGCAGAGAGGCCCTCCATTTGCTCGATATCTTTTTACCTGATGAACAACATGTCGTAGAAGATTTAGAGACTGAACAAGGAATCTATCACAAGAAAATTGATCATCAGCCTTTTTCCGAACTATTCAATCTTCCCGATATGACTAATCCAGAAACTTTGCTCGGCATACAATTGTTGACTGCCTTGCTCTCACCCACATTTTTTATAAGAAATATGAATTTGAGGAATTTGCTTAATTTGCGCATCATCAACCTCTGCTTAGATCATGGATACGCGCGTCCTCTTCCAAGAGCCCTTACAGCTTACTATGGCGTTGGATCCCAAGATAAATTTAATGATAAGAAAGAAATTAACATCTCCTATGAAGCTTGCAAATTAGCTATCGATCTTTGTGTACAACACAACGATATGTTTTATAAAGCGATGACCCTATTTGATTATTGCAACTTCATCATGCCACTCAAGCACCACCTCAAGCAATCTTTGCCCCTTTATGAAGAGGCTAGTATTTTAGGAATTAGCTACGGTGCTGTCAGTTCAGGGATTTTTTCCAGCATGCATAAGTGCTGGTATGAAATAAGCACGGGTATGCCACTTGAAAAAGTGACCCAAGAAGTGAAGCAAACACACGCAGCTTCTCTGAAATATCGACAAATCATGACCCAAACACAATCCGAAGCTTTTCTCTTAATATTAGGAAATTTGCAAAATCAAGCACCCGATAAAAATCTCAATGAAGCCTATTTGGAAGAAATAGATGCTAAATTCCATTTATCCTCTCCAACTCTTTGGTATTACTGCTATAACGCTTTTATTTTGTATCTGCATGGCGAATTTGAAAAAGCCTTGTCTTATATTCTTAAGGCTAAGGCTTCGAGTTTTTATGGATGCTATAAAGGGACAGAGCAAAGCTTTTTTCATGCCCTTATTCTTCTTCGCCTAATACCCTCCCAAGAATCTGAGACCCAAAAACTGTATAAAGAAGAGATTGCTGCTACCCTCAAGAGATTTAGTTTATGGTCCGAGACTTGTCCTGCCAACTATTTTCATCTTGTTGCGCTCATCAAAGGAGAGCTTGGCTTTCTAGAAGGACAGTGGATAGATGCACTTAAATTCTATGAAGAAGCGGCAAAGTCGGCATCAGAAAATGAATATATTCAATATGCCGCCCTCGCTTACGAATTGCAGGGCAAACTCTGGCAGCAGCTAAGCATGGAAGAGGTGGCTAAACTCATGCTGGAAAAAAGTGCTCACTTGTACAAGAAATGGGGAGCTACATCCAAAGTTCAATTAATGCAAGAGAAGCAATATTCAACTTTGTTAGCTTCTGTAAAAGAAGACAAGCAAGCTTATGGCTCAGCTATTGAAAGTATTAATATCGATCTTCGATCTCTTATAAAGGCTTCTCAAACTATTGCAACAGAAATTGAATTGCCCAAACTCATTCAAAAATTTCTATCCATAACTGTAGAAAATATTGGGGCTGAACGTGGTGTTTTGCTCTTAAAGAAGAATGATCAACTTTTTGTGGAAGGTGAGTATAATACCAAAAGCAACAAAGTCCAACATATTCTGAACTCGCTTGAAATAGACACGCGTCAATTGCCTCTTTCTCTTATTAACTACGTGAGCAAGAGTTCAGAAAGCGTCGTCTTAAGCAATGCAGCGATGGACAACGATTATAATCAAGACCCTTATTTTATCACTGTGAAACCCAAATCGGTCTTATGTGCTCCTCTTGTGCGTCAAAATGAGCTCATCGGATTGCTGTACTTTGAAAATAATCTCACAGCTGGAGCTTTTACACCAGAACGGTTAGAAGTGCTTCAAATTTTGTCAGCACCAGCATCGATGTCCATCGAGAATGCAAGGCTTTATTCTTCTCAGAAAATTTATACTTCCAGCTTGGTTCAATTAACAGCTGGAATAAGCCACGAGATTAATACCCCAGCTGCAGCGATCTTATCCTTGTCTGAAGACTTGAACAAAAATTATTCCTCAATCATTGGACAGTTATTCAATCTCGCTATTAAATTGCCAGAAAGCCATCGGCTTGAGTTTTTTGAACTTTGCCAGTTGATCTCACGCAATAAGGAAAGCAAAGGCACGCGAGAAGAGCGCAAAATTACCAAGGAGCTCACTGCCCTATTGGTAGAAAATCAAATTCCCTTTTCTGTGAGCGATGTTTCGCAGTTGGCGACGATTGGAATCGATGCTTCAAATATTAAACGATTAATGCCCTTCTTAGTGATGGATCTGAAAGAAGAAGTGTTACAAACACTCCTCCATTTGGGTTTGAGTAGCCACGGTCTTAGCGACATCCACTTGGGGATTCAAAAAATTGTCAACTTAGTGCAAACGCTCAAATTATATGCTCATACTGAACGCAATGAAATGGGCACGACACACATCGATATGGATATGGAGACGACGTTGACCTTTTTAAACTACCGCCTAAAACAAGGGGTCACCGTCGTCAAAGAATTTGAATCCATCCCTGAAATAAAATGCTATCCCACGCAGCTTAAGCAGGTCTGGGCGAATCTCATCAATAATGCTATCGAAGCTATGAAAAGTCGTGGACAGATCATTATTCGCATCAAAAAAGTTTCTGATTTTATCCATGTTGAAATCGAGGATAATGGTCCTGGTATTCCAGAACAAATACGTTCTCTGATTTTTGAACCCTATTTCACGACAAAAATGAAAGGAGAAGGAGCGGGACTTGGTCTTGCAGTGATTAAGGATATTGTCGAAATGCATAAAGGGAAAATCAACGTTGAAAGCGAGCCGGGGCGGACAGTCTTTTACGTAGATATACCCACCAAATTGGAGTAAATGATGGATAACGTCAGTGAATTATTATTCCGCAATATCGAGAAAGGAAGGGGAAAGTCCGTCGCTATCCATTTTGAGGGGCAGAAAATCACCTATGCCGATTTAGCAGATCGTGCTAACCGCGTGGGAAATGTATTGAAGAGCTTAAATCTACCCTCCCAAGCTGTGGTGATGCTATTGCTCTATGATAGCCCAGACTTCACGGCCTCTTTTTTTGGGGCGACGAAGGCAGGCTACATCGCGGCTTTTGCGAATCCCGCTTATCAACCCGAAGATTACGCATTTCTTTTAAACAATACGCAAGCTAAGGTCCTCATTGCTGATGCAGAACTTTACGCAAAAGTGGAACCAATTCGAGATAAATGTCCTGCTCTGGAATGGGTGATTGTTCGGGGTGCCCATTCTCAAAATACTTTGAGTTATGAAAATCTCGTCAATCAGGCTTCTAATCAATTAGAGGTTGCTCCCACAAAGAGTGAAGATCCTGCTTGTATTATTTTTACATCGGGCAGCAACACGGGGCAAGCTAAGGGAGTTGTCCATAGTCATAAAAATCCTTTAATGACTTACGAAACATTTGGAAAACACATTTTGCAAATCCAGCCAGGGGATATCACCTGTTCGATTTCAAAGATGTTTTATGCTGCGGGTTTTGGCAACAGCATCTCTTTTCCCTCTGCTGTCGGTGCCAGTACTCTCATCTTACCTTCTAAGGCTACTCCGGAAATTATTTTGGATTATATTGAACGCTATCACCCCACGATTTTGTTTGCCTATCCGCCCTCCTATCTAGCCATGTTAAATACGCCTAATGCTAAAAAACGCAATTTGCAAAGTGTTCGCTTATGCATGTGCTATGCAGAGAAATTGCCCAAATTGTTATACAAAAATTGGCTAGAGGCTTTTGGGCTCGAATTGATTGAAGCCTTAGGCACAACGGAAATGCTCCATATTTATCTTAGCAATCAGCCAGGAAAAGTGAACCTTGATTCTTTGGGCTTTGCGGTTCCAGGATATGAGATCAAGCTAATTGATTCTAGTGAGTATGAAGTTAAAACGAATGAAATAGGGAGAATGATTGTGCGCGGAATGAGCGCAGGTTTATCCTATATTAATAATCCTGAAGAAACAAAGGAAACGATGCGCGATGGGTGGATTTATACCCAGGACTTGTTTAAGAAGGATGAAAACGGATATTTTTATTTGCTCGGTAGGACCAATGAAATGTTTAAATCAGGAGGACTATGGGTTCCACCCATTGAAGTTGAACAATGCCTTAAGGAGCATCCTGCAGTCGCAGAATGTCTTGTTGTCCCTTGGTTAGATGCGGATAAGTTCGTTTTTCCCAAAGCAATAATCAAGTTGCATGAGGCCTATCAACCCACACAAGAGCTTAAACTAGAATTGCAAAACCTTGCGCGCTCAAAGTTGTTACCCCACAAAGTACCAAAAGAGTTTGAATATGTTTCTGATTTTCCAAGGACGGCAACGGGAAAAATCAAGAGACCAAAAATGGACAACCTCTTTTCCGATTTAGAGCAACTTTAGAACTCGTCCGGTTTGTTTCGATGATTTCACCTTGCTTAAAGTTACGTTCTTTTTGCAGAATGAGATTATGGGATTGTGGACGCGTAAATCCATTCGCGAGCTTCAGGACTTAAGTCAAAAAGAACATCATGCTCTAAAGAAGCACCTAAGCGCATTTGACTTAATTTTGCTTGGAATCGGTAGCATCCTAGGCGCAGGCTTATTTTCTCTCACAGGCATTGCTGCAGCAGAAAATGCAGGACCCGCCATTGCCCTCTCCTTTCTGCTCGCTGCTTTGGGCTGTGCTTTGGCAGGTGTTTGCTATAGTGAACTGGCTGCCATGATTCCTATCTCTGGCAGTGCCTACACTTACGCTTATGCGACTATGGGCGAATTTGTCGCTTGGATCATAGGATGGGTTCTTATTCTTGAGTATGCCCTTGCGGCTGTCACCCTAGCAATTAGCTGGTCTGCTTATCTAGTATCCCTGCTTCAAGATTTCAATATACATGTGTCACCAACTTACGTCGCATCTCCATGGCAACCTATCACGTCTGCGGAGGGAATTTCTTCCTACGGAGTGTTAAATTTACCAGCATTTTTGATCATCGCAGTTATTTCGCTCATTTTGATATTGGGAATCAGACAATCAGCAATTTTTAATAAAACAATGGTCGTCATTAAGCTCTCCGTCGTGTTTCTTTTTATGGGGTTGGGCTTTTTTTATATTAATTACCAGAATTATAAACCTTTTCTGCCTCCCAATACAGGAACTTTTGGCGCTTTTGGTTGGAGTGGTGTTCTGCAAGCTGCAGGTGTTTTGTTTTATGCCTACATCGGCTTTGATGCATTGTCTACGGCTGCTCAAGAGACAAAAAATCCTCAAAAAGCAATGCCTATTGGAATTTTGGGCTCGCTTGCTATTTGTACGGTTTTGTATGTATTGTTTGCCTTGGTTTTGGTTGGATTAGTCAATTATAAAGAACTCGATGTAGCTGCCCCTGTAGCGTTTGCAATAGAGCACACGCCGTATCCGTGGTTGAAGACTTTAGTCAAAATTGCCATTTTAGCAGGGTTAACTTCGGGGATGTTGATGGCTCTTTTGGGACAGTCGCGCATTTTTTATACGATGGCTAGAGATGGCCTTCTTCCACGCTATTTTGGGGTGCTACATCCTAAATTTCACACACCTTGGATTTCGAATTTAATCCTATTAGTATTTGTAGGATTGCTTAGTGCCTTTGCCCCTTTTTCTGCTGTGGGGCATTTGACGAGTCTTGGGACTCTGCTTGTCTTCGCAATGGTGTGTGCAGGGGTTTTAGTGTTGCGCTATCTTGAACCCGATCATCCACGTCCCTTTAGAGTACCTTGGGCACCTTTTATTCCACTTCTTGGGGTTGCGGTCTGTACACTGATGATGTTTTCACTGGATTTTGCCACTTGGATGCGTTTAATCGCCTGGCTAATCCTAGGCATCCTCATTTATCTCTTTGCAAAGAAAGAGAAAATCCATTAGATCCAAAACATGTTCTTTGCCAAATTTAGCCTAGCATTCCTCCTGTTCAGCGCTTATCTTTTTCCTGTTGAGGCTGTCATCACAAGCGCAAAACCCTCCACAGCAGCCTATGCTTCTGATGCATTCTCTGGTGTTGAAAATCCAGGCCAGGCCGTTCTCGTCGGGAATCGCTTCGACATCGGCTTTACCTGGATCAGACAGCATCAGCGCTCTTCCATTCACGGCGTACCCCCTCCAAATGCTATTTTGAATGGTAAATTCAATGCTTCTAGGACTAATAATTACTACTTTCCCACCTTTGCAATTAACCGCAACTTTTGCTCTTATTTTTGCAACCGCTGCTGGGAATGGTCCCTTTCATTGATGATTTACAACAATGAGTTTATCAAATCGACCTACAATACCGCGGTGCCTTTCTTTGGCACTTCTCACCTTGGCTTTGAATCCTTAGAAGAAGTGATTGCAACCGTTTTTTCATGTAAGCTTAATGAGTGCCATTCGGTGGGAATTTCGATCGACACCTACGTCAACCGCAAAAAAGTGAACGGAATTGAAGCCTTTGCACCCTTATCGTTAGATCCCACTCATTTAACCAACAAAGGATACAGCTTTGCATATGGTTTAGGGGCTACATATGGTTGGAGATGGCAAATCACGGAGGCCTTTAGCTTTGGCGCTAGTGTGCGTCCTAAAGTTCGCTTTAAATACCATAAATATAAAGGTCTTTTCCCCAACCATGGCGAGCTGGATGTTCCCCTAAAAATTAGGGCCGGAATCTCTTACTGGTTTAACCCGAAATTTGCAGTTGTCTTCGATGTGGTCTGGTATAATTGGAGAAATACAACGGCCCGCAATCGCAATATCACGAATACGCACCCCTTAGGCTCTAAAAAAGGCTCTAGTGTCGCCTGGAAAAATGAAATCGTCTATGTGATTGGTGCAGGCTATAAAGTGACGGATAATTTAACTGTCTATGCACGCTATAGCTACGACCCCACACCTGTGAGGAGAACGGAAACTTTAGTCAATATGTTGCCCTGTTCGACGGTTGAAAATAATCTATTAGTGGGACTTTCCTATATGTGTGGATGCAATGAACTTGCTTTGGCCTACCAGCATTCCTTTGAGCATAAAATCAAGGGCCATCATTCGATGCCGGCCCCGCTTGGCGGTGGAAACGCAAACATTAGCCAACGCCTCGACTATGTGGTCTTTAGTTTGGGCCATCAATATTAAATATTATCGCTCAAGACAAAGCTAATTCTCATTGTGATATAATAATATTAACAGGAGACTTCCATGAAAAAAGCCTATATTGCAGGTGGAATTCGAACACCTTTTGTAAAATCGCTAGGAGCTTATGCGGGTGTAAAGCTTCAGGGTTTAATGACGGAAACGCTTAATCATCTGGTACTTAAGTATAACCTTGAGGGAAAAATTATCGGGGATGTCGGGATTGGAGCTGTGCTCAAAAGCGCCAAAGTCTGGAATTTGGCCCGCGAATGCGTCTTGGGGACCAAACTCGATCCATCAACCCCTGCCTTCAATTTTCAACGCGCCTGTGGGACGGGACTGGATATTACCGGTGTCATTGCATTGAAAATTATGGCAGAGGAGATCGGTGTCGGCATCGCTGGCGGAGCCGATACAAATTCAGATATTGCCTTAGAGCTACCCTATGAGATGACCCAAAAAATCTTAAAATTTAGAAATGCAAAATCTAGCAGTGAAAAATTGCAAATACTGCTTTCGCTAAGGCCAAGCGATTTTATTCCGGAGTCTCCTTGGATTGTGGAACCAAGAACCGGCCTCTCCATGGGCGAGCATTGTGAATTGATGGTGAAAGAGTGGAAAATTCCCCGCGCAGCGCAAGATGAATTTGCCCTGGCCAGCCATCAAAAAGCCGCTAAAGCTTATCAGGAAGGTTTTTTTGACGATCTCGTTTTTGAATTTCAAAAAGTCAACAAAGACTTATTTGTCAGGGCCGACACTTCCTTGGAAAAACTGCAAAAATTAGCTCCTGCATTTGACAAAAGCCCCGCAGGCACATTGACAGCTGGCAATAGCAGCCCATTATCCGATGGAGCAGCTGCAGTCTTGCTTGCCAATGAAGAGACAGCCAAGCTTTGGAATTTGCCGATCCTCGCAGAGTTTGTCGATATGGAGGTCGCGGGCGTGGACTATCTGGGCGATGATGGGCTTCTCATGGCGCCGACCATTGCCGTCGCGAAGCTATTAGCGCGCAACAATCTAAAGTTGCAGGATTTGGATGTCTATGAGTTTCATGAGGCGTTTGCAGGGCAAGTGCTTTGCACATTTAAAGCTTGGGAGTCTGACGAGTATTGCCGCAAACGCTTGGGCTTGGACAAAGCCTTGGGGTCGATTGATCAAAGCAAAGTCAATTTAAAAGGCGGTAGTGTGGCTCTTGGCCATCCCTTTGCAGCCACAGGGTGCCGACAAGTCGCCACTCTAGCCAAAATCCTCTCGGGCCGAAAAAACGCCCTAGGACTCATCTCGATGTGCACGGGTGGTGGGATGGGCGTAGCCGCTCTTCTCCGCGGTTATTAAATGGGGAAATTTATATTGGAATGACGCTTACATGAGTTTGAACATTAAAAAAAGGTTTTGACTTGCCCTCTAATGTAAAAAACTCTTGAGCGTTCAATTGCTCTGCTGAAGCAATGTGTAAGGCATCCATTGCACTTAATCCTTTTGATTTACCTCTTTCAAAAGCGACATCAATGAGTTTTTCATTAATTTTAGCCCATTCAATTACAGAACCAAAAAAAATCATGATACATTTGAGCTTCTGCTTCATTTCGATGAAATATTGCCTTTGGAAGAACTTCTAATTTTAGAAACATACTTGAAACAAAATCGCGATGACTATCGTTGATGATATCCCAACATTTTTTCCAATGAATCCCATCTTTACCTCTAGCTAGATGGATCAAAATGTTAGCATCTAAATATGTTCTAATGCGATTCACCTACTTCCCCTCTACGCCGAGCAACTTCGTCATTTACCTCTTCTTTCGTATACAATTGAATGCCTGATTTCAGTAATTTCCTTCTTGAAGCTAATAGTTTTTCAGCAAGAGATGTAACAGGTCGAATATTTTCTTCTTCAATTAGGGTTTCTACATTTTCAATACTTTCAAATTTCCAATCAATTATTAGTGATAGATTTGGCATCGAAAATTTAGAGGCATAATGAATTTCATTATAAGGATGAGAATTTAATATCATACATTTCCATCCCTAAATTTTTTATAAATTTTTTCGGGTATTGAAGATTTAAACGTTTCAATAATTTCATGTGCTTGCTGAATCCAGGTGAAAACGATTTCATTTGAAATATTTTCATAAATTCCAAAATCAATTGATATGCAATCAATATCGACAATAATGGATTTAACGCCCTTAACTTCGCGCAATCCTGTTTGTATAATCTGTGCTCCCTCTGGCACTTCTATCCTATTTTCAAAACGTTGATAAAAGCCAGTAAATGGCTTTTTCAACGGGCCTTTTAACGAAGGGAAAAGGGTAATCCATTCGTCGGGTTGGATTTCATTTCCATTAACGAGCTTGATTTCATGTATGTATCTTAATCCAATTCTTGCCAATTGAGGCTTCTCTAACAAATCTAAATAGTTTTTATAAATATATTTGATTATATCATAAAAATCTATCCACGATGAATACTCTCTTAATTTATTTATAGAAAGAAAGTGTGGGCCAATCTGAACAATCGATGATTCATCTTTTTTTAATATCACACGCGAAGGAGAGGAACATTTTTGTGGTAACATTGATTGATGACTAGAAACAATAATAGATGGTGCGGTTTCTTCAGAAATGTGTGGAAACTCTGTTTTTATGTTATCATAAAGTCTTCCTGGAAGGGTCCAGTTCCATTGCGACTCGTCTTTAAAAGTAAATTGACAAATAGCTTCTATTAAAGGAGACGCTTTAAGTTTTTCACCCATCATCGATCCTAATTGGCAATAGCCTCAGATATTGTTCTGAAGGACAATTTTTGTTTTTGAATCTATATTATCCTATCTAAAGAGAGTTCACAACCATTTTGTTAGAGGGTTTTGCGGGAGAGGGGTTTGGGGAGAGGGCGCCAGCCCTTTCCCCATTTGGCTGATTTTTCCCGTTACGGCTTGCCGTAATGGAAAAATTCAGCCATAAAATCCCTTAACATCTCCATGTGCACGGGTGGTGGGATGGGCGTAGCCGCTCTTCTCCGCGGTTATTAATTTCTGAAATCGAGGGGTAAAACGATTTCGAAGAGGGTTTTTCCTGGCTGGCTGGAGAGTTTGATTTTGCCTTTATGTTTATTGATCACATCTTTAATGATCCAAAGACCTAGACCTGTCCCCTCTCCCTTTTTCTTAGTGCTAAAATAGGGTTCAAAAATATAGGGTCGAATATTTTCTGGAATCCCTGGTCCATTATCTTCTATATCTACCTGAATAGCATCGTTTCCCAATTTTTTTATGCGGATGATAATCTGCTTTTGCGGTTGATTTTTCATAGCCTCAACAGCGTTATTAATTAAATTTAGCCAAATAATATTCAGCTGATCGGAATAACACAATAGATCGGGCACAGGTTCAAATTCCTTAACGACTGTCACATTATTTTTCAGACGATTCTGCAAAAACTTGAGCGTGGCATCAATATCTTTTTCAATTGTAGTCGCTCCTAGCTCCTCTTTGCCAGAATGCGAGTAGATATTGAGCGTGCGCACCAATTGGACAATCTTTTCAATCCCCGTCGTGACATTTTGCAAATGAAGCTTGTCCGTACCGATCATGACCAGGATATTTTGAACGCTTTCAGAGAAGGGAGTTTCTAATAGGGACAAGACGAATTGGATATTTTGAACATCAAAACCAATCTTTGCTAAGTTGCGAATGGAATTGCTCGAAATCTCTAAATGCCTTTCACCAAAAAAGGCTTCCAGTTTTTTGGCCACTTCACGCTCTTCTTTAGTTCCTCTCGCTTCTTTGGATTTTATGACGAAGAGACAAGCCTCGATAAACTTTTGATGGAGCTCGCTCGGCAACTTTGATAAAATAGCGATTAATCTTTCTACTAACTGATCGTAATCCTTTTCGAGTTCATCTGCTGCTCCGACAATTGCCCCGGCAGGGGTATTAATTTCGTGGCTGATTCCTGCTGTTAATTGCATCAAACTTGAAGCGTAGATTTGTTGGGAAGAGAAGAGCCTGGCATTTTCAATAGAAATAGAAGCGGATGAGGCCAGAATATGTAAAATTTCCAAACGGTCTGAGGTAAAAGCACCCGCCGTTAGATTATTTTCGAAATAAAGAATTCCTAAAAGCTCGTCCTGTCTAACTAAGGGATAACAGAGGAGAGATTTTGGCTTTGTAGATAGGATGTAGGGGTCATTTTGAAATTTTGTTTCAGCTGCAGCGTTAATTAAAATGACGTTTTCCTTACTCAATTTAACAGATTGGAGGATCGTCAAGGGGAGTTGATTTGCATCGACCGGGCTCGAATTCATGATATGATCAAATCGATTGCCTTCCGTATGGTAGGAGCCCTCAATAAGCAATTGATCATCTTTTTTCAGCAATAAAACACCGCGTTGCGCACCAATATTCTCAACGATATTGGTCAAAAGTTTGCGGATTAATTTAGACAACTCAATTTCAGAAGAAATTGCTTGGGATGCTTTCAACAACGAACTAAAATCCAAGTTTGTACTTGTTACAGCAGTCTGTTCACTCGATGCAGCTTTTTCAAATAAACTTAATGAAAACAGCGTAGAGTATTGATCCTTCATCAGCTCCGCTTTGGCGTTTGCCCCCCATCTCTTGTAGATAAAATAAGCCTGTTGGATGCAGTTCGATGCTAGCCCATCGACTTCTAAGTCCCTCCACATCCTCCCCTGAAGCTCAGTGGCTAGAGCACCGTAAAGCATAAAATCATTTTCCAGAGCCGTCTTGGCTGCGGTATTATATAACTTTACCGCGTCAATCCATTTCCCATCGAGGCGAGCGAGCTCCGCTTGGATAATGAGATATAAATGTCGAAAATTATCGGGACATGTTTCTGCAACAAGTTTTAGAATCTCTAGATGGGACTCTTGTTCTCTTTTTTGAAGCTGAATACCAATGAGGGATTCGATAAAGAGGCGTAAGATATAATCATAAGCTGAAATAGAGGTCGATATGAACTTTGCTTGTTGAATACTCTCCAATGCGATCTCTAAATTGCCATAAAGATAGAAAGAAACGGCCTTATGAATTAAAAACCATTCCACTTCGAATAAACTTTTGCTATTTTTTAAAGACTTTTCATTTAGAGTCTCATCGATATAAAAGCTAAAACAATCATTGGGTGGACCCATCAGATTCTTGGCTATAAGATCGCATGCATTACAATGATTGGTTAGCATGGCCATGCCATATTTTTTGGCGACAAGTCTTGCTTGTTCATTATTAGTGACGGCATTCTTCAAATTTTGACTCACTTCAAAGATGTAACTCCCCTTTTCAATGGTGGCTAGCATTGCAGAGAAAGTTTCCCGATTAGCTATGGCATCTTGGAAAATTTTTTCAAGGGGTTTAATTAATAGTTTAAGAGGAACTTTTAAAGTTTGGACATCATGCATAAAAAATTGCTTAATTGTGACAATTTGAAGAAAATCTTGCTTTTTCTCGCAAATTTTAAGAGCAGCTCCAGTAGTTTCGAAGGCAGAATCAATCAATTTTTTAGAAAGTTTTGTTGTGGAATTTTCTTGAAAAGTTTCTACTACTTCCGTACAAACATAAGCAGCAACTATTGAGGGAAGAAAACGCGAATAGCCATATTGACTAGATAGATTCAATAATCTTAAACTGATGAATTTAGCAATAATTTCTTTATGAGCGAAAAGGGCTGAACTTCCTAATATATTCAATATTTTTACAGCAATCCCGATCGTGGGATCCTGTAAAGGCGGTAAATTAAACATGGACGAGATTTCCCGATCGTTAAGTTGAGCTTTAAATTTTTTGTTCTCTTCTTCCACTGCAACTCCGGCGTTTTCTACATTAGGGAGATCGATATCCAAATATCGCAAGGCTTCACGACCAAGTGTAAGGGCTTCTAGATATTCGTTGTGCTGATTTAATTGCACAATTGGAAAAAGATGCAATTCCGCTTTTGCTTGCGCTGTTTTTGCATGATTTAGAGCCTCTTTGAAATATTCTTGAACTTCTTTTAGGTGAGCGTGGAGAAATTCTAAGCTGATTCTTTCTTTATAAATCGCTAGAGTTTTATCATAATTTTCGACCCAATCGTTTGGAGACAAATGCTGCATGGCTTTCTGGATGTACTTTAATGCGGCCACATGGGCACCTGCCAGTTTAGCTTTGCGGGCTGCACGGAGGTTTAAGTCCAAATAAAGTGGATGTTCGCTGCCTTCAAGAAGTGACTCAGCTTGATTGACATGATCGACAATTTCAAAGAGATGATTTTCAATCTCCGGTTTAGATAATTGTTTAAGAAGAAGATCTGCAATTTTATAATGAAAAACGGTTTGTTGCTCTTGATTAACTAAAGATAAAGCGGCCTGTTGCACTCTATCGTGAAGAAATTTCAAGTTAAGGACAACGACATCTGATTCTTGAATGCTCTCCCCTGAAAGTGATTGGCCTGACATGAGCAAGAGATCTCCTTGTTGAATGGAAGGAGAAAGGCTTCTAAAAGTCTCTGCTGAAGAAGTTTCATTGACAGTTGCTAAAGTATTTAATTCAAAAGTGTTACCAAGACATGCGGCAAAGCTTAAGAGGGATTGTGTCTCGGAGGGCAATTTCACCAAACGTTGCACGACTAAATCGACGACATTGTCGGTGATATTTTTTTCCTCAATGGCTTTTAAAGACCATTGCCAGGTGTGGCTACTGCCTTCAAAATAGAGAAGTTTCTCCTGATAAAGGGTCTTTAAAAATTGGATGAGAAAGAAGGGGTTTCCCCCTGTTTTTTCCATAATGAGATGAGCTAATTCTTTTACAGCTCGAGGTGTTTGGTGAAGTGTATCCGCAATGAAAGAAGTTGCCGCTTCGTTGCTTAAAGGAGGAACTGCAATTGTCTTGATTTGAATTTTATGTTCTTCGATCGATTTAAGAGTTTTTGCTAAAGGATCGAGACTTGTCACTTCATTGCTACGATAAGCGCCGATCAAAAATAGATGAGAGATTTCTTTATTCCCTATTAATTGACTTAAAAACCTAAGAGAAGCTTCATCAGCCCATTGTAAATCATCTAAAAAGATCACTAACGGGTGCTCTTCGCTACTGAAGATTTTAATAAATTTCGTAAATGTTTGATTCAAAATGAGTTGTCTTTTCTTTGGGTCTTCCTCACGATAACTCTCGACGGGAAGTCTACCAATAAGATGGGTGAGTTCAGGGATCACTTCGATTAAGTAACTTGCGTCAGCACCCAAGGTAGTTCTGATTGTATTGCGCCAATCTTCTAAAACATTCGCATTTTCTGCTAAAATATATTTAATCAAATCCTTGCAGGCCAAGGTAAAAGCAAAATAGGGAATGGTGCGCAAGAATTGGTTAAACTTGCCCGTAATGAAGATCCCTTTTTTCTCAGTAATGGGCTTAAAAATTTCTTGAACAAGTGCTGTTTTTCCTATCCCTGAATACCCGGTCACCATCATGAGTTGCTTATCACCATGAGTCACTTGATCAAAACAACTTAAAAGGGATTTCACTTCTTCTTCGCGACCATACAATTTTTGAGGGATGACAAACTGCGCGGAAAAGTCTTTTTCCCCGAGGATAAAAGGTTCTATCTCCTGCTTTTTACACTTCTCTAGATCATAGAGAATGCCATCAGCGCTAAAATATCTCTCATCGGCAGATTTTGAAAGGAGTTTCAAAACGATCTCGGCCAATACGCCAGGGATAGAGGGATCGAGTTTTTGAGGATGCGTAGGAACTTTAGCTAAGTGACCGTGGATAATTTCCAAAGGATCAGAAGAGAGGAAAGGCAGCTTCCCAGTAAGCATTTCATACAAGGTCACGCCTAGAGAATAAAAGTCTGTGCGATAGTCTAACAGGCGATTCATGCGCCCGGTTTGTTCTGGGGAAATGTAAGCCAGCGTTCCTTCAAGTTTGGAAAGATTCTTTATCGTCGTGATTTCATTGGAATGGGAAGTTGCTAAAGAAAAATCGATCAGTTTAAGTTCGCCTGTTTCTTCGTTAATGATGATATTGCTTGGGTTCAGGTCTTTATGGATAATATTGACCTGATGCAGATAGGAAAGGGCCTGGCAAATTTTAATCCCATAAAGCAAACACATGTCCAATGACAATTTCCCTCTTTTGAGGATTTCGCTGAGAGCGACACCGCCAAAGTCCTCTTCGATGAGCGCGACCTTATTTTTCTCTTGGGTGAGTTCATACATCTTGATGATATTTTCATTCTGGAGTGGGGCGGTAAGTTCATACTCCGACTTCAATTTCGCCATCTCTTCTGAAGAGGGAAAAGGATCCTTCAGCACTTTAATAATCACCTGCGGCTTTGTTTTATCGTCCAGGTCCTGACCCGTGTAGATATAAGAGGAGCGCCCCTCGTGTATTTTCTCCAACAGAAGATAGTGATCTATTGTTTGTGTCATAGTTTACTTCAACGCCATTTCTTCGATGCCGCTCCAATCATCCGAAACCCCTTCGACCATATACTTTGCGGCGACCCTGAGGTAATTCTTCACCGCAAGGTCCCCTGGATAAATCTTGAGGATTTTGTTAAAATTGACCGAAGCTTCGGGAAATTGTTTGTCGTAATAGAGCTCAAGTGCCGCAGCTAAAAGATCTTTTGTTTGCATCTTTTTCGCCGCTGTTTCAGGGTCATTGCCCTCAATCACTTCATAGAGATTGATCGCTGAAGCTCTTCCTTTGACGCGAATTTTGCCCAGAAATCGCGTGGGGCGGCTTTCCGGAAGGTGCTTTAAAACAGTATCACTGATGAGAATCGGCGCATCAAAGTACTTGGTCAACCCCTCAATCCGCGAAGTTAAATTCACAGCATCGGCAATCACCGTTGACTCCATTCTCTGTTTATCTCCTACTGTCCCCAGAATCAACTGTCCAAGATGCATGCCAATGCCAATTTTCAGCTTATGTCCATTGAATTCCTGCTGTCTCAACGCCTTTTGGATTTGAATCGCCGCCTCTATGGCTTCATCTGAGCTCCCTGTAAATAAAGCTAAAATGCCATCGCCCAAATATTTATCCACAAAGCCGTGCTGCTGGTTAATGATGGGATTGGTCACGCTGAGGAATTGATTGAGAATCTTAAACGTCTCTTGCGGCCCTAAACTCTCGGAAAGCGTTGTAAATCCCCTAATGTCAGAGAAGAAGACAATCATCTCCTTTTGCACCTGATCTCCCACTTGCACATCCACGATATTCGTCTTTTTCAACTGAGACAAAAATTGATGGGGCACAAACTTTTCAAAAGCTGAATAAAGGCGGGCGTTTTCAATAGAAATAGCCGTTGGCCCGGATAGGATGGATAAAATCTGCAGGCGCTCTGGAGTAAAAGCCCCTGCCAGGTTATTGTTTTCAAAATAGAGGACGCCAATGCCCACATTCTGACGGATCAGAGGAAAGCACAAAATGGATTTGGGTTTAGTCTTGGCGATGTAGGGATCTTTGCCAAATATATGGTCGACAACAGCATTTTGCAAAACCACGGTTTCACCGCTCTTAAACGCATACTGGATCAACGAAAGAGGTAAAGGAGAATCCTCGCTGAGAGGTTTCGACTCTAACAAATGATTAATCTTATTGGTTGTCGCATCCAACTCCCCTTCCACGCACAAGGCTTGATTTTTTGTCAGCAAGAGCACTGCGCGTTGCCCTCCTATGTTCTCCACGTAGATGGACAACAACTTGTGGATCAATTTACTCAAATCCAATTCCGTCGTAATGGCTTGCGAGGTCTTGATTAAAGATTGAGTATCGATATTGATACCGCCCTCTAAAGACTGAGAAGAGGTCCGCACTGTAGCCGTGCCCGCACCAGCTGCTGTCCATTCCGACAATTGAGCAGGGTACTGCTCCGTCTTCATCAACTGCACCTTGGCGACTGCTCCCCACTGTTCATAGAAATGGCAAGCCTGCTGAATGAAGCTGCTTCCTAGGGCATCGACGTTTTGAGAGATCCAAAATTTACCTTGGAGTTCATGCGCTAAGGCAGCGTGTTGGATAAAACCGCTCTCCAGCGCTGCATGAGCAGCCGCATGATACAAGCGCACCGCCTCGATAGGATGGTTTTTGACCCGCTCCACTTCCGCTTGAACGAGTAAGAACATATAAGCGAAATTGGCAGGGCAACTTTTTGATATGAATTCTAATAGCTGTAAATTGGATTCGATTTCTTTTGGAAGCTCGTTTGCCTTCTCATGCATCCTAATTAATATTAACGACTCGGAAAAAAGGCGTAATGCATAATCATAGCCTCCCAATATGCTAAATTCCGTTGCAATGACATTGGTCTGTTGGATGGTATTAAAGGCTTCATCCACGAGATCATAGAGGTAGCATACCAGGGCTTTATGGACTAAATACCATTCACCTTCGTAATGACCGCTCTCTTGCATAAATACGTCTTCATTATCAAAAAGCGAACGATCCTTAGTTTTACCGAGCAGATTGCTAACGATTATTTCAAAGGCGTCACAATGGTTCAACAAAATGGAATGTTTATATTTCCTGCCAATTTTTCTAATCCCTTCAATATCATTTAAAAGGTCGCCTAAATTGCGTCCGGTTTCGAAATCCAAATTATGGACTTGTTCCAGGGACAACACGGCGGCAAATATTTGGCCGCGAAAAATCCCTTCTTGATAATTTCTTTCAAATCCCTCCTTTAACTGAGGTAGTGGTAGCTTGAATGGCAGGCAGGCATGATAAAAAGGCAATATGATGCTAAATTTTTGGACTTCATCCTGCCTTTCCTCACACTCTTGTAAAACATGATTTATGATCTCTATCGCTTCATCAATAAGCTCTTGATTTAGTGTTAGGGTAGACCTTGAAGCAAAAGCTCTTTGTAACGGTTCCTCACACTTATAAGCCTCTAGGATTGAAGGAATAAAACGCGAATAGCCGTACTCAAAGGAGAGATTGATACTTTTGAGGACAACAAACCGACGGATATTGACGAAACGTGCAAAAAGGCCTGCATAACTCAAATGATATAAAATTTTTGTCGCAATTCGAATGTTTTCATCTTTCACCGGGGGTAGTTTAAATATACTCAGAAGATCGCGATGCTTTAACTGGGATTCTAATTTTTCATTTTCGCTTTGCCAAGCTACTTTGGCATTTTCCTCAGTGGGGACTTCAATTCCAAGAATTTTTAGCGCCTCTCTCCCTAAGTCGATGGCTTCTTTATATTTATTTTGCTGGTTTAATAGCATGATGGGAATTAAATGCAATTCCCCTTTAGTAGAAATTGATTGTGCATTTGCCAGAGCTATCTTAAAAAACTCTTCGACCGCATCTACATTGCTATTTAACCACTCAAACATAATGCGCTCTTTGTAAAGAGAGAGCGTCTTATCATAGGAAGTCCAAGCATCTGAAGGCAGGGAATCCATCGCCCCTTTGATGTACCAGAGGGCTAAAGAATAGGCTGCCGATTTTCTTGCCTTGCGAGCCGCACGCACGTTTAAATCGATCCAATTCCCTCTCTCCTCACCAGAAATTAAATCCTTCGCATGGTTGAGATGGTCGACGATCTCAAACAAGCGCTCCTCAATTTGCTGTTCTGCAAACCGCTGAAGCATCAGATTTCCAATCGTCAGATGGAACTGTTTTTGCTGGTCGGCATCTACCAAATTGAGTGCGGCTTGCTGCACGCGGTCGTGGAGAAATTTGAAATCCAGAACGACGACATCCGAGTCATCGAGTTTTTCCCCCGAAAGGCGCCTCCCTGACAAGAGGAGAAGGTAGCCTTGTTGCACGGCAGGCGAAATGAGTTTATAGGTCTCGGCGATAGAAGTTTGATTGACAGTCGCAAGCGTTTGTAAATCAAAGGTATTGCTGATGCACGCCGCCAGGCTCAAAACATGCTGTGTAGCGGAGGTAAGTTGTGTGAGTCGAGCTAATACTAGCTCCACCACATTATCGGTGATATTTTTGTTTTTTATTTCATCAACTGTCCAGTTCCATTTTTTTTGTTTAACGTCAAAAAGCAATAATTTATCGGCGTAAAGTGTTTTTAAAAATTGAATGAGAAAAAAGGGATTTCCTCGGGTTTTTTCCATGACGAGCGACGTTAGAGTTGAAACATCACTGGCTTGAACCGTGTCAGCAATAAAAGAAGCCACAGCGCTTTCACTCAGCGGAGCCACTGTAATTGTGTTGACCAACACACCATGCGCGAGGAAAGCCTCCAAGGTTTTAGTTAAGGGGTGGGTTTTATCGACTTCGTTGCTGCGATAGGCACCGATGAGGAACAAATGGGCAATCTCTCGATTGAGCATGATCTGATACAAAAATCGCAAAGAGGCCTCATCAGCCCATTGAAGATCGTCTAAAAAAATCACCAAGGGATGTTCGGAACTGCAAAAGACTTTTATAAAGTTCATAAAGGTGCGATTCAACAGCCTTTGTCTAATTTTAGGATCTTCTTCTTGAGCGGGTGGAGCTTGTTGATTGCCAATAAGCAGCTTCAAGTTGGGGATGATTTCAAGGACAAGATGAGCATGCGGTTCCACGGCGGCTAGGATTTTTTCGCGCCATGTCGCAATGCCCTTTTCATTTTCTGAGAGAATGTATCTGATTAATTCGTTGCAGGCTTGAATGAAGGCTGAGTAGGGGATGTTGCGCAAGACCTGATTAAATTTGCCCGCAATGAAAAATCCTTTCTTTTCCGTGATGGGTTTGAATATTTCTTGCACTAAGGCTGTTTTGCCAATCCCTGAGTAGCCGTCGACCATCATGAGTTGCGAATTCCCTTGTGCGGCCTGGTTGAAGCATTGCAAGAGGGTGTCGATCTCTTTTTCGCGTCCATAGAGTTTTTGCGGGATGATGAGATAACCGGAGACATCTTTTTCCGCGAGTTTGAAGGGTTTAATTTCCCCTTTTTGTTCTAATTGTAGTAAGCAGTTTTCCAAGTCGGCTTGAATGCCCCAGGCACTGACATAGCGCTCATCTGCTGACTTAGCGAGCAGCTTTATGATGATTTCCGATACAATTTCTGGGACTTGGGTTTTGAGTTGGTGGGGAGGGATCGGGGCTTTTGCTAAATGCGAGTGAATCATTTCTAAGGGGTCTTCAAAGTCAAAAGGCAGACTCCCTGTCACCATTTCATAAAGGGTTACACCTAGGGAGTAGTAGTCGGTGCGGTAATCGAGCAGGCGATTGATTCTTCCCGTTTGTTCCGGAGAAATGTAGCCTAAAGTGCCCTCTATTTTGGAAATGTTCTGTATCGTGGGTACTTCGCTTTCTTGCTTAGTGGAGATCGAAAAATCGATAATTTTTAATTTTTTATCATGAATGATTAGATTACTGGGATTGATATCTTTATGGATGATCCGTTGTTGGTGGATCTCTCCAATTCCTTGGCAAATCTTTATCCCCCAAAAGAGAGCCTCAGCTAGGGAAAGAGACTGCTTTTGCATGAGATTGCGCAGAGAATCCCCTCCTAAATCCCCCATCACTAAGGCGATGCAATTTTTATCTTGGATGAGATCGATCGCCTCGATGACAAATTCGCTTTGAAAAGCTTTAATGAGCTCATACTCCCATTTAATTTTGGCCATCTGTTCGGAGGTAGGAACGGGGTTATTTAACACTTTAGCGACAACTCCCCGTTTGTTCTGCTCATCCCAACCCCGGTAGATAGTCGCAGAAGGGGTTTCACTGATTTTTTCAGTTAAAGAATAATGCCCAGCCGCGATCGCTTTTAATGACATCATCGAATTGCCACCTTTGGTATCCCGCTGGCAACTTTTCCGAGGAGGGATCCAGCGAGTCTCATTTTATATTATATAATAAATTTTTGCATTCTTCAACTTACCTCTGAAAGCACTCTTATTGCGCACGTTTTTCCAGAAACTTGACCCATAGCGCACGCTTTTCCAGGATTGCGCACGTTTTTCCAGAAAATCCGCCCTATAGCGCACGTTTTTCCAAGCTTGCGCATGCTTTTCCAGAAAATCCTCCAAAGTGCACGATTTCCCGGGCTTGCGCATGCTTTTCCCAAAAACATTGCATAAAACAAGAAAATTTGTTATCGAATAAAGCTTTTAGATGGGGACAAAAATGTATTATTTGGATGACGCTATCCCTCTAGGCTATCAAGCATTAATTGAGATGTTTGATCTACAAACACTATCCCATTTTAGGAAGTCTTATGCCTTAGTAAAAGGAGCTGTTTCAGTTCGCAAAATCATCCAGGATCATGTAGAGATAGTTATCTAAGATATCGTAGACATGCCTGATAGATTGATTGATCTATTTATTCGATTTGCCGTTCAAAACAAAGGGAAATTGTCTGAAAATAAACGGGAAACATATTTTCACATGCTTGCACAGGAGGAAATTCAAGCTATGGAAAAAGTCGTGGAACCAATGGCCAAAAAGTCCAAGGTATAAAGCATGAAATTAATCAATCGCCAGTATCCGTTGCGGGGATTAAAACCGGGGGACGTGTTCCAAAGCCTTGGAGGTAAGTCACCTGCATGTGTGATGAAAATGCATCAGCCCGCGGAAAAGTATCACTATTCATTCATTGGGGTCGATCCTTACGTAAGTTTTCATAGCAAGAATGGGATAAATACTCTGACTGTCGAGGGAAAAACAGAGCGGATTATTGGCGACCCATTTGAATTAATTGAGCAAATCCAAAGAGAACATGTAGCTGACACGGAAGGGGCCTTTCCTGCCTATTTTGGTGGCCTGCTTGGCTTTATCGCCTACGATGCCGCACGGCTCCTGGAAAAGCTGCCCCAGCGCCACCCTGACAACGACCGGTACCCCGACTTTCTTTTCCATGCCTTTCGGGTAATGGTCTGCATCGATCATGTCCACGATAGCTTAATAATAGGGGTTGTTGGCCAAGAAAAGGATATCGAAGAGATTTATGCGACCCTAAAGCCTTTTCCTCGCCAGGGTCACGGGAAAGGACCTTTAGCCCTAGAAGCAGAAGTCGATGATGCGGCTTTTGTTGAAATGGTTGCCAGTGGAATACAACTCATTAAGGATAAACGTATTAAGAAAATTGTCCTATCGCGCTCTTTTACCTGTCCTTTCCAAGGGTCGCTGGCCGATCTTTTCGAGGCTACCTGCACACTCAATCCCTCCCCTTACCACTATCTCCTGAGCTACCCGGAATTTGCGATTGTGGGAGCGTCCCCTGAGCGGCTGATAAGATTGCGCGATGGTGAGCTTGAGATGACTCCCACGACGGGGACTATCGTAGAAAAAAGCCAGGCGGCTGAAGAGGAACTCCTCACCAACACCAAAGAGGATCAAGATCATCGCATCGCCCTGGATGCCGCCTACCATGCCCTAACAAAGGTTTCCCAACCAGAAACAGTGCGGATTTCTTCATTTAAGAAAATCGTCCGATTTCCCTTCGCCACACACCTCGTCAGCCATGTGGTGGGGTCTATTTCTCCCACGGTTGTCCCTCTCAAAGCACTTAAAGCCGTCTTTCCTGCGAGCACCCTCACAGGCAACCCTAAACACGCCGCAATGGTTGCGATTGAAGAGCTGGAACATTCCCGTAGAGGCCCTTTTGGAGGCGTTGTGTGCACTATGGACAGTCGTGGCAACTTCAACAGCGCCATCATCATTCGCTCCGCCTTCATAAAAGATGGCAAAGCGCTCTTGCGTGCAGGTGCAGGCATTATTGAAGCATCCGACCCTCTGCAAGAAGCGCATGAGACCCACCATAAAGTGCAGGCCATGCACAAAGCAATAACTTACTTGCTCTGAAAAATAGCCGTGGCATCCCAATTTTCAGGAGGACGATTAATCATGTAATCCGCGCACAGCTTCAGATAAAGCATCGCCGCCTTATCATTGGGGTACTTCCCTAACGCATTCGTAAATTCAACGCTAGCTTCAGCAAATTTGCGCTTAAAAAAAAGATCCAATCCTTTTTCAAGAAAGGGGGCACTGCTCATTTTTAGTTCTGCAACTTCAGGAGTTTCAGCATCGATGATTTCAAAGATCGAAAGATCCTCATTTTTGCCCACCACCTTCACCTTTCCAAGAAAACGGCTTCTGTACTTATCTTTCGGCACTTTTTGCACCGTCACCCCGCTGACAAGCAATACAGCATCAAAATACTTCGTCAGAGATTCGATGCGCGAGGCCGCATTGACGGCGTCCGAAATCACGGTGCTTTGCATGCGCTGTTCCACACCAATGATCCCAATCATGGTCGATCCGGTATGCAATCCGATGCCGATTTGGATGGGGACGTAGGATTTTTTTATTCTCTTTTTATTATATTCATACAAAGCAACCAGCATGTCTATGCCGGCTTGTATAGCATCATCGGCAGAATAAAATAGCGCCATGATCGCATCGCCAATGTATTTATCAATAAAGCCGTGATTTTTATAAATTCCGGGTTCAATGTATTTAAGATAAGCGTTGATGAAATTGAAATTATCTTCTGGCGACATGCTTTCCGATAATTTTGTGAAAGACCGGATATCGGAAAACAAAATAGTCATCTCTCTTTCGACGTGGTCTCCTAAATAAATATCGATGATGCTTTTTTTATTTAGAGTGGTAAGAAACTCTTGTGGCACAAAGCGTCGAAACATGTTTAACTGACTTAATGTTTCTTCTTTTAAAACATTTTCCAACAAAAGTCTGGTCTGGTTCATCACTATTTCAGTATCTTCTCTTTGTGCATTACAAAGAGAAAGTTTCTTACTCAATAATTTGTTTTCTTTTTCAAGCGCTTTTAATTGTTTTTGCAGATCATCCGGCTGCATTCTTTTCCCCAATTAAAGTAAAAACAATGGTCTCAATATGCCACACGCACTTTTGTATGTCGGTATAGGGACCAAATTGACCGAGACTATAGAAACCAAACAGAGGTAAACTCTGCAAAATCTTTTCTTTTATCGTTTCATATTCTTGTCTTGTTTTAGAACCCAGAATCTGTCTGCGACATGCACAGCTTGTCATAAAGGCACATGCAAACTCTTGGTTGGGATATTTATTCATGGCTTGTAAATAGGCTTTGATAGCAGCCTCGATGATGCTATTGTGATCCGCTTTTGAAATGCGCACATTGGAATTCCTATGTAATTCGCCGGTAAAGACAATGGCACCTTTATCTTCAAGCGACGCAAGTGGGGCACGCAAATAGAAGTTTTCATCATCTTTCTCATAAATGGCGAGCGGGTGGATGAGAGTAGGGCTGCCACCTAAATAATCGACATAAAATTGTAGGGCTTTTTTATTAGAAATTGTCAGGGCGACATTTTTTTCTACTTCTTCAAGTTTATGAAGGGAGGTGAAAGGCGTCCATCCACTGGCGACCCCGGAAGCAAAGATGAGAGGTTCTGAAAAGAACAAAATAGGCGCAGCATCGTGGAGGACTTCCGTTTGGTAAAATTGGCAGATTTCGGTAAATTTCCATGGATCGCTGGATCCCCCGCCCAAAATGGGGAAATTCTCGCCTAAGATATTTTGAATTTCTTTGATTAAGCTCATGGAATCAAAGGAAAGGACATCGGGAGTGGTAATGCTGAAGGTCGGCTTCTTTTTGAATGTGGGCAAAACAGCATCGAGTGCTTGCTTTACACTGCTTTTGATATCTTTTTTAGAAAGGTCGCGAACTACCGTGGCTTTCATCTCGATTGTATCAGAGCAAAATAACACTAGGACTAAGGAGCCCTCCATGTACCCCTTCACTGAGCTGATTTCCGCGCAAGTCGTGCATCCGATAAGCTCAATTCCAGGAAAGTGTTTCTCCACCTCTTTTAACACGAGCTTTGTATCATAAAGAGTGGAAGCTAAGAGGATTCCCGCTTTGGGTTTCTCTCCCTTAAGGTTCTTTTCGCATTGTTCGATGATTTCGGAGACGGCATCCTGAGAATCTGGATCTTCTGTGTGGCCAATGACGACTTTGAACATATACCCTCCTAATTTTTTAGAAGAAGCCTCTGAGCCCTATTAACTAAATTTTAACACTTTCATTATAAAAACATCCAATTTTCCGCTTCCATCCCTTCTTCCCTGTTCCTTCCCCCCTTTTTCGCCCCGTTTCCCCATTTCTTCGCCCCTTTTTTCGCCTGTTCTTTCCCTTCCCCCCTCTTCCGCCCCGTCCACGCCCTTTTCGTCTGTATATCGATAAAATTCCATTATACAGACGAAAAATTATCTTGAAAAAAATATCTGCATAATGCAAAAATTAGGTTATGCAGATAAAAAAGAGGGAATATGTTTTTTGGGCGTGAGACTGAACTTGAGCAACTCAAAAGCTTTCTAAAAAGACCCATCGCAGGGATTGCCGTTTGCTGTGGACGACGTAGAATAGGCAAAAGCACCTTAATCCAACGCGCTGCAAAAGGGTATCCATTTTACGAGTTTTATGGATTATCGCCACGTGAGGGAATCTCAAATCAGGATCAGTTGGGTCACTTTTCACGTCTACTTTCTAAGCATTTTTCCATTCCCACAGTGAAATTTGGCGATTGGCAAGAGGCTTTGGACATGCTTGCAACTCTTACAAAGCAAGGCCCCTATGTGATTTTTCTGGATGAAATTTCTTGGATGGGAGCGAAGGATAAAGACTTTCCTGGAAAATTGAAAGGGGTATGGGACACTCAGCTTAAAAAAAACTCCGAATTAAAGCTTATCCTCTGTGGTTCTGTCTCATCCTGGATTCAAGAAAATATATTAAAAAGCAAAGGATTCTTCGGAAGAGTTTCGTTAACGATTGATTTAGAGGAACTTCCCATTCACCAAGCCAATCGCTTCTGGTCTACAAGTCCCTATGTTTCTGCACTTGAAAAATTTAAAATTCTATGTGTGACAGGAGGAATTCCAAGATACTTGGAAGAGGTAGATCCAAAAGTTGACGCTGAAAAGAATATTAAACAGCTCGTATTCTCAGCTGGAGGCCTATTAGTTAATGAGTTTGACAAGATCTTTTCTGACCTTTTTGGAAAAAGTGCCGGAGACTACCAGTCCATTGTCCGTACCTTGGTTAATCAACCGCGCAATGCTGATGAAATTGCGCAAATTCTCGGTATCGAACTATCAGGAAATCTTAGCCATAAACTGACCGTTTTGAAAGAATGTGGATTTTTGGTGCGCGACTATGTGTGGCATGAAAAAAAACGCATAGAAAAGTTAAGCAAGTATCGCTTAAGAGACAATTATTTGCGTTTCTACCTCAAATATATTGAGCCGAGAAAAGAATTAATTGAGAAAAAATTATATCAAGATATCGATTTAGAAGATCTTCCCGATTGGTCCAGTATTCTAGGATTACAATTTGAAAATTTGGTTTTAAATAATCTGAAACAAGTCGTAGATAAGCTCGAGATCTCTCCAGAGTCTTTATCCAATGCCTCTCCCTATTTTCAGAATCCGACAAAGACGCAGTCTGGTTGCCAAATTGATTTGTTGATTCAGACAAAATATACCACCTACATATGTGAAGTGAAACTTTGTAAAACGATAGGAACCGAAGTCATTGCAGATGTCTTGCAGAAGATCGAACGGCTTAAGATTCCAAAGGCCATCTCGATAAGGCCCGTTCTAATCTATCAGGGAGAGCTCTCCAAGCAGGTTGTGAAGGAGAATTTTTTTAGCAAAGTAATCGCCTTTGAAGATCTCCTAGAGTCTTAGAGCTTCTTGAGATAGTAGGCAGCCACGGTATCCCTTGGGTTTTTCGCGAGAATGTTTTCAAAGATTTTTTTGGCCAGGTCGGGTTTCTTTTCCGACAAAGCTTGCAGCGCCTGGATAAACTGATTGAGCGTCTGGACTTTAGCCGCTTTTACTTCTGGGGGATCCGCATCACAGACCTCCCAGATAGGGAAAGTGAGGGTCTTGCCCTTTACTGAAACAGCGCTTTCAATGCGACGCAAAACATGGTCTAAAGGACGTATGAGCCTGTTCTTCGTGTCTTCAGTAATCAGAAGGGGCACATCATAAGTTTTGGTCAGTGTCTCTACGCGCGAAGCTATGTTGACAGTGTCCCCGATGACAGATCCTTCAATCCTCTTTTTCGCTCCCAGAATCCCCAACATCAAGTCGCCGCTATTGATCCCAATCCCAATCCGAAGAGATGGAGGTACATTTTGGATCATTTCTACAGCGGCATTAAGAGCCTCATCCGTCGCTTCATCGGGGAATAAAGCCATGATGGCATCGCCGATATATTTATCTATAAAACCCTTATGCTTCGTGATGATGGGCTCCATGATCTCTAAGAAATCATTCAGGATGTCATACACCTGTTTCGATGTCATCGACTCAGACATTTGCGTGAAGTTTCTGATATCGCAAAATAGCACTGTCATCGAACACTGCACCTGATCTCTCAGATGAACGTCTGTAATCCCTCTTTTCCCTAGCACCTGGATAAACTGGGTTGGGACAAATCGCTCTGTGGCAGCGTAGAGGCGTGCATTCTCCAAGGAGATCGAGGCTTGGGAAGAGAGGATATTTAACACTTTCAACCTCTCCGACGTAAACGCATGGGCGAGAAGGTTGTTCTCCAAGTAGAGGATCCCAGTAATGTTTGCACGGTAGGCAATGGGAGCACAGAGAACAGACTTAATTTGATTATTAGCAAGATAGGGATCTTGAGCAAATTGTTCAGGCTGTTTTGAAGCATCCCCCAAAACCACCGTTGTCTTAGTGCGTTGCACATAGGAAATGATAGAGAGTGGGAGCTCCTCTGCTGTGGGTGCTCGATCTTCAGGGACTTGGACAACTTCGCGTGTCCCCTCAGCCAAGATGAGCAGGGGCTGGTTTTGCAGAATGACGACCCTTTGTGCAGCCGCATTTTCGAGAACAATTTGGGTGATGCGCGTGAGCAAACGTTCCAAGAGGATCTCTTCTGAAATAGCTTGCGTGGCTTTGGAGATGGACAGCAAATCCAGATTTGTTGAACCTGTCGTAGTCGTTGAAGAGGAAGTGGTTTCTGTCAGCCATTGGGGATATTTTTGTTCTAATTCTTGGGCTTTTACTTTAGCTCCCCATCGCAGGTAATAGTTATAAGCTTCTTGGATATAGGGCTTTGCAAGCTTAGGTTTACCATGCTGGAGGAAATGATTAGCCACTCTTTCATTGATGATCGCTACAAATTGAGTGAATTCGTGAATAGTTGCAGCTTCAATGGCTTGATCATAGAGTTGCAAAGCCCGTTCTTCTCGATTGTTGAGTCGCGCCATTTCAGCTTGTAGCAACAAACTTTGGTGGACGTAATTCACAGGACATTTCTCGCCCCAATTATTTATCTGTTTGATAATTTTTTTTAGATGTTTCCAGTGGTCCCGTTTGATAAGCGAAGGGTCTTTAGCATAACAATCAAAGATGCCTAGAGCATATATGACAAGATAATGGCTGAGAGCATACATATTAACCAAATAGCGTTGATAATTTACATAAAACTCTTTCCCGAATTCCAAAACTTTGGGTGAATCATTGTTAAAGAAAGATAATTCAAAAGCAGTAACTAAAAATAAAGCATCTGACAATTTATTTCCTTTACGAGTTTTATGCATGGCTAGTTTATCGATTTCTAAATGACTTATTTGAATCGCACCTTGAAGATACATGATTAACTTCAAAAAAGTGGGTACTATCTGATCTTTCAGTTTAATTTTTGAACTGAAATCCATAGTCTTTTTGAAATCGGATGAAACCATGTCTAATGGTCTCCCTGCATTTAACAATGTCAATGATTTATAAAATATAGAATAGTAGGCGAAAACCAAATCGCCCGATTCCATACTTAATTTATAACCTGTATTAAGCATATTTATACTATTAGACATCGGGTTTTTGAAATGATTAACAAGACTTCCTACTCCAAAAACATATATATTTTTTGTCTCTGCAGTCACAACTTCGTTAAGTTTATCACCTAATTTAACTAGGTTTAATCCTATTTCGATCTCATTTCGACTCATGAAGATAATAGAGCTATGACCGAGACCCACAGGTGAATAGTTGGAATAACCGTGAAAGAGAAGAAGCTTTAAATGTTTTAAAGCTACAAGAGCATACAACTTATTATTTTTTGAATAGGTGCATGCAATCAATTTAATCAACGTTTTACAAACAAGCAGTAAACCCGGATCTGTCATGGGTTTTAGGACCTGATCAAAATCTTCAATTTTCTTATTTCTAAGAAACCATTTGATTTTTATGAACTCTAATGACAATTGAAATTTTGAGGGCTTTTCATTGAGGTAAATATTAAATAATTTCAGGCTATCCAATCCCGTTTTTGTAGCTAAATCCAGCTTGCCCATATTTACATACATCGGCATCATCATATGGGCTATTTTTGTCTTATCAAACTTATCACGGGCGCGATCTAAAAGTTGCAGGAACTGTTTTTCAGCAACATCAAGCTTTCCTGTGAGGTATTCACCTTCCGCTTTTTCCTGCGCGAGTTCAAATAACAGAGGATAATCTCGCTCCCAATCGGGAGGGTCAAGTAATGAAACTCCTGCATCAAAAAACTTTAGGGCTGCTTGGTATGCCGTCGCATTTTTTGCTGCCTTGCCAACTTGAAGATAAAGGGTGGCAAGCTCATGTTTTTCAGATTTTTCTGTAACTAAAGCCAGACATTCGTTGAAATGGTTCATGATATTAGGAAGCAGATCAACATGGCGATTTTTCTGGTATTCCTTGAGAAGAAGCCTTCCGATAGTCAATTGTTGCTGTTGCCGAGTTTCGGAAGGAATGAGAGTATAAGCAGCTTGTTGTATCCTATCGTGAAGGAATTTATAATCTACTTTCTTCCGGGCCCAAACATCGAACTCACTGCCCAATGCAATTTTTTGATAATTTTCCCCTGTGATGAGTCCGGCATGCAAAGCTTCCCATAACTCACTCTCGATAAGAGGAGGGCTTTTTTCACTCACCACAGCAAGTGTTTGTAAGTCGAAGGTGTGACCAATGCAAGCTGCGATTTTTAGAAGTTCGATTGTTGCAGGTGGAAGCTTTTGGATTTTTTGGATCATGAGATCGACGACATTGTCAGTGATCCCTAAAGCTGCGATCTTCTCTTGATGAACATCCCAAGCTAGTTTTGAATAGTTAAAGGTAAGGATATGTTCGTTATAGAGCAATTTGAGAAATTCATTGATGAAGAAAGGGTTACCCTGAGTTTTCTCATAAATGGCTTGGGTAAAGTCCACAGCTTCAAAAGTTCTTGTGGGGAATGAATCGATAAGCAGTTGGGAGATATCGGAATGGATCAGAGGCTTCAGCACGATCTTGTGGATATCCACTCCGGCTTTCTGCAGATCTTCAACCGTCATCATAAAGGGATGATGGACATCGACCTCATTATCACGGTAAGCTCCGATCATGAAGAGGTATTTCAAACTCGTATCCGTGAGTAGGACTTCAAGAAGCTTCAACGAGCCGCTGTCGGCCCATTGCAGGTCGTCCAAAAAGATGATACAAGGGTGGCCCTCTTTGGCAAAGACATGCACAAAGTTTTGGAAGGTCAAGATAAAACGGATTTGTGCTTCCTGCGAAGCTAGTAGCGAAACTGAAGGTTGTTTACCAATCAGGAGCTCCAAATCCGGAATAACATCGATCAACACCTGAGCATTGATGGAAAGAGCCTCTAAAATTTCTTTCCTAACTAGAGTAACCTTCTCTTCTGGTTCGCTCAATTGTTGATGGATCAAGGTTGTAAAAGCTTGAACGAATCCATAATAGGGGGTATTGCGCTGAAGCTGATCGAATTTTCCTGAGATGAATATTCCCTTTTCACGGGTCATGGGTTTATGGACTTCGCGCACGATTGAAGTTTTGCCTATGCCTGAATAACCCGAGACAAGAAGGAGTTGGGAAGCTCCCTGAGAGACCTTTTTGTACGATTCCAAGATCTCTTGAATTTGTTCATCTCGTCCATAAAGCTTATGGGAGATGAGGAAACAGTCGAGAGCATCATTCTCCCCAGGGATAAACTCCAGTGCTTTTTGACATTTGATCAGGTCTGCTTTAATTCCAAAGGTGCTGGAATAGCGGTCGTCAGGATTTTTAGCCATCAATTTGGCAATGAGCTGTGCAAGGGTGGAGGGTATCGTTGGCGGGAGGGGTGGCGGGAGTTTAGAAATATGGTCGTGAATTATCTCTAAGGGGTCTTTTGATTCGAAGGGCAGCTTTCTAGCAAGCATCTCATAGAAGGTCACACCCAGGGAATAAAAATCGCTGCGATAGTCGATTGGGCGGTTCATACGACCCGTTCTTTCGGGTGCGATATAGGCAAGCGTTCCTTCTAGGAAGTTGGGGCTAATTTCCTCCTGGGTTTCTTCATCCAATTGACTAGCTAGACTGAAATCGATGAACTGAATTTCTCCTGATTCAGGCTTGATGATGAGGTTGGAGGGATTGATATCCTTATGGATGACATGTTTCCCATGAATTTCGCCTAAGACATCTGTTATTTGAATCGCAATTTGCAAAAACGGCTCGAGAGTCAAGGGTTGACCGGCTAAATACTCTTTCAATGAAAGAGCTCCCTGATCCTCTTTGACGAGAATGAGATTAGGTTGAGTGAGGAGTTCATAGACTTGATTGACTCCAAGAACACCTTTTAAGTGTTGGAGCAGGGTAAATTCCTGTTCGAGAGCCTCTAAATGTTCTGGCTTAGGGGTATCCGATCGAAGGGTTTTCAAAATAACAGGCTTTTGATCTATTTTTCGTAGAGCCCGATAGACAATGATTTTATCGCTTGTATGGATCCTAACTAGGTCAGTATATTCTTCCAGAGAAGTAATTACCTGTTGTAGTTGACCCATTAAAAACATCCTCGAAGTGCTTACAAACATTATAACAAATCAAGGAATTAAGACGATTTTGCCGTAATGACCTGATTCTGTTAGACTTCGGTGGGCTTGCGGACTTAAGTTGATAACATTGGAAATCGCGAAACCATATATAACGGGTAATTGTAAATATTCCCATCATGTTTCAAATTCATCAAAGTAGCTCTAGAAAGTGCTTTTGGATTGTATTTATTCCCATACACAAGAAGACTTTTCTTTTTCTGATTCTCTCCCGCCTTGACTTCGAGAGGATAAATCTCATGATCTCCCTGAATGAGAAAATCTAGCTCTGCAATGCCCGCACTTGCCCAATAAAAGAGCTCTCGCCTTTGAGATGATATTAATTCTTGCGCCACATAATTTTCTGTTAGCGAGCCTTTAAATTCTTGGAACAATTGATTTCCTTCAATAATCGCATGTGTTGACAGATTGCTCTGAGCCCCCAGCAGTCCGACGTCGATTAAAAATATTTTAAAAATCTGCGTATCGGCATAAGCGCTGAGGGGAAGTTTCGGAGTTCCCACTAAAATGTTTTTATAAATTAATCCCGCGTCTATCAGCCATTGAATCGCACCTTCATAATCTCTTCCACGGGCACTTTTTCGTATAGCTGCAAAAATAAACTTTTTATGTTCCTTAGCTAACTGACGATGAACCTGCTTCCAAACAGTCAAGATGTTCATAATTTCATTGGTTGGAGCATGCTTGGCAAAATCTCTTTCATAAGCGTTCAAAATTTCCATTTGAACTTCTCTGACAATATTGTAATTCTCATGTTTGGTATATTCCAAAACAGCTTCGGGCATACCACCCACAAAAAAATAAGACTTCAATAATAGAATTAATTTTTCATGTATAGGATTTGGAAAAGGTTCAAATGCATTGCATTCTTCTAAGTAGGTCCTCAACTTTTCATGCTGATTTGCGTTAAGAAATTCGAAAAAACTTAAAGGATATAAATTCAAGAAATTCACTTTCCCAACAGGAAAACCTACTTCCTTTACAATTTTTACACCCAAGAGCGATCCAGCAGCAACAATATGGTACTCGTTGGCTTCTTCGCAAAAGTATTTCAGACTATTTAGAGCTTTAGGACATTCCTGAACTTCATCAAATACCAATAGAGTGTTGTGTGGTTCTATGTCTATTTCAGTATGGATGCTTAATATTTTAATGATCCGTTTAGGATCGAGAGTTCCTTCGAAAAAATCAGCTAATTTTTCATCTTTTTCAAAATTTAAAAAAACCAATTTTTCATAGGATGAGTTTCCAAAATGCTTTAAAGCATAAGTTTTTCCCACTTGCCGTGCACCATTTAAAACTAATGGCTTACGACGAGGAGAGTTCTTCCAGGCTTCGAGTTGTTGATAGATGTCTCGCTTCATACAATTTCATACTAGCCATTTACCTGAAAAAATTCAAGCATTCGTTAATAAAACGTGGTTATTCATCACGTTTTTCGTTGGAAAAACGTGGTAAATAAACACGTTTTGCTAAGGAAAGAAGGTCCCTTGAAAACCTAAATGTTAAAAAAGGAGATATTTATTGGTTTGCAAGTTTTTTGAGATGGTAGGCAGCGAGAGTAATATCAAGGAATTAAGACGATTTTGCCGTAATGGCCTGATTCTGTGAGGCTTCGGTGTGCTTTAGGAGTCTCAGCGAGGGGGAATTCTTTGTAGATGACTGGTTTGATTGCGCCCTTTAATAATAATCTTTGGAGGGCCGTATGGATGATTTGCAAATCCTCAGGAGGAGCAATGAGGAGGGAGACAGCCAAGATGGCCGCATCTAACCCTTTTAATTGCGAGAAATTGAATTTGGCAGGTCCCATTCCCCCAATCACGACAATTCTTCCCTGATAGGCTAAAAGGCTTAGGTCTTTTTCGAGATTAGAGTCCGCCTTCATCTCCAAAATCACATCCACCTTCTCGCCATGATTTAATTTCAGGATTTGTTGAAAATAATCCGCTTCGTGGTGGTTGACGACGATATTCGCCCCCTCGCGCCTCACAATTTCCATTGCCTCAGGAGAACCCGCCGTGCCAGTCACATTAAAACTGCAAGTGCGCAAGGACGTGCCGACTTATCAGAAATTTTATCCTTAGGTCTAGCTTTCTAGCTTACCTTCCTTTCTGTGGTACCACTTGGCGTGATTTTTATCGTATCTATAACCATTGTGCCCCTGCTTTTGTAACAAAACGGATATTCTCTTTGTGGATCCTACGTCCTTGGTTGTGTCCTTGTTAAATCCGCACGTGCCAATAACGGCTCAGCTTTCCGCTGGAAAAATCGAAATGTTTACAAGGTGGGAATATGTCAAGATTGGATTGCACCTACGCGTTGGCTATAACTACAGCAAATCTCTTATTCCTAGAACAAATGGAACGCTTTCAAGTGGTTTTATCCCCACAGCTGTCAAGCAATTCTTAACACTGGGTGGGAACTTGGCGATACTCTCCTCGTACGGAATTCAGTTTTGTTTATGTCCATGGATTTAAACATGCCGTTAAGAGATTTGTGGGCAAGGTGTCCCTGCTGAAATCGACGCACAATTCCTAACATGAAAAACGAATTCAAACATCACAGCCGGGTCCGATTTCATTAAATTACAAATGAGTTGGTTTTTCTAATGCCCCACTTCACTAGTTGGGACAGCTGCTTGGGTTGATTTCTTGCATAATAAAACGAAGGGAATCATCAATAACAACAACCAGCCGCCTAACCAGGAAAGATCGTTCGTAGATAGCATATAGGCTTGTTTTTCAACACCTTGGCTGATGATTTGCGTCACCGTATCTTTTGAAAACGGAAGTTTATAGAGATCCCTAACTAACGGATTCGTCAAATTGATCGCTTCCCCTAAACGCTCATAGTGAAAGATCTCTAAACGGTTCCACACGTAAATAGAAACGGAAGTGCCAAACCCACTGCCAATCAAAATGCGAATAAAATGAAAGAGACCCGATGCGCTAGCATAGCGCTCTGAACTAATTCCAGCCAAAGACAACTGAAATATAGGCAAAAAGAACAATAATAATCCAAACCCTTGTAAAAATCGCGTCATCATCACTGTCCCCACGTCGATATTCGTTGTGAATCGAGCTTGATAAAAAAAGCTCAATGACAGAATGATGAAGCTAAGAGCTGACACATAGCGTAGATCAAATCGATATAAGTTCTTTCCCAGAGTCGTAGAAAATATGAACGGAATGATTCCTATAGGAGCAACAGCAATTCCCGCCCAGTACGCTGTGTAATTTTGCTCTGTTTGAAGCCAAAGCGGAATCGTGACCGTGCTTCCAAAATAGATAAGAAATCCTAGGGTAATGGCTATAGTCCCTAAAGTAAAGTTGCGATTTTTAAAGAAGGAGAGATCGACAATCGGGTTGATTTGATAAATCGTCCAAATAAAAAAATAGCCAAGACTAATAAGGGAGATAATCAACAAGGCAATGATCGCATTAGACTCAAACCAATCTAAGTCCTTCCCCTTGTCAAACATGATCTGCAGGCAGCAGACTCCTATTATCAGAAGAAAAAGACCTAGCCAATCAATCGGGTTGCGCACAATTTTACTTTCGCGCTGGCTTAAAAAGAACCAAGTCACTGCAGAGGAAAATAATCCGATGGGCAGATTGATGTAAAAAATCCATGGCCAAGAATAAACATACGTCAAATATCCTCCCAAGACAGGTCCTACGATAGGTGCCACGATGACAATCGTCGTCCAAAAGCCCAGGGCGGTTCCTTGCTTTTCAGGAGGATTGTTTGCCACGAGTAGGCTTTGAGACAACGGAACTAATGAGCCTGCAACAGCTCCTTGAATAACGCGAAAGAAGACGAGCATACTTAAACTTGTCGATAAAGCGCAGAACAAGGAAACGATTGCAAATAAAAACACGGATACCACGTATAGACGAACACGTCCAAAGTAGTCTGAAAGCCAGCCTGTCAAGGGAAGTACGACGGCATTGCTCGCTGCAAAGGAGGTGATCACCCACGTCCCTTGGTCTGGGCTGACGCTTAAATTTCCCGCAATGTAAGGAACGGCGACATTAGCAATCGATGTGTCCAAAATTTGCGTGAAGGTGCCCAAACCGATTGCTATGTTCAATAGGATTAAGCGCCACCCTGTTAAATAATCATTCGCCATGGATTACAGCATCTATTTGTGCATCAATCTTTTCCATCGAAATATTAAACACACTGGTTTTCCCAACGACTTTTGGAGTCGCTTTTGGCACTAACATGGGCAAGTCTTGATTGCTGATATCGACATTGACCTCGGCCGAAAGCCCAAGGCGCGTGGGATAGCGTTTGACCACTTCCGGATCTAGTGCAATTCTCACGGGAAGTCTCTGCACGATTTTGATCCAGTTGCCGGTCGCATTTTGAGGAGGAATGATCGAAAATACGCTGCCCGTACCCGAAGCAATCCCCAAAACCTTGCCGGGGTATTCTACTTTTGATCCGTAGATATCTAGCCAAACAGTCGCCGGTTGCCCCACACGCATATAGGTGAGCTGTGTTTCCTTATAGTTAGCATCTACCCAAATGTAATCAGTCGGGATAACGGCGAGTAGATTCGTTGCTGGTTCGGCCCATTGGCCCACTTCTACAGCCCTCTGAGCCACATATCCGGTAGCAGGTGCGTAGATCGAGCAATGTTTTAGGTAGTAGTAAGCCGATCGGACAGCTTCTTTTTGTTCAAGAACCCAAGGGTGTTGATCCCAAGGGGTCTCACCAGCGGCATCTTTAGCAACTTTAAGATTTTCCTCTGCTTGCTTGTGCTGTGATTGTGCGAGCAGGAATTCATCTTTTGAATGGGTAAAATCTTCATTTGAAATAGCCTGTGAGCTGACCAAACGCGAACGGTTATCAAAGTCATACTGCGCTCTTTCTAAAGTAATGCGACTACTTTCTAACTCAGCGCGTCTTACCTCCACCGTATCGTAGAGCTGCTTGACTTGTAATACGCGGTAGGCCAAGGTTGCCATTTCCTTGTCCAATTCCACCTGGTACTTTGTGGGGTCGAGTTTGACTAGCAGCTGTCCTTCAATGACGAGGTCAGTGTCATCGGCGTAAAAAGCAATGACAGATCCCGATACGGCCGAATTGATACTGATCATATTGCCATTGGCATAGGCGTCATCGGTGTATTGATGAAAGCGCAAATAGAGAAGCCAATACAAAAACCAAATTAGTGCAGCAACAAGAATAAACGCTGTAAACCCCCAAAGCCATTTGTTGCGTTGGTTATTCATACCCGCCTCCAAGTGCCTTGATTAGGTCTAGCATCGCGTCAATTTTTTTACCCAAAATCGCCAATTCTTGATCTCTTGCCACCAACACGTTGGCTTCAGCAGAGAGCGTATCTAACCCTGAACTGAGATTGTTTGACATCTTGCGCGCGGTCAACTGATAAACTTGATTCTGCTGGTTAAAGCTATCGTGTACATTGTTGTATTGCTTTTCTAAATTGCACAGAACAGAAATGCCATCCAGCACTTCCTTAACGGCATTTAGCACCATTTCATTGTACTGACTAATGGCCAGGTCATAGTTGAATTCACTGTCGCGCAAATTGGCTACTAAACGTCCTCCATCAAAGATAGGAAGGCTAAAGGCGGGGTCGATATTGTAAAACGTGCTGGGCTTTTGAAATAATTTGGACCAAAAAACGGTCTGATAGCCATAGATCGCTGTCAAACTAAAATCGGGATAAAAGCCAGCTTTGGCAGATTCAATTTGCCAACCAGCAGAGGAAATTAGTGCAAGCTGAGCGGCAATATCGGGTCGGCGTGCTAAAAGATTGACAGGCAGATCACAAGGCAAAGGAATTTGCGGCAAGCAATCGGGGTGGATGGGAACAGGATCGATGCATTCATCAAAACCATCCGCTAAGTAAGCCATCAATTGATGCAGATGCACAGCTATATCACCTTCAATTTGCAACAGCAGCTGTTTGGCATTGGTTAAATTATAGATGGACGTATTTAAGGATTGTCTTGTTTCAATATTCCCTTGGAGGCGTTTTATGACGAGGTTTTCATATTCTCTCAAATTCGCAACGAGATTTCGGGCGTTTTTCAATCTTGCGTAATCGATTTGCAACTGATAATAGGTTTTAGCTACTGCGATCGCTAACCCTAATCGCAGAAAAGCTTTATCCGCCATTTTGGCCCACACTTCACCGAGCGCTGCTCGATAAAGGCTGCGTCTTTTGCCCCAAATATCAAAATCCCAATGGAGATTAAGCTCTGTTTCATATTGGGTGAAATAGACCGGGATTTGCGTTTGTCCTGGAGGAACTACAATGGGTGGAAACGAAGCATCAGATAAGCCCGGAGGCATACTGTTGAAGGGGATAATGCCTGTCTGACTGAGTTTTTGTTTGGATATATCGCCAGCCCAAAGCAATGATGGGTAGAGGTCCGATTTTAATAAATCTGCATTCGCTAATGATTTGTAAATTGTCGCCTGTGCTGTTACCAGAGTGGGATTGCGCAGCAAAGCAGTTTCGATAAATTCATTGAGTTGATTATCGTGAAAAAGTTGCCACCAATCGGCCTGAATATTTTTTTCAGACGGCGTAATGCTCGTGCAAGGATCCTGCATCGCTTGAGCCAGCGCATCGCTAGGAACATCGAGAGGCTTTAGGCGGGGACCTGAGCTGCAACTGACGCACAACATCCAAATTACGCTTACGCAAATGATTCGCATCGTGTGTATTCTTTTTAAAAATCCCGTTTATATAACAAATATTTTTAAGTCAATGAGCCTTTTGCAAAACTCGTTTTGGAGGCCAAATTCGATGATTTTGGCACCGGTTCGCCTCCTTCGCAAGTTGACATACTTGAGTATAGTTAAGCAACTTACGAAGAATGCGAATCCGGGGACAAAAGGATTTGGGCCAATGAGGATCTCCTAGACTATTATGGAATTAAGACGATTTTTCCGTAATGACCTGATTCTGTTAAACTTCGGTGGGCTTGCGGGGCTTCTGTGAGAGGGAACTCTTTATAGATGACAGGCTTGATGGTGCCCTTTAATAATAATCTTTGGAGGGCAGTATGGATAATTTGCAAATCCTCAGGAGGGGCAATGAGGAGGGAGACAGCTAAAATGGCAGCATCTAGCCCTTTTAATTGCGAGATATTGAATTTGGCGGGGCCCATTCCCCCAATCACTACAATTCTTCCTTGATAGGCCAAAAGGCTGAGATCTTTTTCCAAATTCAAGTCTGCCTGCATTTCCAAAATCACATCCACCTTCTCGCCATGATTTAATTTCAGGATTTGCTGAAAATAACCTGCTTCGTGGTGGTTGACGACAATATTTGCCCCCTCGCGCCTCACAATTTCCATCGCTTGGGGAGAGCCTGCAGTGCCGATGACATTAAAACCACATGTACTAGCTAGTTGGACTGCTGCTAAGCCTACACCCCCACTTGCACCATGCACAAGAATCGTTTCTCCAGGAATCCCTTTAGCTCTTTGAAAGATAGCTCTGAAGGCTGTTGCGTAAGCCACACCGAGGCACGCGCCTTCTGCAAAGGTATAAGAATCGGGCAAGTGATAGACCTGCGAAGATTCACAAAGGACCTCATTGGCATAAGTTCCAGTCAGCGACCCCGATACATATACGCGGTCTCCGACGTTGAACTTCCGGACCCAAGGATCGGTTTTCTTGACGATGCCTGCTGCATCAATGCCTGGAACGAAAGGGGGCGATTTCAATTCTGGATAGGCCCCTGAGCGATAAGCAGCATCTTTTGGGTTTATACCGGCGGCTTTGACTTCCACTAGAATTTGATCGACAACAGGCGCTAAATCATTCATCTCTGTCATTTTCATGACATCAGGATCGCCAAATTGTTTGACAAGCATTGCTTTCATAAGCGCACCATGCGATTCATTAATAAAGCATCGACTAAAGTTAGCGCTGCCATGGCCTCAACGATGGGCACAGCGCGGATGGCCACACAAGGATCATGACGCGACCCCTCTGGCAGCTGAAAAGTTTTGGCCTCTCCAGAGATGTCTACGGTCTGTTGTGGTTTTTTTATGCTCGATGTCGGTTTAAAGGCTACGCGGGCCACAAGGGGCATCCCTGTGGAGATACCTCCGAGAGTGCCCCCAGCATGGTTGGTTTTAGTTTCAACATGGCCTTCCTTGGCTTCAAAGAGGTCATTATGTTCCGAACCCTTCATGCTCGCTGCAGCAAAGCCAGAGCCAATTTCAAACCCCTTAGTCGCTGGAAGGCTCATCATCGCGTGTGCTAGGTTGGCTTCCAACTTTTCATAAACGGGGTCGCCCAAACCCACTGGAACATTGACCGCGATAAACTCGATGACGGCCCCTAAAGAATCCCCTTCCAGTTTTACCTTTTCAATATTTTCGCGCATTTGTTCCGATGCTTTTATGTCTGGGCAAAAGATCGGATCGCCATAGGTGGCTTCACGAAGGGCACCAACATCTGCAAAATCAATGTGGGCTTCAACCGTTCCAATTTGCTTGATGTAGGCAGCAAGTTGGACGTTGTAGTGGGCCAAAATCTTCTTTGCAATGGCCCCTGCAGCTACGCGACAAGCCGTTTCGCGCGCAGAAGAGCGGCCGCCTCCGCGGTAATCAAAAATGCCATATTTTTGGAGATAGGTGTAGTTGGCATGCCCTGGCCTTAGGAGATCTTTAATGGGGGAATATTTGCTGGAATCTTGATCGCGGTTCCAGATCAAAATGCAAATCGGTGCACCTGTTGTTTTGCCTTCAAAGATACCTGAAAGGATTTCCCCGTGATCGGATTCCTTTCTAGGTGTAGTGAAAGGGGTTTTGCCAGGAGCACGCAGGGCTAATTCAGCATTGATCTCTTCATCGCTTATCTCTAGACCCGCTGGACAGCCGTCGATCACCACGCCAATCGCCTTGCCATGCGATTCGCCAAACGTTGTGATTCTAAAAATGGTCCCAAATGAATTAGCTGCCATATTTTACACTTCCGGTAATTTTATCGACAACTTCAGCAGGTTTAAGGCCTGTCACATCAATTTTTATATCCGCGGCCTGTTCATAAATCGGTTCTCGCTCTGCAACCAATTTAAGGAAGGAAGTAAAGGGGTTAGCTTGATCCAAGTAGGCCGGCACCCCTTTATGAGTCATTTGTAGATAAAGCTTCTTTTTGTCAGACACATTGAGATACACCAAAGATCCCAAAGCCTTTACAGCCTTTACATTGTCTGGATCATTCAACGTGCCTCCCCCAATATCAATGATATGCCTCTCCACATTTAACGAAGAGAGGATTTTATTTTCTAACTGGCGGAATTCCTTCTCTCCAATCTTTTTATAAATTTCGCGACAAGTCAAAGACTCTCCGGATCTCTCCGCATAGCGTTTTTCTACTTCTCTATCCGTTTCTAGAGTCTCCCAGCCCCATTTTTCAGCAAGCAATTTGCCTGTAGTGGATTTCCCACTTCCTGGCAAACCGCACAAAATGAGGTTCATGGCACAACCTCAATCTTTGCCCCAGCCTTTTTAAAGGTATGGGCAAAGTTAGGATAAGTCTTGCTCACACATTCCACAGGGCCAATTTTTGAATCCCCACTTGCCCCTAAGGCAGCGACGGACAAGGACATCACCATGCGATGGTCATTGTAAGAAAAAAGATCAGCCCCTTTGAGCGCCGAATGCCTGACAACTAAGTTATCCACGTTTTCAATAATGTCAGCGCCCATTTTGCGCAGTTCGGAAGTGATAGCCTGGAGCCGGTCGCACTCTTTTTGCCTCGCGACAGCGGCATTGATGATGCGCGTTTCTCCTTCTGCATAGCAACCGAGGACTGCTAAGATAGTCACGCCATCGATAAATGTATTGATATCGATCTCTTTTCCCTGCAACTTGCTATTTTGTTTTATCGTCAGCTTATGCTCGTCATAATCGATATCAATGTTAGCGCCCATTTTCTGCAGCTCGTAGATAAGCACTTTGTCCCCTTGGATATCGTGCATATCAATATTGTTTAGTTGGAGTTCGGAATTCGTAATAAGGGCCGCAGCAATTGGGTAGGCCACAGAACTCAAGTCTGCTGGAACTGTGTATTCAAACCCCTCGTAATGCGCTGATCCATGAATGTAAAATTTCTCAAATTCATGATTTTCATAGGAGATACCCAACTTCTCAAACCAGTCTAAAGTCAATAATACCCAAGCTTGCTCTCCTGGTTTGGTAACATAGATTTCCGTGGGTTGCTTGCGAAAAGCTGCAGCAATGAGTAACGCTGAAACGGGCTGGGAATCCTCGCCAACAACAGTTACAGTAGAGATTTGCCAAGGACCTCGCAAGAGAACTGGAGCAAACCCATCTCCCCTGGCAGAGACTGCAAAAGCGCCCAGCTGCGTTAAAGCATCGAGCAGGGGCTGCATGGGCCGTTGATGGCGAATCGATTGATCTCCGGTGATAACTGTGTAGGTGGATGATAAACTAGCCAAAGCGGCAATGAAACGGAGCACAATCCCCGAATTTCCAGCCTGAATCACATCCTCAGTAAAACGAATATTTCCCTCTATGCCTTTAATTTCAAGATGTTGATCGAAAACCTGAATGTCCGCCCCAAACAAGCGGCAAGCAGCGATCATGGCCAGAGCATCAGGAGAGGGCAAATAATTGCGGATGACGCTTTTGCCTTTTGCCATTGCTGCAAACAAGATAGCCCGCAAAGTGTGCGATTTGGAGGGAGGGACTTCAATTTGCCCATTGATCTCTGATTTTGTAATTCGATAAAAGCTCATGCTGCTAATTGATCTTTTTCAAGGGTTCTTTTGCCATTAATCATATCGCGTAAGTGGCCAAGCTGTTCAAATGTGAGCTGTTGGTTAATATCTGTTTTGGCAACGCTGATATTGTCATGCACTTCGATTAAATACCCATCAAAATCATAATGCAAAGACTGTTCAACCACTCTGAATACCTTATCGCGCGCACCCGCGATGTGAGAAGGGTCTAAATACATAGGAATTTTCATTTTCTCCTTCATCTCCATGCAAAGCGCATACTCAGGGATATTGCGCAATTGTTCTGGGTTTTCCCCATATCCAGGATTAAATCCCCTATGGACGGCAATGAGGCGCTCAGGTGGAAATCCAGAGGCGATAATATGTTCAAAAAGTCCATACCAATGTTTTTTGTCATACCAGACTTGGTTTTTAAACATAAAATATAAATTATCAGGACTTTCCGAGAGGATTTTGGAGAGCCTCCTCAATTCAAAATGGTTTTGGTTGCGCGCTCCCACCCAGACCACAAACTTGGCTTTTTTTCCAAAATGGCGCATCGCATCCACGATCATCTGTGCATGGATGGCGGTCATAATTTCTGTTGCGGGAACGACATTACGCTTGATCGTTTCATCTAAAAGCATGGGAATGCCATAAAATCCCCAGCCTTCCCATCCAGGATTTGTACGCGGTTTCCAGAGGGATGCGCGGACGATCTTGACTCCCTCCTCTTTCAAATGTTTAATACAGGTCACCAGTTGCTTTTTGGATTCGAGAGCACAAGGTCCTGCGATTATGGTTTTTTTAGAATCATCTAATTTCCACATATTAGACCCCCAAAGAATATATTATATATTATCACATAGTAAAATATAGTATTGCAACGAATACTCGGCATTTGATAGATTTTTGCACTATGCGGCGCATTTTCCTTTTACTTCTGCTTCTAGTTCTCGGTATTTTGCCCTATCGCTTGCTGCGCGATGAATTTAGCCTCACCAATATCACTTGGAATCAACCCTTTACGCCAAATTGGGTCCCCTCTCCCCTATCGCAAGAAGAGCAAAAAGAAATCACTGCGATCCTTGCCCAACCGTTCTCTTATCTAGGCAAAGGGCGCCAAATGTATGCTTTCGTTAGTAAAGATCAGCAATATGTACTTAAGTTTTTTAAATTCACATACTTAAAACCTTCGCCGTGGGCTTCTATTTTGCCCACCTCCCTGCGCGAAAAATGGCAAAAAGGGCAATCTAAGCGCTTCGAAAGGGTTTTTGGGGGATATCAAGTCGCTTATCAACTTGATAAAAAACATGCAGGTCTCTTATATCTACACCTTCTTCAGCCAGGGATGGAAGGGAGACGTGTCCATGTACAAGACCGCTGGGGATTTGAGCAGGATCTTCCCTTAGAATCCCTTTATTTCATTCTCCAGAAAAAAGGCGTTGCCACGCGCGAGGTTCTGGAGCAGCTTCTAAAAGCCAAAGATGATGCGTCTATTGAGCGCAAACTTCAACAAATTATCGCGATGTACAAGTCCGAATATGCCGAGGGTCTTTATGACAATGACCACAACGTTCTCTCTAACACGGGCTTTATAGGCGAAACGCCCATGCGTATCGATGTGGGACGCCTCAGAAAAAATGATGCGTACAAACAGCCATCTGTTTATAAAAAAGATTTGGAGAAAATCGTTTATGAACGCATCGATAAATGGCTTAAAGCCAACCTCCCTGAACAACGCGCTAGAATCCTTTCCAACCTCTCCCAAAATTTTTGAGCCTTATGAATCGGCAATATGACCTTGTGGTCATCGGTGGGGGCATCACAGGCGCAGGCATTGCGCGAGATGCCTCGCAAAGGGGTTTGCACACCCTACTTTTGGAAAAACATGACTTTGCTTCTGGAGCTAGCTCCAAAAGCTCCAAGCTTATCCATGGAGGACTTCGCTATCTCGAGATGCTCGATTTTGGACTCGTTAAAGAATCTTTAGACGAGCGTTCCATTTTGCTATCTACTGCTCCCTATCACGTCAAGCCTCTTCCCTTTATATTTCCTTACTATAAACAGGGGCGCGCTCCACTCTGGATGATTCGCCTCGGCATGCGTTTCTATGATTTCTTCAGCCATGATGACGTTCCTAAACATAGCGATCTTACGAAGGATCAACTCTTGCATGACTTTCCTGAGCTGCGCACAGATAAGCTAGAAGGGGGTTGTCTTTATTATGACGCACAGATGCTCGACAATCGGATAGTAATGGAAAACATTAAATCTGCGAAAAAAAAATGGCGCGACTATTCTCAATTATACCGAAGTGACGGGCTTTATCCACTATGGGACGCAAATCGCGGGCGTCCGCTACCGCAATGCAACGGGTGACGGGGAAATTCTAGCCAAGCATGTCGTCAATGCTACAGGAGCTTGGTCCCAGGAGTTGTGCGAGGAACTGCATGTTTCGCCCACCAAAGGGGTCCACCTTGTCGTGCCTCTGCTACATCCTGGGCGCGCCCTCATCCTAGCAGCCCCTCAAGATGGCCGTTACTTTTTTATCCTTCCCTGGAATGGAAATAGCCTCATTGGCACAACCGACACGCCTTACGAGGGTAAGCTGGAGGATGTTTCTGTCACAGAAAATGATGTTCACTATTTATTAGAAGCGGCCAGCTTTTATCTACCCAAATGGCATCTAGAGCCCTCCTCTGTCATATCCTCTTTTGCAGGCGTTAGACCACTCGTAATGCGCAAAAATGTGCCGGCTTCGTCGATTAGCCGCAAGCATCTTCTGCATGTATCCTCTTCTGGCCTCATTAATATTCTGGGAGGCAAATACACGATTTATCGCCGCATGGCTGAAGAAACGGTGGATCTGATCACCTCAACCCCCTGCAAAACGGCTTCTAGCCCACTTTACGCAGAGAACTATTCCGAAGAGGAGATGCGCCAGCGCATGGAGAAAATGAAACTCCCGCTGCCCTTGCGCGAACATCTATTAGCCAACTACGGGCCTGGCACGATGGCGATTTTAACTATTGTTGAGCGTTCTCCAGAGGAAGGAAAACAGATCTGTCCTTTGCATCCTCACATCTTTGCTGAGCTCACCTATGCGATTGAAAACGAATATGTGGTAAAACCAGAGGATTGGTTCGAGCGCCGCACTTCCATCGCCTACACCCCTTGCCGCGGCAAAAGTTGCGCGGAGGTAGTGGCTGACAAAATTAAAAGCTATAAACATAGAATAGATCAACTCCAAACACTTTAAGCCTTGTGTCTAAGAAGTTGAAAGGCACCCTGTCGTGGCCGCCAAAATGGCGAAATTCGTAGAAGGGGTTGAGGCAAAGAGAGGTTTCGTATCCTTTGCAGCAAAAACTATAGATGAGTGGAATCGCAACACGACATTGAAATTCATGTTCATAGTGCAGGACGATTTTGCGGTCTGAATCACGCGTGACATCCACATGGCCGTCGAGGCTATATTTTCCGGTCACATTGGCCCCGATGCTTAAAGTAGGAGTGATATAGGCTTTGGATTGTGCCCCAAAAGCAAAGTAGTAAAAGCTGTTGCGAAAATGGACTTTCAAAGGCGAGGGATGAATATAATGGTTGCGCTCGACGAAGTAGCCGAGTCCGATAAAGGGGGTGAGAGAAGCACAAGAAGCGGATTTGCTCTGCAGCGTATAGCCAAAGCGTCCTTCCACCACCGCATCGCTAAAGCGCGATTTCAGGTTCTCACCTGTACCAGAATGGCCCCGTAAAATGCCTTGAGCATAAGCCGCGTCGAAGCCCCAGTACCACTTATAGCGCCGGATTCTATCGTAACTTCCTCTAACGCCATACATCCATCCGCTTTGCCTTGTGCCTCCCTCCCTGATGCGTTTGACATGGTAGACTTCTGGTCCCATGAACATCCAGTGGCGTGCCTTGGAAATATCTTCCCAACACACAAAGGCTGAAGCACTTCCTTCCAAAAAAACAAAGAATAGCAATGTAACCAGTAACCGAATCATATCCTGCTACTGGTATCACTTTTAAGTCGATTTTGTCAATTAATGGAAATTATTCTTCTTGCAACTTGCGTATCATCGCTTCAATTTTTTCTCTTTGCTCTGCTTCACTAAGCAGACGCAGATCCACGTCAGGGAGTTTAAGTTCTTCATTCTTTTCTACAACTGTTTCTAATTTTGAGAATAGTGTGGATTCAATGAAATCAGCCAGTGCCAAAACTGTAGGATAATTAAATACCATGGTTGGGTTAATTTGCATTTTATTATCCAGCGACTGTTGAAGCTGTGCGGTAAATTCCATCGAAGTAGTAGATTCCATTCCCATATCAAAAAAACTGAGATCGTCTTTTATTTTTTCCTCATTTACTCCGAGACAGTCTGTCAATTGACCTTTAATTATTTTTTTTATTGCAACCGAGCGTTGTTCTTCAGGGACTTTAGTAATGTCCATAATCACCCCCTAGCATTTATATATATTATATAATTTAAAAAATTATATAATAATAGAAAAGTATGGCCGTGCATAGGCGTGCCCTATAAATGGAGGTTTCTTATGTTTAAGGTAATTATGGGACAGACAGAAGATCCTGATTCTCTAGATGCAATCAAAGATGTCATTGAGCAGTGCAGAAAGCAATTAAGCAAAGACAAACCAAGCGCTGGAATATTATATGGCTCAACCGAATATGATTCTCAGGTCATAGTTGATGAGGTGAATAAAGCCTTCCCTGGCATCGAACTGATCGGTGGAAATACTTGCGCAGAAATTTCCTCCCTAAAGGGCTACGCGGATGGAACGCTAGTTTTAGTGCTTTTTGTCTCTGATACCATAGAGATTAAAGCCATAGTAATAAAAAACATAGCAAAAGATCAAACGGCAGGAATAAAGCCTACGCTTGACAATATACTGCCTAAATTTAAGGAAAAGCCCTCTTTGGGGATACTTATAGCAGAAACTTTTACAAATCCAAATATTTTGGTTTTGAATTCGGGTCTTTTGAGTTTTGTCAAAGTATTAAGAAGCGAATTAGGAGATGGCTTTACCATTTTTGGCGGAGGAACCTCAAGCGAGGTTCCCAATTTTAATAAAATCAGACAGATTTACAAAACAGAGGTCTTACAAGATGCCGCAGTCATGCTTCTTTTTGCAGGTCCTATCAAATCTAAGGTGGGTGTTGCAAGCGGATGGGTGCCCTTTACCTCACCCCATTCTCTTGATGAAGCGAAAATGAATGTGGTGGTTAAAGTTGAGGATAAAACAGGCCTTAATTTTTACATCGATTACATCGGAGGGGCTCCGACGCTTATCCATCCACTCGCTGTTTATGAAGATGCAAAACAAGATAAATTTTATTTGAGGGGGCCTTTTGGGGCTGATCCAGCTTCTGGATGTGTATTTTGTGATGGAGAATTTCCTAAAGGGGCAAAAGTGCGCATTGCCAAATCAGACCCCGATAAAATCATCCATGCGACTGGGGAAGCAGCTGAGCAAGTTAATGACTTATCTTCAAATCAAAAATATCAATGTGCATTCGTCCTAAGCTGTTTTTGCCGACGCCAAATCCTTGGTACAAGGACTAACGAAGAATGGGCTACACTTAGCAAGTTTATTAAAGATATTCCCGTTTTTGGGTTTTACTCCATCGGACAAATCGGTCCTTATTCGCAAGGAGACGTCAGCATCGCTCATACGGAAACTTGTATCATTGCGCTGTTAGGTGAGAAAAATGGATAATGAGGATGACCTACATTTAGTCATCAAAAATCAAGACAAGGAAATAAACCTCTATAAGAAAAGACTTTCCATTTGCACGAGTCAGCGACAAGAAATGCAACTTGTGATGGAACAATCAAGGAAACTATTGGAAAATGTCCTTGAAGAGGAGACTTTGAATCAATTAAAAATGTTCCGAAAATTCGTTCCAAAGGAGTTTTTGCAAAGTCTGAATAAACAAAGCATCTTGGACATTAAACTAGGGGATCATGTCCAGCGCGAAATGACGATCCTTTTTTCGGATATTCGTGGCTATTCAACTTTATCTGAAAATATTTCCGCCGAGGATATTTTTAACTTTATCAACGCATTTCTTAAGCGAGTGGAACCGCCCATTCATACGCATAATGGTTTTGTAGAAAAGTTTATCGGAGATGCAATTTTAGCTTTATTCTACACTGCTGAAGATGCCCTAGATGCAGGTATTGAAATGCAACATGCCCTTCGCAATTATAACATCAGCAGAGTCAAACGGTCTTATTCTCCAATAAAAATCGGCATTGGACTGCATCATGGGCTAACGACTTTTGGGATCGTGGGTGTCGATGAGCGGATGCAGGGAACTGTTCTTTCGGACGCCGTCAACACATCCGCCAGATTGGAATCTTTAACAAAATTGTATGATTCAGCCTTAATTCTCAGCGAATCCACCCTCTTAGAAGTTTGGAAAAAAGATAAATACAAATTTCGTTATCTCGGAAAAGCCCGCGTACCGGGAAAAATGGAAAAAATTAAAATTTTTGAAAACCTGGATGCGGAAGAAGAGCAACAAGGAGAATTAAAATATAAAACCAAGAGTTATTTTGAAAAAGGGATTAATCTCTTTTATGAGCAAAGTTTCGCCGAAGCGAGTGTGGAATTTTCGCGAGTGCTTAAGGTCATTCCCAAGGAAAAAGCTGCTGAACTTTATTTCAAGCAATGTGCAGAATATATGATTCATGGTGTACCCCAAGAATGGGACGGCGCGATCACACATAGTAAAGATTAATAGGAACCATGCCGTCTCAACAAAATTACAACAAAAGATAAGAAAAAATCGAGATGGGTCTACTACAGATATTCAAAGCGATTTGCTGAGCAAGCGAGAGCTTTCGCGTTGCCCAAATGGGCAATTTTAATTAGATGCTAGTATAAGTCTAAACCAGGTATATTCTGGACTACTCGCTGGTACGACATTTCTACTTGGCGCCTACATGTTACAAGGCCGAGCCGAGCCGAGTTGACAAATTAAATTTTATTTTGTATATTTAATAATGCATAATAAGATGAGAATAAAATGCCTTCTGAAAGTTCTGAACCTATAGCTATTATTGGTGCTAGTTGTCGTTTTCCAGGAAGTGTAACTACATTAAATTCATTTTGGCAACTATTAGTCGATGGTGTTGATCCTATCAAAGAAATACCTTCCGAGAGATGGGATATCAATGCTTATTATGACCCTGATCCTGAAAAAAAAGACAAGATGTACATCCGCGAAGCTGGATTTATTGAAAATGTCGATCAATTTGACCCTCTGTTTTTTGGCATTACCCCTCGCGAAGCTATCGAATTAGATCCCCAGCAACGCCTCTTATTAGAGGTGAGCTGGGAAGCCATAGAAAATGCGGATATATCCGTATCTTCACTAAAAAATAGTGATGCAGGTGTTTTCATCGGAATATTTAACTTAAACTATAAAGAAATTCTGCGCTATTCGGTTCAAAATCACGACACTTATGTAGCTACAGGTAATTTGTTGAGTACTGCTGCAGGACGTTTGTCATATACATTTGGCCTACAAGGACCATGTATGAGCATTGACACTGCTTGTTCTTCTGCCCTAGTGGCTGTACATATGGCATGTAAAGCTTTGCGTCGCGGCGAATGCCATCTTGCTCTTGCTGGCGGCGTTAATTTAATATTCTCTCCCGATGATATAATTGATTATTGCAAAGCCAAAATGTTATCGCCAAATTGTCGTTGTAAGACATTCGATAGGAATGCAGATGGGTTTGTACGAAGTGAGGGTTGCGGTGTTATCGTGCTCAAACGTTTAAAAGATGCCCTTGAAGATAGAGATCCAATCATTGCTCTCATTAAAGGCTCTGCAATCAATCAAGATGGACGTAGCGCGGGTTTAACTGTGCCAAATAGCTTAGCACAGCAGGCTTTAATATCCGCAGCTCTCGATGATGCGCAATTGACGCCAAGCGCTATCGACTATATAGAAGCACACGGACCCGGAACGGGTTTAGGCGATACTATGGAAGTCGAAGCTCTCACAGTCTTGAGCCAAGGGCGTAAACGCCCCTTGCTTTTGGGGTCGGTGAAATCAAATATTGGTCATACCGAATCTGCTGCAGGAATAGCTTCGTTAATTAAACTTGCCTTATCCCTGCAAAGAGAAATGATTCCAAAAAACTTGCATTTCACTGAATTGAATCCCCTCATCAAACTGAAAGCAATTCCTGCAGAAATTGTTGCCAAAAATCATCCCTGGAAAAGAAACGAAAATATACGAAGAGGTGGTGTCAGTTCCTTTGGAATCAGTGGAACAAATGCTCATATCATTCTAGAAGAAGCGCCTATGCTGAAAACACAAGTAAATCGCGTCGAACGTCCTTTGCACATGTTGACCTTGTCGGCAAAAGATGAACCAGCTCTTCAGGAATTAATCAATGGTTATCAAGAACTCTTGTTAAATAATGAATTAGAATTAGCTGATATCGCCTATAGTACGAATACAGGGCGTTCCTCTTTCGATATCAGACTTGCTATCTCTGCTACGACTCGAGAAAAAATGTATGCTAAATTGAATAGGGGTGAATTTCAGATAAAGAAAGCATCTGCCACGAATTCTTCGATCACCTTTCTCTTTACAGGTCAAGGCTCGCAATATCCTAATATGGGTAAGCAATTGTACGAAACACAACCCATCTTCAAATATTTTATAGATCGTTGTGCAGACATTTTGAAAAAATACATTGATACACCACTTTCGGTTCTTCTTTTTCAGAATGAGGGAGATTTAGATAAAACAGATAATACCCAGCCTGCGTTATTTGCCTTTGAATATGCCCTGGCAGAGCTTTGGGCTAGCTGGGGAATCAAACCTGACTTTGTTATGGGTCATAGTGCGGGTGAATATGTTGCCGCTACTGTAGCAGGAATATTAAGTCTAGAAGATGGTTTAAAACTCATTTCCGCACGCGCAAAACTGATGCAAACTTTGCCTCCAGGAGGAGCTATGGCAGCTTTCGCTGTAGACCTCGCGACAATCGAACAAGCCAAAGTCCAATGCTCTGCTGATATTGAGATCGGAGCCATCAATGGTCCCGCTCAGACAGTCATCTCAGGAAAAGAAGAAGAAATAAATAAAATGCTTGAATTTTTCAAATCTCAAAATATCAAAACGCATCGTTTGCATGTTTCCATTGCATCCCATTCGAAATTAATGGACCCAATATTGGGTGAATTTGCTGAAATAACTCGTTCGATCACCTACCATCCTTCAAAAATAAAATTTATATCGAATTTAACCGGACGAGTCATGCGTTCAGATGAGTTCTCTTCAGAGTATTGGACAGATCACATCCGCAAACCTGTTAGATTTTATGAAGGCATTAAACTTGCTCACGAAAAAGGTTGTGTACTGTTTCTCGAAATTGGTCCACATCCAGTCTTGTGCGGAATGGGATCGCAATGCTTCCCCCAAGGTATTGGCATATGGCTCCCCAGTCTTAGAAGAGATCATGATGATTGGGAAATAATCCTAGCAAGTCTCGGACAGCTATATCAACTAGGGGCGCGCGTTGATTGGAAGGGCTTTGATGCCCCCTATCACCGCCAAAAAGTCCATTTACCCAACTATCCCTTTCAAAAAACTCGCTACTGGCCAACTCCCATTAGCGCATCTAAAATAAATCCCTTCTCATTAGAACAAAATCCTGTGCAGAAAATCCACCCTCTTTTGGGTCATTTGGTTGTCACTCCTTTAAAGGAAAAAATATTTGAAAACGAATTGAATGTATACTCGCTTCCTTTCCTAAAGGATTATCAAATTTATCAAATCCCCTTATTTCCCGATTCCTGTTATATTGAATTATTTGCAGCAGCAGGACGTCATTTATTACAATGCAATCAAATAAGTCTTCACGATATCGTACTTGAAAAGCCCATCCCTGTTTTTGAGGAACACTCAAAGTTAATTCAACTCGTTGTATATCCAAATCAATCGAATCAATTATTGATGTCCGTTTATAGTATAGTAGATGAAAATTGTACGCTTCACGCCACAGGATGCATTTCATCTGCTCCTGTTGAAACACTATCCCCACAAGACTGGGAAAAGCTGAGAACAAAATGCTCAAAAGGAATTACTCCTTCCAACTTTTACGAAAATCTAGATCTACAAGGCATTAACCTTGGAAATGATTTCAGAACAATTAAACAGCTTTGGCGTGGAGAAAAAGAAATTTTAGCTGAATTACAAGTCGATTCAGGAATCTCATGTTTTTATGATCCCAGGCTTCTGTACGGATGTTTGAATGCGCTTCATGCGCTTTATCCAAGTTCCTTCGATACAATTCTCTATTCTCAAAGGTTTAAACAGATCACTTTATTTTCAGATTTTGAATCTACAGTACGTGTGCACGTCAAAATTATTGATGATACTGAATTTACTATCAAGGCTGATATAAATATCTTTTCTGTAGCTGGTAATTTATTAGCAACAATACAAGAATTTACATTAAGCAAAATGCTTCCGTCAAAATTTCTAGATCTGTTAGAAGACAACAACATTTTGCACAATTGGTGTTATCAAATTTCCTGGATATCAAAAAAAACTCAAGCTAAACTGTACGATCTCTCCAAATTCAAGGGAGACAGCTGGCTCATCTTTTCTGAAGGGAATGAATTGAGTCACTACGTCATTTCACAATTACAATCATTTGGTTGTCACTGCATCACTGTAGAGCCTCAAGCCAATTTCAAAGGAAAAGAAGAAATCCTGCAATTGCTACGAGAGACAAACCATACGAATCCTTTGCAAGGTATCCTTTACCTTTGGGGATCATCCACACCTCCCAGTATCGAAAATGACCATGAATCTAATCAAAATGATCAGCATTTGGCAGTTAGAAATGCTCTCTATCTTTCTCAATCTTTAGCTACTACAAATTTCTTAAAGATGCCTTCAATCAACTTCGTAACTCTTGGAGTGCATGCGATCGAATCCAATAATTCTATCAACCTCTTACAAACACCGATGATTGGTTTTCTTAAAACACTAGATTTAGAACATCCCGAACTCAGAATACGCCACATTGATCTAGAGCTAGGTACAGATCCTATAAAAAATGGAGAATACCTTTTGTCTAGTTTGTTGGAACAAGAAAAAGAGAATCAAATTGCGTATCGAAACTCTAAACTTTACGTTCCAAAATTAAGAAATTACAAAGAAAACCCGAATAAAATATACAGTCTTGAAATTGATCCCAATGCAAGTTATTTAATCACAGGCGGATTAAGGGGATTAGGCTTGAAAGCTGCAGAGTGGTTAGTAGCAAAAGGGGCTAAGCATCTCGTATTAATAGGGCGAAAAGCTCCTCAAGAAAAAGACTTAGAAATGATCAATCAGATTCGTCAAAATGGTGTACAGATAGAAATTGCAGCTGTTGATGTTGCGAATAAACCTTCTCTTGAGCACCTCATGGATAGGTTTGGCAAAGAATGGCCTGAAATCAAAGGGATTATACATGCTGCAGGAATCATTGATAATGGTTATTTACTCGTTCAAGATTGGTCGCGATTTGAAAGCGTCTATGCCCCAAAAGTACTCGGGAGTTGGAATCTTCATCAAACATCACAATCAAAAAAGCTCGATTTCTTTATTCTCTACTCTTCTCTTTCTTCAGCAATAGGAAACCCAGGGCTAATCAACTATGCATCAGCAAATTCCTTCCTTGACGGGCTTGCCCATTATCGACACCAACTTGGCTTACCCGCACTAACTATCAACTGGGGGACTTGGACTGAAATTGGTTTAGGCGCAAATTTAACTGCTATTCATCAAAAAATGGGTTTTAATCCCATTAGCCCTTTATGGGGCTTAAAGGGTTTAGAATATGCCATGCATCAAGCGGAGCATGAATTGATTATTGCTAATGTAAATTGGAAAATATTTCTTCAGAAATATAAACGTGAAATTAACTTACTTAACGAAATAATACATCTAGAGATACAAAAAGAAGAACCTCCAAAGATTGTATCAGAGCTTCAAAACGCTAATCCTTTTCAACGAAAAAAAATCTTAAAAGATTATCTGCATAAAATAATATATGATGTAATGCTTTTATCTCAAGATCATGCCATAAGTGAGGATCAAAAATTTGCTGATTTAGTAGGCATGGATTCATTGATGGCAGTCGATTGTAGTAATAGGCTTCATAATGATTTTTCGGTATCCCTTTCTCCCACCTTGCTATTTGATGAACCCACTCTTTCTGCACTGTGTAAGTTTTTCGAACAAAAAATCTATCCTTTAATTGGAATTGATTCACTTGAAACAAAACAATCTAAAGAAATCATTAAACCTAAGGCAAGTACAATCGAGATTAAAGAAGATGAAATTGAAAAACGCATTGCTGGGAGATTTAAAAAATTGAAAGGTTAAGCTAATGTCCTCAAATGATCAAAACAATTTAACCACATTGCAAAAGACTTATATCTTGCTCGGAGAAGCTGATTCAAAATTAGAAAAACTAGAGCGAGAACCGATTGCAGTCGTAGGAATGGGCTGTCGTTTGCCTGGAGGTGCCAATGATCCCAAAGCTTTTTGGGAATTATTAAAACTGGGATATGATGGAATTTCAGAAATTCCCAAAGATCGCTGGGACATCAATAAATATTATGACCCAAATCCGGATGCCATTGGGAAAATGTATGTGCATAATGGGGGGTTTTTAAATGTACCTATCGATCAATTTGACCATGAGTTTTTTGGGATTGATTCCGAAGAAGCGGATTTTATAGATCCGCAGCAAAGGCTTTTATTAGAAGTAACTTGGGAAGCTTTGGAAAACGCGGGAATTAACCCGCTCTCTTTGCGAGGTTCGTTATCGGGCGTCTTTGTTGCTAGTGCTGCAATGTCTGATTATCCAGTAATCCTAGCAGATTTGGCAGAACATAAAGCGAACCTGTTTTTTACCGGTAATTTATTTTGCTTAATTTCAGGAAGAATTTCGAATTTTTTTGATTTACTCGGACCCTCTTTATCAATTGATACTGCATGTTCGTCGAGCTTAGTTGCACTTCACTATGCTTGTCAAAGTTTACGCGTTGGCGACAGTGACTTGGCTTTGGTCTCCGGGGTGAAATTAATGTTATCACCTCAAATAACTCAAAGAATGTGTAGAGCTAAATTTTTGTCGAAGGATGGATACAATAGAACCTTTGATGAAAATTGTGATGGATTAGCCCGAGGAGAGGGCTGCGGTGTTGTAGTCTTAAAAAGATTCACAGATGCTTGTAAGGATGGCGATCGAATATTAGCACTTATCAAAGCCACGGGAGTCAATCAAAATGGTGAAAGTTCAGGCATAACAAAACCCAATAAGAAGTCTGAAGCTGCATTGTTCAAAAGTGTATGGTCAAAAGCTTGCCTCGAAGGTAGCCAAATCGATTATATCGAAACTCATGGTACGGCTAGCCGTCTGGGAGAACCCATTGAAATCCAGGCAATAGAAATGGCATTAAATGGTTCCCGAAGTCCGGAGAATCCGTTATGGATCAGTTCTAGCAAATCAAATTTCGGTCACTTAGAAAGCGCAGCTGGTATTGCTAGCCTCATAAAAGTTATTGTATCCCTTCAAAATGAAGCCATACCTCCTCTTCTTCATTTTGAACATTTGAATCCTCTTATTGATTTACATTCCTTACCCGCGAAAATTCCTTTAGAATTAACCCCTTGGCCTTCTGGTCAAAAAACAAGGTATGCGGGAATTAATGCTTTTGGAGATAGTGGAACGAATGCACATGTTGTAGTTGAAGAAGCTCCTGTTGTAGAAAGCAAACCCAATCTAATGGACCGTCCTTTACACATCTTGACTCTGTCAGCAAGGACTGAAAAAGCTCTTCTTGAACTAGCTGAAAAGTATGCGAAATACCTGAAAGATTACCCTGCCATTATTTTATCAAATGCTTCTTTTACGGCCAATAGTGGGAGAGCCCATTTTCCCTATCGTCTAAACATTGTTTCTGCAAGTATCCACCAAGCCATAACAAAGTTGCAAACTAGAGATTTTCAAATCGCAAAAACTTCTGAACCCCCTCCGGTGGCCTTTCTATTTTCAAGTGAAGGATTACAATTGGATATACGGAAATTTCTCTATAAGACACAGCCCGTATTTAAACAAGCAATGGATTTTTGCTTTGAGTTCTTAGAGAAAGATATCAAAAATCTTTATTTGCAGGAAAAAGATATCGATCGCTCGGATCTTATTGTGCTCTTGCAATTTTCAGCAGATTATGCCCTTTGTCAACTATGGGAAAGTTGGGGAGTTAAACCAGACGTTGTCATTGGACATCGATTTGGTGAATACAATGCAGCAGTTGCGGCTGGAATGATGAACGTTGAAGAGTGCTTAAAATTGATTTCAGCAATTGGGAAACCTAACTTTGCAGAAATCAGTCTTTCGATTGAGTCCCGTTTACCAAATAGGGGATTCATTTCAAGCATTACTGGAGAGTTATCCAATACAAAGTTGAATGCAAACTATTGGATTGATCATACAGATAATCCTCTGCACTTTGACAAAGCTCTATTGATGGTGAAGGAACAAGGAATCCAAATCATTTTAGATATAAGTCGCGAACAAGAAAATTGGGAACAGTTATTGAATAGATTAGGCAAGTTATATCAACAAGGAGTTGTCATCGATTGGAAGGGGTTTGACGCACCCTATTATCGTCAAAAAGAAGATTTACCAACATATCCATTTCAACGGCAGCGTCATTGGGTATCCGTTCGATCATCCCTCACATCCACAACATAAAATCTCAATCCATCCCAACCAGAAATAGGTACTCATTTGCTGGATGAGCCTGATTGATGAAAATATTTTTTCTCAAAAAAATTGTACTTAAATCATTGACATGATAAATGCAAAATATTGTCTCGTTCATACCATTTGCCGAACTTTGCTCATGTTATGAACTAGAAGCAAAATAACGCATACAACGTGGTGGAAAGTCATGCATAAAAGCAAAATTTTTATTCCTATTTTATTGAGTCTTGTACTCGTGAATAGTGATGCCTATTCAAGTGTAAAGGCACTAGGTATGGGCGATGTTCAAGTCGCCTACCCACAGGAGCCGACAAACGCAGCAGTTAATCCAGCTATTTTATCTGATTTAGGAAATTGCTGGGAAATTAGTGCGCTTGCACTTAATCGCGATGGCACGACCACACTAAAGCATAATAGTATCCCGGGGATGAACGGAAAGTCTAATGCGTTTACCTTCCATACTGTTCCAGGTGGAGAGGGGGGATTTTGTATTAAACTACCCTACAAACTTACAGCAGGAGTGATTGCTTATGGGAGGGATGCTGCTTACAAAGTGAAACAGAATAAAATATTTCCAGCTCTTGGAACCTCCAAACTAGGTTTAGAGATCATTGGAGCGGCTATCGGTCCATTTGTTTCATGGCAGATTACTCCTTGTATGTCGATAGGGATCGGCATGCCTTACTCATTACATCGCTATAGATTGAAGGGTGCACAGAACATTCGCCCGTTTTCTGTGGAACCTAATCACGTTTCAAATAGACATTATCAATATTATTGGACAATAGGACCGACTTTTGGCTGGTTATATCATCTGACGCCTCAATTAACTTTAGGAGCATCCTACAGATATCCTTCAAAATTTTCTAAAGTCCATAAATTCGATGGCGCCATTGCAGGCCATGGAAAACTCCATTTGCCTTCTATCTATCGGGTGGGTTTTGCTTACAATTTTTGTCGGTTTAATTTAGCCGCAGACTTTGCATACCAGGACTGGCGGCATATTAGAGGTGCGCACAACTCCCAATTTTCAACAGCGAAGCCGGGCTCTAATAAAGGATTTGCCTATGGAATTAATCACATTTGGACATTAGCCTTTGGTGCTGATTGGGCCTATTCTGAAGATCTAACACTCCGCACGGGTTATATTTATATAAATGGACCTACACGAAGAAGTCAAACAGGAATTAATAGTACCTTTATGGCCATAGTTCGCAATATTGTCACAGTAGGTGCTACGTGGAAATTGAATCATTGCTCGGAACTTTCCATTGCTTGGGAGCATGGATTCTCGCAGAAAATGCGCGGAAAAACATTGTCATATCCACCAGGTTTTGGCGGTGGCAGATGTGATTTACGTGAAAGACGCGATATTTTAGGTTTATCATTTTTCCGATACTTTTAAAAAACCTTCACGCTTTGTGTTCACCAGTTCCCGCTAGCTACTAATCTTGTGCAGGGGCTAGCGGGAACCACTGCAGTTTTATTGAAGAATGTACCAGCCTATCCCTTTCAGCGCCAGCCCCATTGGGTTGACAAAATAAATTCTCCTCAATAGAAGAAGAAAAAAGGCATTCTTTAATGAAAAACGAACGCGAATTTGGATTTACGACCAATCAGCTACATGGTTCAAAGCTCCCCTCAGAACCCCAAAAAAATCTCAATACCCCCATTTATCAATCAAACTTCTTTCCCTTTGAAGACACCGAACATGCTGTGAGATTCTTTACAAACCAAGAGTTCGCCTATGTTTCCACCCTCATCTCCAATCCCACTACCACTGCGCTTGAACAACGCACAGCTATGCTAGAGGGCGGAAAAAGCGCATTAGCAACCTCAAGTGGACATGCTGCCCATATGATCGCTATTTTATCCCTTTGCCAAGCCAATGACCACATTGTCAGCAGCAGCAAAATCTTTGGGGGAACTCTCAGCCAATTCAAAGATACGCTTCAACAAATAGGCATCACTCACACCCTCGTGGACCCTTCTCAACCCAAAGATTTCGCAAAAGCGATCCAACCCAACACAAAATTGATCTTTGGAGAAACTCTCAGCAATCCCGACAATTGCGTCTTCCCATTTGAAGAGGTCGCCGCTATTGCCAAGGCTCACAAAATCCCCTTGATAATCGATAATTCTCTTACCACTCCCTACCTCTGCAAACCGATTGACTGGGGAGCTAATATCGTCACTCTTAGTACTGGCAAATATTTAGGAGGCCTTGGGCAAGCCATGGGTGGGATCATCGTCGATGCAGATAATTTTGATTGGACTCATCCGCGCTTTGCCAATTTAAAAATAGAATCCCAAGAAAAAATTGGCCAAACGCCCTTTATTTTAAGAGCCCGCTTTCGCTTAATGCGCGATACCGGGGCCTGTCAATCCCCCTTCAATAGCTGGAATACGTTGATGGGGATCGAAACATTGAGTTTGCGCATGGAATGCCACTGTCGCAATGCTCTCCAGCTGGCCAAATATCTTGAAAAGCACCCCGCCATCAGCCGGGTCGTCTATGCAGGGTTGGAAAGCCATCCCGATTTTAATTTGGCTTTAAAATATTTGCCAAAGGGCGTTAGCGGGGTGATGGGCTTTAACGTGAAAGGAGGCCTAAATGCGGCCAAATCTTTGGTAGAAAATGTTAAATTATTTAGACATGCTTTTGGAATCGGCGACACCAAAAGCTTGATCGTGCATCCTGCCAGTTCGCTCTTTAGCAATTTAACTCCGGCAGAAATGATACGCGTTGGGGTCACGCCTGACTTCGTGCGCATCAGCGTAGGGCTAGAAGATGCAGAAGATTTGATTTGGGATCTCAATCAGGCTTTGGCTCAATCCACGAACTGAACCTGCGGCCATTTGCTTTGCAGATCTTTTTTCTCTTCTTGCGAAACAGAGGTGCTGCTGATCTGAATATTCTTCAGAGAAGGACAGCCTTTGAGTAACATCTCCAGGCCATCTTTGGATAAATTGGTATTGCTAACATCTAGTGATTCTAAAGCTGGGAGCCTCGTGGCTATAGCCTTGAGACCATTGTCAGAAATTTTGGTATTACTTAAGAACAGCTGTTGTAAAGAGGGACAGGGAGAATTGAGAGCTTCCAGCCCTTCATCCGTAATCAAGGTATTGCTAAGTTCTAACAATTGAAGCCCTGGACAATGTGCCAACAAAACGGGAAAGCCTTTATCTGTAATTTTAGTACTTGTCAGAAACAAGACCTGCAATTTATCGCATTTGCTCAAAACGCGCAGTCCATTATCTGTGATTGCCGTATCAGTCAGATAGATCGTTTGAAGATCGGGACAATCGTTTGCCAATGCTTTGATGCCTTTATCGGTGACTTTAGTGAAATTCAAATAGATGGATTTTATGTTGGGGCAGAATTCTGCTAAGGCTTCTACACCGCTATCTGTTACTTCGGTTCCACTCAAAATGATTTTTTGGAGTAAAGGGTGGGTGGCAGAGAAGGCTTTAATCCCTTCATCGGTTATCTGAGTATATCCCAAATCGATTGTACTAATTACCGGAGAAAATTCTAACGCTTTCAACCCAATATCCGTCACATTCGTAAAGCCTAAATCAATATTTTCGAGAAAGGCACTAGAATTGGCTAAGTTTTCGATTCCCGTATCAGAAATCGTCGTTCCACTGAATGCGATGGATTTGATATTTGCACAATTTTCGACTAAATATTGAATTCCAGTATCAGTAACCAGAGTGTCATACAAATCGATGTGTTGCAAATTCGGGCAAAAAGGAGCTATCGTTTCTATAAAATCATCGGTAATTTTGCCTGAATTTCGTAAAATCTTTAAAAATAATAGGGTATGAACAAAAGAACCACATTCGCGAAGTTGATTTAACAATTCTTCGCTTGTTAATTTAACTCTCGAAGAATTTATTCCTTCACTCATTTCATTAATTTTGCTTACCATAACTTTATTAAGCCCCTTTTCTATATTAAACAAACTTTTTATTAATATCTCAAGCTAAAACAACAATATATTCTACAATTGACAACTAATTTATTTAAATAATATAATATATTTACATCTTTTAAATTAGGAGGGTCTTTATGGCTACTAAATTATCCGCAACATCACAGAAAATGGTCCATTCAAAAGAAATGACGACACTTCTAGAATGTATTTGTCTTGGATACGCCTGTGCAAAAAAATGTGCAGAAATGCAGGATAGTAAACTCTGTCAACTGTGCACGGATTGCGCCTGTTGTTGTGAAATTGCTTTACAACTAAAGTCTAGAGAATCAACATTTTGCAATCAAATGCTTGTCTTATGTGCAAAAATTTGTAAGCAGTGCGTAGCAGACTGTAGCCAATGTTCAGATTCTTTATGCAAAGAATTCGCAGAAGTTTGCAAAGAGTGTGCCGATCAATGTTTGGAGAGCGCTAAAAGCTGAAACTATTGTTGCTTAGTAACTTAACATCTTCCAACCTCGACTCGAACGAAAAATCGATCGACAATTTATATTTTTATTTTTATGTGTAAATTATAGGCTCTAAATTTCTATAAACAAGAGGGGGAAGGTATGGCTAAGTTATCAACAATGACACAACAGATGGTTCATTCCACTGAAATGACAACACTCATGGAATGCGCTTGCTTAGGCTATGCATGCGCAATGAAATGTGCTGAAATGAGCGACAGCAAGCTCTGTCAACTTTGTACAGACTGTGCGTGTTGTTGTGAGTTAGCCTTACAACTCAAAAGCAGACAGTCCTCTTTCAGCAATCAAATGTTAGTCCTATGTGCAAAAATCTGTAAGCAATGTGCCACAGATTGCGCGCGTTGTTCGGACGCTATGTGCAAAGAATTCGCAGAATTGTGCAAACAATGTGCTGATCAATGTTTGGAATCCGCTAAATCTTAAAAGTTTCACTTCCCCTCTTGGTATTTCCAGGAGGGGACTACCGGATGATGGATGATCACCAACTTAAGCAATCTGCTATTTCAACACCTCCCATCCAAGGCGAATAAAGTCGCCATCTACTACGAAGGCGACACCATTACTTATGGTCAATTAGGCGACCAAGCTAATCGGTTGGGTAATGGATTAAAAAATCTAAAAATTACCCCCAAATCTTCCGTGATAATATTATTACATGATAAACCCGCCTATGTAGCCACCTTTTTTGGTGGATTGAAGGCTGGGTATGTCATGGTCTTAGCCAATACCAATCTTCAACCAGATAGCTACAAATTTCTATTGAACGATACTCAAGCCAAATGCTTAGTAGTCGATGCCATTCTTTATTCAAAAATCGAGCCCATTCGTGCCTATTGCCCAGCCCTGGAACATGTGATTGTAGTGGGTGCAGAACACACCAACACCCACTCTTATGAGAAGATAGTCCAAGAGGCCTCTCCCGATTTGGATTTCTTTCCTTGGGAAGAAAACGATCCTGCCTTCGTCTTGTATACATCCGGAACGACTGACACACCTAAAGGGGTTGTACATAGGCATCAGGACGCTCACTTTGCCTACGAGGGCTTTGGAAAACAGATTCTGAAAATTCAGCCAGAAGATACGATTTGCTCACTTTCCAAAATGTTTTTTGCCTATGGTTTTGGCAATAGCATTATCTTCCCCTTCAGCGTCGGCGCAACTCTCCAAATCCCACCTGCTTGGGCCACACCAGAAGCCATGTTCGACTTCATCGAAAAACAAAAGCCCACTCTGCTGTGTGCAATCCCCTCCTTTTATAATGCCATGCTACACGTTCCTGATGCTGAAAAACGCAATTTAAATAGTCTCCGCATGTGTATTTCGGCTGGTGAGAAACTCCCCAAAACAGTCTTTGAAGCCTGGAAGAAGGCATTTGGATTTGAAATTATAGAAGGAGTTGGGTCTTCTGAAATGCTCCACATTTATATTTCACAACTACCCTCAAAAGTGAATCCAGATGCGGTGGGTTTGACTGTTCCTGGTTTTGAAATCAAACTCGTCAACGCACAGGGCCAAGAAGTAGTTGTCGATGAGCCAGGAGTGATGATGGTCAAAGGTCAAAGTGCCTCAACCCATTACTTAAATAAGCCCGAACAAACCCAATTTAGCATGCGCGACGGGTGGATTTATACGAATGACCAATTCAAAAAAGATCGCGAAGGGTATTTTTACTTTATCGGCCGCAATGATGATTTGTTCAAAATTACGGGTCTATGGGTGTCCCCTTTGGAAGTCGAACATTTCCTTTTGGAGCACCCTTCAGTAAAGGAATGCTTAGTTTCACCTTCCATTGATGCCTCCAACCTTGTCACCATCAAAGCGAGGATAGTTTTAAAAAAAGATACCGTCCCTTCCGATGATCTTAAGAAAAATCTTCAGCGCTTTCTTAAGTCAAAATTATTGCCCCATAAAATTCCTCAAACCTATGAATTCGTTGACAATTTACCCAAATCCTCCACGGGTAAACTCATTCGACCGAAAAATATCTTGTATTGATTAAGTCAGATAGTCTATACGCTCATCCAATAGCATTTTACCTTTTTAAGGAGATCGGCATGACTTTACTCAAAACAGCTTTACACTACAGCCTGGGAACATTAGTGCTTTTCACAAACCTGGTCGATGGAAAGGAAATCTGGGTGCGGGCGCATGATGGCGAAGAGTTTGCTGTCCACATTCAACCAGAAGAAAGTTTCTGCGATGTGGTCGACAAGATTGGCCTGTATATGGAGCTATCGCCTGAAGAACGCGACTTTCATTTGCCTCAATATGAAGCTGTAGCCGCAGACTACTCAGAAAATCATCAAGACGTCTGCCTCGATTATATGGTTGCTGGCCTCAATATCAAGAGCATGGGCAAATCAGTCGCTCCCGTTAACATCCGCGACTACAACATTCCCCCTACTCAAAAAGAAAGAGATATGATTGCTTACATCGTGACCACACTCTCTTACAAGAAGCTCACGACGGTATTGAAAGAGAAATCAACCCTCGAAACCTATGGTGATAAGATCGACAATTTGCACCCTTTCCGCTTTTGTGAAGTCATCTTCACCGATGAAAAACTAAAAGCCGCTGTAGCCAACTTAAAGGGCAAAGCTTTTGTGTGGCCGCGCTTTAAAAAAGGGCTATTTGATACCCTGACAGCGGAATCCAAGAAGCAGAATTTGAAACTACCTGCAATCAATGATTTCGCCAAAAAAGTCGGCATCAACAGTGAACTCATTATCCCCTCATTGAATAAAGGCAACTGGGATGAATTTCTCGATATTTTGATCGAAAAAGTACCTCGTGAAGGTAATCCAGGCAAATACAACATGTAATCATTTTAAAGTTGGACAAGCATGAGCAATTTTTTTTCTAGGTTGAACTACAGTTTTGGCAACGAAGATTGGCGCACAGAGGAAAAGGCGCTGCAAATCAAGCCAGGAAACCGCGTTCTCTGCATCACCGCTAGTGGCGACCGCCCTATGCATGTGCTTCTTGAGGACCCTTCAGAGGTTGTCAGCGTCGATGCCAATCCTGTACAAAACTACCTTTTTAAACTCAAAAAGGAAGCTTTAAAGTATCTCGATGAAGATCAATATTTGGCATTTATGGGCGTATCTCCCAGTGAAGAAAGGAGAGAAACCCTGAAGAAACTAACGCCAAAGATGGATGCGGAGACAGCAGACTATTGGAATGATAACAAAGGGTTAATAACCCCAGGGATCATCTACCAGGGTTCCATGGAAACCCGCTGGCGCAATTTGTCGAGTCTTTTGCGCTTAATTAGACAAAATGAAATCAATCGTCTCTACAGTGTGAAGACGCTTGAAGAGCAGCAAGCATTTCTTAAAAATGAATGGAACCACACGCTATGGAGAAATGCTTTCCGCTATGCCGCTGGATTAGCTTCGCGTTTCATCATTCGCGACCCTGGTCTGTATGCCAATGTGGACCCCAATTTTAAGCCCGGCTTGTATCTTTACGACCGCATGATCAATTGCTTAAATCGCACTTTGGCTAGGGAAAATCCCCTGATTTCTATTATCTTGAAGGGCAGCGTTTATCCTGAAGCCCTTCCACCCTATTTGACAGCGGGGAATTTGCAGCCAATCAAAGAACGGCTCGATCGCGTGGCGGTGTATACGGCCAATGTGATCACCTATTTGGAAGGTGTCCCAGAGAATAGTTTCGATAGGTTTTCGCTTTCCGATGTGGCTTCTTACATGGATCAAGCTTCCTTCTTGCGCCTGCTAAAGGCCATGTATCGTTCAGCTAAACCGGGTGCAAGGTTTTGCATGCGCCAGTTTATGTCGCGCTACAAGATTCCAGAAGGGCTTAAGCCTTGGTTTCAGACCGAACCTGAGTTGGAAAGCCAACTCGAAAATGAAGACCGCGCCTTTGTCTACCATTTCACGGTAGGTAAAGTTTTAAAATAAGGAGCAAAATGGAAACATTAAGGCAACATCGCACCCTACTTCTTTGTGAGGGGATACTATTTCTAGTGCTAGGGCTCATTGCCATCATAGTGCCAGTGGTTTTTACCTTCGGATTTGAGCTATTTATCGGCTGGCTTTTGTTGATTGGTGGCGCGATGCAAGGATGGAGGGCGATCAAGACGCGTCACTCCCCTGGTTTCTGGGCTTCTCTAGCAGCTGCCATTTTAGCGATTATCGTCGGGGTCTTATTGATTGCAAGGCCCATGGAAGGCGTGATTACGTTGACAATTTTGCTAACGCTATTTTTCTTGATTGAAGGGATCTCCAAGATATTTATGGCCTTTAGCATGCGCGAATATGCCAACTGGGGCTGGCTTTTGTTTAGCGGTTTGCTCGCGCTTGCGATGGCTGCAATCATTTATTTTGGCTGGCCTGGAACGGCAATGTGGGTCCTTGGACTGCTTGTGGGCATCAACATGCTGTTCTTTGGCTATTCGCTAATCATTCTTTATTCGGAGTTGGGAAAACCGTAATCAAGAGCCCCTTTTAATTGCGTTAAATTGCTCAGCAGCGCTATCCTGTCATTTTAAAATGGAGATTGATTGATGGTCGATAGCGTTGTTTTTGAGCATGTCTCAAAGCAATTTGGCAAGCATCGCGCTTTAAATGATGTCTCCTTATCCATCCAGAAGGGCGAATTCTACTCTCTTTTAGGTCCCAGCGGCTGCGGCAAAACCACTCTTCTCAGACTTCTCGCTGGGTTCGATACTCCCGACCAAGGGCGCATTTTCCTCGACGGCAAAGACATCACAGGGCTACCTCCAAACAAGCGCCCAGTTAACACCGTTTTTCAAAACTACGCCCTCTTCCCTCACCTGACGATTTGGGAAAACATTGCCTTTGGACTGCGCATTGCCAACCGGTCTGAGGCCGAAATCAAACGCGAAGTCGAGCACATGCTCACCCTCATCCAGATGACTGACCACGCTAACAAACTTCCCGACCAGATCAGCGGCGGCCAAAAACAGCGCGTCGCCATTGCACGGGCCCTGGTGAATCACCCGCAGGTTTTACTTCTCGATGAGCCCTTGGCGGCCTTAGACCTTAAGCTGCGCCAAAAGATGCTCCTCGACTTAGACCGCATTCACGACGAAGTGGGCATCACCTTCATCTTCGTCACGCACGACCAAACCGAAGCGATGGCCGTCAGCGATCACATCGCCGTTCTTCATAAAGGCCGCATCGAACAAATTGGCACGCCAATCGAGATTTACGAGGCCCCCAAAAGCAGTTTTGTCGCCGACTTCATTGGCGATACCAATTTTTTCAATGGCATCGTCGCAGAAACGGTCCAAAAGGATTACTCCCTCGTCAAAATCGATAACTTTCCGCAAGTGTCCTGTTTTAATGATAAGGCCTTGTCCGTGGGCGACCCCGTCCATCTCAGCATCCGTCCTGAAAAAATCCACATTTCCCGCGAACCAGCACCCAATAAACCTTTTCTAAATGCCTTCTCAGGGGTGGTGGACGACGTGATCTACAAAGGCGATCATACCGTTTTTGGAGTCCGGGTTGAAGGACGCAAAATATCTGTCATTCAGCAACACAGTCGCTTCTTGCTCGATGAAAAGCCGATCCGTTGGACAGACAAGGTGTGGATCTGGTGGCATGCCGACGATAGCTTTATGATCGAAAGGACTGTCCATTCATGACGATAAAGAATGGACGGCAGAATGAAATCCTGCTGACAATTCCTTCATTTGTTTGGCTCATTCTCTTTTTTGTCATCCCCAGCCTGATCATTCTTGGCTATGCTTTCAAGCCTGAAGAACCCTATGGGGGCGTTGGCAATGGGTGGACTCTTCATACCCTGCAAAGCGTTTTCGAGTCGGGATATTTTGTCCTCATCCTGCGCACGTTAATCCTCAGCGCCCTTACCACCCTCCTCTGCTTGCTTCTCGCACTGCCTGTGGGGTACCAACTCACCCAGACACCGCCTAAGATGCGGCGTCTCCTCCTTCTTCTCTTGGTCATCCCGTTTTGGAGCAGTTTCCTCATCCGCATTTTTGCCTGGAAAACATTGCTGCATCCCGAAGGCATCTTCAAACAAACCCTCGTCGCCCTTCACTTAGTATCGCCTGAAACCACCCTCTTGTATAACTCTCCGGCCGTTTTGCTCGTCATGGTTTACACTTATCTGCCCTTTGCTGTGTTTCCCATCTATGCTGCGGCATCGAAATTCAATTTCCAGCTAATCGAAGCGGCTCTTGATCTTGGCGCTTCCCGTACACAAGCCTTTTTTAAAGTATTTGTCCCAGGCATAAACAAAGGGATCTTTACGGCCATGATGATGGTCTTTATCCCTGCTATCGGAGCCTATGTCATCCCCGATCTCGTGGGTGGATCTAACAGCGAAATGATCGGCAATAAAATCGCACAGCGCACCTTTTACGACCGCAATCTGCCACAAGCGAGTGCTTTATCGGTGTTGCTTGGCTTGATCGTCATCCTTCCCATGGCCGCGATTACCCTCTGGTCCTGGCGTTTTAAAAAGATTGAAGCAGAGGCGCGCAATAGAGAATGAACCGCAGATCTTCCCTTTCGATCTCCATCACCATCTTCGTGCTCATCTTTCTCTATTTGCCGATCATCCTTCTCGTCATCAGCTCCTTCAATGAATCGCGTTTTGGTGGTATCTGGACGGGATTTTCGCTCAAGTGGTATAGCCGTCTGCTTCAGGAAAGCAACATGTGGCTCGCCTTACGCAATTCGATGATCATCGCGATTTCTGCAACCCTAGTCTCGACGATCATCGGTTCTTTAGCTGCTTATGCGATACACCGCTATAAAACGCGTCTGCAAAAGGTGCACTATTCCCTTGTCTACACCCCTCTCGTCATGCCTGATATCCTTATGGGGATCAGCTTGCTGCTTTTCTTTGTGGCTTTGAATATCAAGCTTTCGCTTTTCACTGTGTTTGTTGCCCACACCACCTTTTGCGTTAGCTATGTGACCATGGTCATGCTCTCTAAATTGCAAAATTTCGACTTTTCATTGATTGAAGCTGCTCAAGATTTAGGGGCAGACTCTTGGACTGTAACAAAAAAGATTCTTCTTCCATTACTAGCTCCAGGCATGATGGCAGCGGCCCTGCTAGCCTTTACGTTATCGATCGATGACTTTGTCATCACTTACTTTGTCGCAGGTCAAGGGGCATCGACTCTGCCCATCTATATCTACAGCATGATTAAGTTTGGGTCTACCCCCCTTGTCAATGCCCTCTCGACCCTGATTCTCGCTGTCACCTTTGTCGTCGTGCTTATCACACAACTCCTGACCAACGAGGAAACGTGAAGTACATTTGCGCAATTCTGCTTCTCCTTTGTGGCTGTCAGACGGACAACAGGCCTAAGCTCTACGTCTTGATGTGGAGCGATTACATCAAGCCCGAACTGATCACTCAATTTGAGGAGGAGAATCACTGCCAGATCATCGTGGACACGTATGATTCCAATGAATCGATGTATGCCAAACTAAAGCTCGGCGCCTCGGGTTATGATATCGTCATGCCCAGCAACTATTATGTGGAGATCATGCTCAAGCAACAAATGCTCCAAAAACTCGATGCCGCTCAGTTGCCCAATTTAAAGCACCTCGACCCCGACTACATCAACCTCATTGGCAAGGAAGCCCTGACCTATTGCGTGCCCTACACAATCGCGATAGCGGGTTTAGCCTACCGGGGCGATAAAATCACCCACTTCGAACCCACCTGGAACATTTTTGCCCGCAAGGATCTCAAAGGGCGTATGACCATGCTCAATGAGATCCGTGAAGCCATCGGCGCCGGCCTCATCTACTTGGGCTATAACATCAATACCGATCAGCCCGAGCAAATCGATGCCGCCGCTGATCAGCTGATCAAGTGGAAACAAAATCTCGCAAAATTTGAAAGCGAACAATACAAAAATGGCATTGCAAGCGCTGAATTTTTAGTCTCTCAAGGCTATTCTGGGGATGTTTTGCAGATCATGCAGGAAAATCCTGGCGTCGATTTCGCTTATGCAAAAGAGGGCGTCATTCTCTCTTCGGACTTCCTCGCTATACCTAAAGAGGCGCGCAATCTCTCCTTAGCCTATGCCTTCATTAACTTTTTGTTGCAGCCAGAAGTGGCGGCCCAAAATATTCAATTCACCCTATATTTGGCCCCTAATAAAAGCGCCTATCCCTTGCTTGGAGATTTACAACACAATCCCGTGCTGTTTGCTCCACAAGAGATTTTGGATAAAGCCCAGTTGGTGCGCAATGTTGGCGATGCGGCTCCGCTTTACAACCGGGCCTGGGATAAAATTAAATCGAGGTAACTTTATGGATAACACCTTTTACGAAAATTTGAAGCAGCAGCTTACCGAAGTGAAAAATAATGGCCTCTATAAGCCTGAAAGGGTGATTTCTTCTCCCCAGCAAGCTGTGATTACCGTGGGGAACAACAAGGTTTTAAATTTCTGCGCCAATAACTATCTTGGGCTAGCTAATAACCCTGAAATCATTGAAGCAGCTAAGCAAAGCTATGGTCCGTATGGGTTTGGCACTGCCTCTGTGCGCTTTATTTGTGGGACGCAAACAGTGCACAAAGAATTGGAAAACAGGCTCTCGCACTTTTTAGAGACGGAGGATACGATCTTGTATTCCTCCTGCTTTGATGCCAATGGTGGCCTCTTTGAGACGCTCTTTGGGCCTGAAGATGCCATCATCAGCGATTCTCTCAACCATGCGAGCATCATCGATGGTATACGCCTCTGTAAGGCCAAGAGGCTGCGCTATAACAACAATGACATGGCCGATCTTGAAAAGCAGCTCATCGATTCCCAGGACAGTCGCCATCGCCTCATTGCCACCGACGGGGTATTCTCGATGGATGGCATTATCGCCAATCTGAAAGGCATCTGCGACCTAGCGGACAAATACAAGGCTCTCGTGATGATCGATGATTGCCACGCTGTCGGCTTCCTTGGGGCAAAGGGGCGCGGCACTCCCGAGTATTGCGACGTGATGGGGCGCATTGACATCATCACTGGCACACTAGGCAAGGCCTTAGGGGGTGCCTCCGGGGGCTATATCGCGGGGCGCAAGGAGATCATCGAATGGCTGCGTCAGCGCTCCCGGCCCTATCTCTTTTCGAATGCTCTAGCTCCCAGCATTACGGCAGCCTCCCTCAAAGTCCTCGATCTTATTGAGAAGGGTCACGATCTTCGTCAAAGGCTCATCGACAACAGCAAGCGCTTCCGCGAAAAGATGACCGCCCTTGGTTTCACACTGGTGCAGGGCAACCACCCGATCATTCCCGTGATGCTGGGCGATGCCAAGCTGGCCCAAGACTTTGCTGCGCAGATGCTCGAGCACGGCATTTATGTGATTGGCTTTTCGTTCCCTGTGGTGCCGCATGGCAAAGCGCGCATCCGCACCCAGATGTCCGCAGCCCACTCCCCCGCCGACATCGACCGCGCCGTCGCCGCCTTCGCCTCCGTCGGCAAATCCCTCCACGTCATTTAACTTGCAAAAGGCTTTCGCCAAGGGGTGATTTCAGCCTTTGCTTTGACAGAGCCCGATGTTGGATCAGACCCAGCTCAGATGTCTTGTGAAGCTAAATTATCAGAAGATGGCAAGTACTATACCTTGAACGGGACTAAGTTATGGTGCACCAATGGAACAATCGCCAGTGTAATCATCGTCCTTGCAAAAACGGCCCCCAAGATTATCAAGGGCAAAGAACGCAAACAGATCACAGCGTTTATTTTGGAGATGA
>Ga0206912_1004_pt2 | contig 109848 bp, 127 predicted proteins | sample Alteio_BWOrgHeat_75_FD_152933 | JGI IMG/M metagenome (GOLD analysis project Ga0206912, IMG submission 152933) | Enriched cells from forest soil in Barre Woods Harvard Forest LTER site, Petersham, Massachusetts, United States -... | ecosystem: Environmental > Terrestrial > Soil > Temperate forest... | reverse complement strand
TGGATACCATCTTTTCCAATGTAGCGCATATCTAAGAGTTCTATTTCCAAACGCCAAGCATTTAAATTTTTTAATGCGTCGCTCCGTTTAGCGGGATCCATAATATCTTCCACCAGTCTGGCTTCCCTTGTAAATTGTCCTATATAAATGCGATAAAGCAGTTTACCTAGACTGTAAGTATCTAAAGCAAAGCTATTTACATTAAAATCATTGATGCCAATTTTCATCAAAAATTCAGGCCAACGGAAGGTCCGGTTCATCGCCAATACCTCAGGAGGGGCATAGAGAAATGAGCCAAAAACATCCCTCCTTCTAAAATCATTGGGGTGAATCGTGCAACACATCTCAAGATCGGAGAGTTTAACGCTTTGAATCTGTTGTTTTTCATCCCAATCTAATAAAATATTATCAGGTTTTACATCGCGATGGATGTACCCTTTTTCATGCATCTTCGCAATAGCTCTCATCGTTTGCACAGCCACCATGGCGAAATTGTGGGTTTTGCCTGGAGTATCATAAACTTGCGCAAAATCGCAATAGTCCCCCCTCATCCTTGGGTAGACCATACTAAATTTAGCATCGCCCCTTTTGCCCCTGTACTTGCCCCACCCCAAGGGCTGTAGAATTTCTTTGATATCCTCCAGGTTTTCAGCAGCATCAATGCGGGAAGCTGCAAAGGTGATATTTTGCCCAATCAATTTTTGGCGCACGCTTACACACGATAAAAAACGTTGAAATCCGCCAGCTGTAAAAATGAGCGCAACAACGGCTCGGACCTTACTTTCCTTTGGTGGCTTGGGTCTTCGCAAAATTTCATTAGTTGGAATAAAGGCGTACTTGAATCCTTTGCGCATGGTGATAAAAAAAGAAATTCCCAACTCCCCCTTCTTGGAGTGCCAATGCTGCCCGGGAGCAAGAGCCGCAATGAGCTGGCAAATCCTGGTGATCACCGCGTCGTCAATGATATACTGAGAGATGCTTTTTACTTTTTCCGTTTCAGGGTCTATAGTTGCATTTGCGGGCAATGGGGGAGGGGAGGTGAACGCAGGTTCGACGCGGGTTGGATTAAATGAATAGGAGGCGCTTACTTGTTGCATGGTTGACCCTTATGGTTTGATTCTAGACTGGCTGCAAAGGCTAAAAGTTCCTCATCGGGGGGACGTTTAGTAGGAAGAACATGTAGACAGCGTGAAATGACATTTTCGATAGAAGGGTTAGGGGAATAATTATTTTTGGACAAGCTGAGGTTCATCTTGCGCAAATTTCCCTTCAAGACCGTGATGTCGTCCTTGTTTGCTTCCTTGTTCTTTTCATCGGCGCTCAAACGCATAATTTCTGTGAGATAGATATAAGTGGGAGCGGGGTATCCATAATAAGCGATAAACAGTGCATGACCTAATTTATAGGTATCCAAACTGGTTTGCACAACATCTCGCACCTGTGTGGCTTTAAGGATAGTAAGAAACTCTGGCCACTCGAGATTTTCCATAAAAGCGATCAACTCAGGGGCCATAAAGGCCGGCGTCCCCACAATCTGATCCCGGCGAATATCATTTTCAGTTAAAGTCGTGCACAGGTCACAGTCGATCAATTTTGCAGATTGAATGTTTCCCTCGTTATCATGATCGACTAAAATGTTGTCCACCTTAGGGTCCCGATGCAAATACTGGTGAGGATGCCGATGCATGGCGACAAGAGCACGAATAAGGGGAATTGCAATCTTGGGAAAATTGCGCTCACGTAGTTCTAGGGAGGGCTTAAATTTTTCCATAAATTGGAGATAATCGGCTTGCATGCGTGGGAAAAATAGCGCGAATTTCTCTTCCTTGCCCGTGTATTGGCCCCAGGCACAAGGTTGCAAAAGGTCCCCCACCTGAGCTAAATTTTCGGCCGCGTCCACGCGCGCAGCCGCTGTAAAAAGAGCAATATGTGAATCAAGTTTTATGCGATGGATCACGAAATCTTGTGCCCCACAAATTGCCATTTTACCATCTTTGAGGGAAAATTTAATCACAAAGGCTGTGCGCACCTTAATGTCGGTTTTTTTTGCAGAGTTCTTGCTTTGATAGAGGATTTTTGAAAGTCCAATGACGGCAAAAATCGCCCCTTGCCGTTGTGCGAGGAAAAACGATTGGTCTGCTTTTGTGGCTTTTTTACAGCGATAGTTTTTATTGGGCTCGAGATTAAAGAGGTGCAAGCAAATGGTTTCTAAAAGGGACGGCTGCAGCCCTTTTATCTTTTGGACTAACTCAGCTTGAAGTGCGCTGACTTCCGCTGTTTTTTCTGTTGGTGGTGGCAAATGCTTAAGGAAATAGGGCCCGATTTTACAAGGATCAAATCGATAGTCACTTTTTTGCATGCTTTTCTCCTACAAAGCCAAATTGTTTGCCGAGCTGAAGCGTAAAGTCTAGCAGGTCCTTATCTTCTGGCCTCTGCTTGGGATAGGGATGGGTGCAGCGCACGATAAAATGAAGGATGCGTTGATGAGGTGTCGCAATCGCATCCAGGGTGGGAATGTGTTCCATTTGTTTGATGGAACCACGCCAGTTGTCGCGTTTTTTCTCAAGCTCTGGTTCTAAACAACCTGCCCAGTAGGCATCTCTTAAAAGGCTACATTCGGTGACGCAAAGTGGGTAGTCGTCATCCAGTTTTTCGAGGGTCAAGCCAATGTTCCAAAAATCTAGTTTTGGGGGAAGGATATCCGCTTTTTTCGAGATTTCACTTTTGGTTTTGTATTCAGGCCAATGAAACAGAGGGTTGAGGATGTGCAATTCAGGCGCTGCTAGGATAAAAGTTCCTGGTGTATCCAGTCGCCTGGGGTCGCCCGGTTGATTGGTACAGCATAGATCGAAATCAATCAATTTCGCCTCTTCCACGTGTCCCTCTTCCGACCAATTGAGGAGAATATTCTCGGGCTTTATATCGCGGTGAGAGTACTGTTTGGGATGGGTATGCATTTTGTATATGGCTGTGCCGATGTGAAAAGCCACCAAGGCTAATGTGTGCAACCGTTCTTGCTTAGATAAATTCTCAAACTTAAGAGTGTACTCAAAAAGACTCCCGTCCATACCAGGAAATAACATGACAAATTTAGAAAGCCCTTTACCTGTGAATTGTCCCCAGGTCCAGGGTTGCAAAATTTCCTCAATATCAGCCAAATTTACAGCAGCGTCAATCCTCGCTGCAGCTAGCCTCTCAGAACCATTTTTTAACTTGAGGAGGTGCAAAACAAAACGGGGAAGATAAGTATCTAGATAGAGTTTTTTATCAGCTCGTGTGAACTTAAGACCGATGGCAGACCGCACCTTGCTTGGCGCTTCTTTATTCACCGTGAAGTTAGCGAATGGTGGATAGAGGATTTTCTTTTTGGCAATGGCAACAAAAATGTTTTCCTTTCTTGAAGCAATGAAGAAAGAATAGGGGATATGTGGATCTTTTTTATAGCGATAATGAGCTCCTTGAGGCATGGAGAGGGCGATTTGACAAATTTTTTCAATCGTGGAATCTAGAAGGGGATCTCTGACAATTTGTTTGACAAATGTGGCGGCTGTTTTGCCAAAAGCAGAGAGTGGATCGATGAAAGGAGGTACGGACGTAAAGGTGGGCTCTAAGCGCGCAGGGTTAAAGGTCTGCATGTCAAACCTCCAAATTAATACCCAAAGCTTTCACATAGGGTACTAAAAAGTCGATGGTTTCTGTGGGCTGGGGTCGCTTGCGCGGGTCGATAAACATGCTTTTCCATACTAATTTTTTTAAGGGGTCAACTTCAGCGATTAACTCGGGATCTTGGTCTTGCTGGACTTTTAAAGTTTTGATTTCATTCCACCATTCGACTATAAGGTCATTAGCTTCTCTGTATTTTTTAGCATTCCGTAAATCATCAATTCGATCTGCAAGTACAACAGAGCGATGGTTGAAGCCATAAACCGCCCAAAAAAGCAAGACGCCAAAGTTCCGGGTGTCATTAGCAAATCCCACTAGTTCTTCTGGGTCTTGGATGCCAAGTAAAGCAGCAAACTCTTCAGTTAAGTTGAAAGTTCTGCAAAGGAGTTCTGGGCTTAAATAGGTAAGCACTCCTGAAATCCGTTGTCTTTCCACACCACTTAAGGGTTCAATTTTGCAAAGATCAAAGTCCGCCACATCCACTCGCGAAAGCGCTAAAGTGGTTTCATCCCAATCAACTAACAAATTTTCGCCTATAAGATCACAGTGAATGATCCTCTTGTTTTTCATTTCTTCCATGGCTACTGCTAAATGATAAGCAAACAAATAACAGTTATATTCATGGCAAGTGCTAGACGTGCGCAAGCTTTGAAAAGTATAAAAATCCCCGCTGTATTTAGGCATGACCATCAAGAGTTTATCGATCCCAGCCTTGCCTGTAAACAAACCAAAAAAGATCACTTGGGCGATGTGCTGCGCACCTGTGAGGAGTTTTGCAGCTGTGACGCGTCTCGTCGCCTTGAGAATTGCGTTTTGATTTTCAAGCTTTGTCGTGTGTTTCACAAGAGGGAAACTGGTTGCACAGCGCCATCCAGCGGCTTCTTTTAGGAAAAAAAGGCCGCTAGCATGCATGACTTTGCTCGTTCCACCTTTTTCTAGAAGTGTTTCTCGGACGACTACCCAAGCTTGATTTTCATCCACTTTCATGAAGAATGAGCGGGAACCCCTTCTTGTGGATTTCTTGACCTGTAAGAGGCAGTCCGATTTGGCAGAATTGAGAACGGTGCAGATTTTGCCGACGACGCTGGAGGAGATGTTACGCGAAACTAAATTAGTTTGTACGACAAAAAGATGTTCCCGGCTGAGTCTCACCGCATCACTGGGTGGCGTTGTAAAGCGTGCAGCAGGGAAATTAGATAGTGAAGTTTGCATTATTATATACCAAATATTAAATTAAGCTACTAATTTAGTATATATTTGGAATATAAATCAATTAAAAAAAGCGCGCGGGTAACGTTCCCGCGCGCGAGGTGACAGTGACGAGCTGTGGGGAGCGGTTCGGCAAGCGTTCACCCGACCCCCCCCCTCCCGCACGTGTACTCTTTATCCAGCTGCGCTGGAGGTCATCGAACGCACTGCCTGAGAGTGATTATTTTGGCGGCGGTCCTCTTCTTGTATGGCTCTGTCGATGCGCGTTTTGTTGGCCTGAGATTTATCTCGCCACACTTGCAACTCCGCATCCCAACGACGGCTATCGTGTTGATAGATGATGCTATGGGCTTCTTGACGGTTTGCGTAGAGTCTTGAAGTTCCATCTACAAGGGTGCTTGCTCCAGTAGAAACTGCGCTTGCTACAGGGCTGAAAAACGACAATCCGCCAAGCAAAATTAAAGTTACGCCCCCTGCGGTGCTAGGGAGATAGCCGGCTAAGCTTTTTTTATTGGTCTCCTGATCAAGTGCGTTTTTATCTAATTGAATCTTTTTGCGGTAGATTTCGTCATGGCTAAAGCGTCTATCGCGGTTGCCAAAAAAGGATTCTAGCTTTAAGTGAGTACTCGCTGCTAGACCATAACTTTTGCTTTTGATCTGACCCAAAGTCACTTCCATGACTTGCTCAAGCTCTTGGCGAGCAGTCTGTTTGACTAGTTCGATGTTGTTTGGCATGATAGTTCTCCTTTTATTTTACATAATAGGCCAGATGACTAATTTTTAGAAAGTAGCATCTGAGCAGTTCTTTGCTTTTGATCGGCTAAAGTTTTTAAAAGCTCATAGGCGCGTAAATTGTCATCATCGCATTTCTGGACTAGATTCAAGTGTCCCTGTTGGTCAAAAAGAGTGATTTTATGCGAGTGCCTTAAGCCAATTAAGGTGGCAGAATGTTCATTCACCAGCTTTTCGCTTCTTCCCTGCATAAATTTTAGAAGGCCATAGGAAATGCCAGCTACAGGTTTAAAGAGCAGCATATTTTGGAAGCCCGCTGTCGCAGCAGCAACTGCACCAGCTCCAGCTGTGGTCACGACTGTCGCGGTGAAGATAGCAGCCGCAGCGATCGCAGATGTCACCATTAAAACTTTATTGAGTGTAGAATAAAACCCTAGCTTTTCCAGGGCTTTATTGCGGTCGGTCTCTAAATTGCGAATGCCAGCCTTTTCCCGTTTATTCGCCTCGTACCCCATGACGTAGCGCGCCAAGGCATTCTGGTGGCCTTGTACTTGGATGTTGGCCTGCTTGCGGTGCTGTTCTATTAAGCGCTCCTCCAAGGAAGCTTTATGGACGGCGACTTTGCCTGGCTGGAGCTGCTCGGCGGCTTTTTGCAATTCGCGCAGGCACTCCTCCACCTCTTCATTATCGATCTGGCGCGGTGGGGGCAGGGGAGGGGAGGCTGCAAGGCTCCCTACTTTGTCCGTTTTGCCGTTGCCATCATTGGCTTTAGAATCAGAATTTGGCGTACTGCTGGTGAAAAAGGAGGTGAACCAACCGCTGATATACTCCCACCAGCCTTGGTTTGTGGCGGGGGTTTTATTTTTATTGGCGCTCGAGACCGAATCGATGCTATTAGTCTTACGGGAGGATGTCCGGCTGTCTTCGGCCAGCATGTTTTCGTAAACGCCTTCCCAGCGGCTTTTGCGCTCGGTGGGGCGGACCCCATCAATTCTCTCTGAACTATTTTTTCCCATGTTGACTCCACGCTTCGCGCAAGAGGGCAAGACGCAAAAGCTGTTCTCTTTCTGGCTCTTTTTGCAACTTTATCGCTCTCTCCGCACAATCTAAAGCATATAGGCCCTGCTCTTTTTGGTTAAGGGCAAAAAATGATTCCGCGACTTGTAGATGCACGTGGGTGTTCCCGGGATCAAGGGCGACCACCATATCATAAGTTTCGATGGCTTCCTGGTAGCGCTTGGAGCATTGCAAGGCGAGGCCGAGTCCCATCCAATACTTCTTTTCTTCCATGTCAGCAGATGTCAACAGGCGAAACATCCCTTCTGCCTCTTTGAACAGTCCCTGCTTGTACTGCGCATGCGCAAAACTGTAAATGACCTCTTGAGAGGACTTGGAAAGCGTTTCCATCAACGTGAGACCATATTGCGGGCATGGCCCGTCTTGGCTTCGTGAAGGGGTTTTAGGATGCTGCGCGCCATCTGGTAGGATTCGTAGCGCTCATTGGTCAGGCGGTTGATGGTCTGCAACTGCAGGTCGTTGAGCATGTTGAGGTCATCGACTGTCATCGTGATATTATCTAGGAGGCGTTCGCGCTCTTTTTCATTATACAGGAGCTTGCCTTCGTCGAGTTCGACGCCCATCTCTTTTGACTTCTGAAACATCTCTAGAAGCTGTGGAGAATCGGTCCAGTTGAATTCGTTCTTACCATCGGTCATGGAGTTGATGGTCTTGATGAGCTTGTGGAGGAAGGAGACTTTTTGTTGCCGTTCGGCGAGTTGCTGCAGCTCGCGCTTAGAATCATTCTCCAAGCGGTGTAGCCTTTCTGCGGTCATGAGGAGTGTGAGGGATTCGTGTGAAAGGTGCTTGGGGTCTATCTGCTTGGCGCCAGTTTTCTTGACCGCATTTTGAAGGACTTCTTGGACATTGTTTGCTGAATCTTCCATAGAAACCACCTTTTTTTCGTAAGTATTCGCCACACTTACTTAGTTGAAATTTAATATTACCCGCACGACTTTATTTATTACAAGCTTAAAATATGCATTTTTAGACGCAAAGGCGCAAAGACGCAAAGAAAAACGCTATAATAAGTGATCCAGGTACTTAGGTTAATTACCTTAAGAAACCTTTGCGTCTTTGCGCCTTTGCGTCTAAGTATGCTTCATTAAGTCTATTATGTCCTGCACTACGCTGGGGTCAGCCAAAGTCGATATATCCCCCAGGTTATCCAGCTCACTTGCAGAGATCTTGCGCAAGATCCGCCGCATAATCTTACCCGATCGGGTCTTAGGGAGGGCTTTTACGCAGATGATCTTATCGGGGACGGCGATGGCCCCGATCGCTGTGCGCACGTGATGGGCAAGCTCATCGCGAAGGTGATGGGAGTCCTCTTTCCCTTCCACAAGCGTCACGTAAGCATGTAAGCCCTGGCCCTTAACATCGTGTGCAATGGGGACGACGGCCGCCTCGGAAACCGCTTCATGGCTGACGAGAGCGCTTTCGACCTCAGCCGTTCCGATGCGATGTCCTGACACATTGACCACATCATCAATGCGCCCTAAAAGCCAATAATCCCCGTCGGCATCTTTTCGGCAGCCATCGCCCGTAAAATAAAGATTAGCAAATGTTTTGAAGTAAGTGTTGATAAAGCGCTGATGGTCGCCCCAGGTGGTCCGCATAATGCCTGGCCAGGGACGGCGGATGCATAGACTACCCCCCTCATCTGTCTTACACTCTTTGCCATCATCCTTTAAGATAATGGGATCCACGCCAAAGAAGGGGCGCCAGGCACTACCCGGCTTCACCACCGCGCAACCAGGAAGAGGGGCAATCAAAATGCCGCCCGTCTCCGTCTGCCACCAGGTATCGGTGATGGGGCATCTGCCTTTGCCGATTTTCTCGTAGTACCAGATCCAAGCCTCTGGGTTGATCGGTTCACCCACTGTCCCTAGGAGGCGCAAACTATCCAAGCTGTATTTGCGGGGAAATTCATCGCCTAAGCGAATCAAAGCGCGAATGGCTGTCGGTGCCGTGTAAAAGATGGAGACTTTAAATTTATCGACGATGTGCCAAAACCTGCCTCCATCGGGCCATGTCGGGATGCCCTCAAACATCAGTGTCGTCGCGCCGTTAGCTAAAGGACCATAGACAATATAACTATGACCCGTGATCCATCCGATGTCTGCCGTGCACCAATAGATGTCATGATTATGCAGATCAAAAACATACTTGTGCGTCAAGGCAGAGTGGAGAAGATAGCCGGCCTGGGTGTGGACAACCCCTTTAGGCTTGCCTGTGGAACCAGAGGTGTACAAAATGAAAAGCGGATCTTCGGCATCTAGAGCTACCGGTGGGCACACATCGCTACTCTGCGCCATTTCTTCTTCGTACCAGACATCGCGTCCCTTTGTCATGGCACAAGGCTCATCTGTGCGTTTCAACACGATGACCTTTTTGACTGTCTCACAAGTTGTCAGAGCCTCGTCGACGATGCTTTTTAACGGAATGACTTTGCCCCCACGTAAGGCTACGTTAGCCGTGACGACAAGCTTACAGGAGGAATCTTGGATGCGGTGAGCGAGAGCTTCACCGCTAAAGCCTCCAAAGACAACCGAATGGATTGCGCCAATGCGTGCGCAAGCTAGCATGACAATGGGAAGTTGCGGTACCATCGGCATGTAGATGCTGACGCGGTCGCCTTTTCTTATGCCATTGGCCTTTAAGACATTGGCGAATTTGCAGACTTCACGATAAAGTTCCTCATAGGTGATTGCAGAGGTTTCCTCCTCATTGTCGCCCTGCCAAAGAATGGCGGTCTTATTTTTGCCCACATGGCGGTCGACGCAATTTTCAGAAATGTTGAGTTTTCCATCCTCAAACCAGGTGTGCTCAATGATATTGGCGTCGCTTTCCCAGCGGTATTGACAAGCTTTTGTGGGAGGACGCACCCACTGCAGTGTTTTAGCTTGCTCTAGCCAAAAAGCATCCGAGTCATCAAGCGACCGGCGATACATTTCATTATATTGACTGACTGTGCGGATATGTGCTGCTTGAGATAAAGCAGGAGGCGGCGAAAAGCGTCTTTCCTCAGACAATAGATGGGTAACGGATAGCGGTTTTTTTGTGTCACTCATGCAAAGCATCATTTATTCATTGTGAAATTTTTGCAATCTGTTTTACATTGCTGAAGTTATGAATAGCACATGTCCTCAATGTAAATCGAAAGCCTATAAACGCAATGGCTATACGCGTCATGGAAAACAAAACCATCGCTGCCTAGATTGCGGCCGCCAGTTCTCTCTGGAACCTAATATATCTGAAACAGTTCACGATACATTCATTAAAACGCACCTTAAGGAAGAAGTCAGCATTTTGCATGATTTCCAAGCAGCCCACATCACCTAGCCTTCTATCTGCGCAGCAAATCTGGGATGTTGCTCCGCATAATGGAATGACCGATTTGATTTATTTCAAGTACCGCTGGTTTTGCGTCTTTCGCGAAGGGAAGACGCATGCAGGGGAGGGGAATGGGATTATCAGGCTGCTCACAAGCCAAGAAGCCATCATGTGGCACTCTGCGGCGACATTTATGGTGGATGGGGTGGACCTGCGCGATCCCAAGCTTTCCATCACTCCCACAGGGCAGCTCATGTTGCTTGTGGATGGGACAAAGTTAGATTCAAAGGACAAATATGTTTCCTTGCAGTGCTTGGTTGCCTTTTCCGACGACGGCATGGAATGGACCTCGTTTACACCTATCTTAAAGCCGCATGATTGGTTGTGGAGGGTGACCTGGTTTCAAGGCATGGCCTACGGAGCTGCTTACAGCCGTTCAGACCCAAAGGATGTCAAAAAAGAGTGGAACATTCACCTCTATCAGAGCCGCGATGGAATTTCTTGGGGGCTTGTGACACAGTGGGATTTGAATGGGTACCCCAATGAAACGACGTTGCGCTTTTTAAAAAACGGGCAGATGCTTGCATTGGTCAGAAGGGATAAACGCCATGATAACCATGCTGTGTTGGGCTTAAGCGACCCTCCCTATGTAGAATGGGAATGGCACTCTCTTGATGCCTATGTCGGCGGTCCTAATTTTTTGATATTGCCCGACGATTCTATGTGGATCGCGGGAAGAATGCTTTTACCAAGCCCCTACGGGTATGCAGAGAAGACTTTTGTGGGCACGTTTGACTTTGGGCATATTAAGCGCAAACTCGTCTTGCCGAGTGGGGGTGATTGCAGCTATCCTGGCATGGTGTACCATGATGGGTTGCTGTGGATTAGCTATTATTCATCGCATGAAAACAATAAAGCCGCTATATTCTTAGCGCGCATTGCAATTTAAAGGAGCCAAATGGCTCAAAAAAAGAGAGGTTTCTATGATGTGTAAGATTTCGACTGTAATGACAATTTTGTTATGCAGCGTTGCCACGTTTTGCTTCTCGCAACAAGAAGGAAAAAAAATGAACACAGAAAAAAATCCGATTGTAATCATTAAGACAAATTTAGGGCTGCTTAAAATCGAGCTCTTTTCCAAGGAAGCCCCCAAGACCGTGGCAAACTTTCTCGACTATGTCAAAAGCGGACAGTATAGCGGGACGATTTTCCATCGCGTGATTCCAGGATTTATGATTCAGGGGGGTGGCTTTACGCCCGAATTTACGCAGAAGCCGACTAAGGCGCCCATTGCCATTGAGTCTGATAACGGCTTGAAAAATACGCGTGGAACTGTTGCGATGGCGCGCACAAGCGATCCCAACAGTGCTTCCTCCCAATTTTTCATCAACCTGGTTGATAACGGCTTCCTCGATTTTAAGAGCAAAACGCCCTCTGGCTATGGCTACACCGTTTTTGGTAAAGTGATCGAGGGGATGTCCATCGTCGATCAGATTGGCAAAGTGCCGACTGGCAACAAGGGCGCGCATCAAGATGTTCCGACGAAGCCTGTGATCATTGAAAGCGTCATCGTCGCAGCTCCCGCAGAAAAACAGGCTTAAACCGCCCGCCAACGGGGGTGCGGCTATCCGCCGCACCTCCGTTGCGGTCAAGGCTCGCTGCTCTTAGCAGCTCGCGAAATCTTCTCGAAGTCGGAAGTAATTAACTCTCCCCCGCCTTTGGTGTGGACTAGCGTCCCCACCTCAGTTGGTCAAGCGAGGGGGCTCCGCCGCCCCTCGCGCTCCCCCGGGATGTCCATCGTCGATCAGATTGGCAAAGTTCCCACGGGCAACAAAGGTGCGCATCAAGATGTTCCGACGAAGCCCGTAATAATCGAAAGCGTCGTCGTCGCCGCCCCGCCGAAAAACAGGTATAAGACCTTTTATGGCAGAGTTTGGCCTTCGGCTTCGCCTACGGCCTTTGCGAGGGCGCTAGACGCCCCTCGCGCTCCCCGCCAGCGGCTGCGCCGCAAAAAAAGCTCAGTAACTGAGAAGCTTATAAACTATAACTACTTAAGACGATTGATTTGCCGCGCTTGGGCGAGCTCTAGCTTTTTGTAAAGCTCGGGATCCCCAATCTCTCGGGCAAAATGATAGAAATGTGAACTCGGATGTTCTATCCTCCTTGGATTCTCCTTGCTTTAAATGTGCTATATATAGTACATATAGAGAATGAAGCGATATGATGTTGAACAGACCGAGGAGTACGAGGAGTGGTTCGCCGGACAGTCTTTAAAAACCCAGTCAGTAATAGCAAAAAGGATCAAAAATATTGTTGAAGACGGTTATTTCGGGGACTGCAAAAATGTATCGGAATATGACGTTGGGTTAACTAAAAATCATGTTTTTGAATTGCGATGGGATGACGGCAAACGAGTCTACTACGGAAAAGTAGAAAACACTTATTTGCTTCTTTTGTATGGAGGAAATAAAAATGGACAAAACAAAGATATCAAAGAGGCGAAAAACCTCTTCAGGAAATATGTTGAAAAAGGGTAGGCAATTGAGATTAAAGAGGGGCGCGAAAGTCACTAAATTTGACCCTGATAAGTATTTGAGCGCTGACTATATCGGCGCAGCTATCATGGAGTGTTTGCTCAATAATGATCCGGATGGGATTGTGGAGCTCTTATCAATCTACTTGCAAGAACACAACAAAGTTGAATTTCTGAAAGAAGCTCATGTTTCAAGATCAACGGTATACCAAGCGCTTAAGCATAAGAATCCAACTATTAAAACGCTTGCTAAAATCGTGTCCACCGTGGGAAATCGCGACGCAGCCTAAGATTACGGTGCATGAGGGCCGTCTCGTGGCTATGATGAAGCAAGGCTTTCGTCCCTCCTTTCTCTTTAGGGGGAGAAGCCTAGCTGAGGACGATTTATCCTAACAAGGCTGTAACAAAATAGAAACTCGCCTTGTAATTTATTTATTTATCTTATATTCTATTGTTTAAAAAAAACAAAAAGGTGAAGGTAATGCTTTCTTCAATTGATTCTTCGAAGGCTAGTTTAGCTATAGTTCCCGGAGATGTCTTGGGGCTCATTGTGTGCTTACTTCCCCTAAAAGACAGCTTAAAGTCTAATTTTATTGCTCAGTTTTTCAATAAACGCAATCGCACAGTGGAATTCGAACAACGCTTTGAAGAGTTTACCTTTATCGACTATACTTTCTTAAAAAAGATCCAGAAGCAATATACTCCTGAAGCCTGGCTGGAATTGCTTAAATCGAAGCAAGATACCCCGATCTTCTCACTGCTTCTTAAAGTTTCTGTTACCATAGATTATTGCCTTTGGGTAGCTCCTAGTCAATACCCTGCAATTACAGACGAAGTTGTAAGCAAATATCACGAGGCCAGCTTTAATTTTTGCGCGGCAAAAAGGACAATTAAAGGAGCATCCAATCAATCTGGTTCTCTTATATGCAACCATCTCCGCCTCATAACAAACTCGACATGGGCTAATCATGAAACCAATCGCAAACTTCTGACCAAGATTGACAAACAGGTTTATCCAACTTTCTTTCAATGGAAATTAATAGAGGCACCAAATAGCTGGTTTATCCAACTTTTCGTGGGTCGTACATATCAGAAGGGAAAAAGAGTAAACAAAGATCTAGCAGCAGGATTTCAATGGATAAAGCTTGCTGCTGAGAATAATTGTCCGCATGCTTACCATGATTTAGCCTACGCCTATTGCTTTGGAATAGGAACAGAGAAAAATTATGAACGTGCGCTCCATTGGTGGCAGAAAGGTGCTGATATAGGTAGTTCCACCGCTATGCTCCATTTAGGATTCATGTATGAAAAGGGATGGGGAGTGGCAAAAGATCAGGAAGAAGCAGAACGCAGGTTTGGTTTAGCAGCAGCCGAGGATAACCCCTGGGCCCAATATGCTTTAGGCAATTTAAATGTAAGGCGAGGAAATGTAACCGAAGCTATCCGCTTTTACCGAAGCGCTGTCGAACAAGATCATTGCTATTCTAAGCTAGCCCTAGGCATCCATCTCCCTGACGAAGCTGAGGCAGAGCGCCTTTTTAGAAAAGGCGTCGAGGCGATGAAGATAAAGGATTACCAATTTTTTCTTAATAACCCAGGCTACGCAATCATCATCGATAAAATGAATGCCTTAGGGATCAACAGATTCTCTAGCTAAGTGGTGCGGCGAAGCTAGATAAATTCAAAAATCAAGAAGGCGAGGCTTGCGGCTGTCATTAGGAGGAAGGTGAGAACGCCAAGAAGATTGATGAAGGGCGAGTTGACGTGAGGGCCCATAATCTTTTTATTGTTGCTGATGAGTAGGATAATAAGAACGATCGGGGGCGTAATCAGGCCATAGAGGACAGCGGTTAAGACGAGGGATTCGATAGGATCAATGCCGATGAGGTTGATGGCTAAGGCGATAAAAAGAGATGCGCCAATGATGGTGTAGAAGGCAGGGGCCTGTTTGGGCGTTTTATCTAGCCCCGATTCCCAATGAAAGAACTCGGCGCACATGTAGCCAATACAGCCTGCTAAAACTGGAATCGCCAAAAATCCTACGCCTAATACACCCACCGCAAAGGCTATAAAAGCTAATTTTCCTGCTAAAGGCTCTAAGGCTTTGGCCGCTTCTTCAACGGTCTGTATTTTTAAAACTCCATGGGCGTGTAAAACTGTCGCCGTCGTTAAAATGATAAAGTACATGGCCAGGTTGGAGGCAAACATCCCAAGACTAACATCTAATTTCATCCATTTAATATCTGTTTTATTTGAAGAATTATTCTTTTTACTATCTTCATTTGATAAGGAGGATTGCCAAAAGAATAAATAGGGCGAGATGGTGGTCCCTAAAATGGCGACAAGTAAAAGCAAGTATTCTTTGCTCCATTCCATTTGAGGAATGAAAGAGGCATAGAGGATTTCAGACCAATTTTGCTTTACCAGAAAAGGAACGATAAAATAGCAAAAGAGAGCCAAACAAAAGACTTTAAAAATGCTCGTTACTGTTTCGTAGCGGCAAAAAAACGTATAGCCCATAGAAATCAGAACGATCAGAAGGGTTAGAACAACTGCGGGAATTGCAGGTAATAAGATATGGAGAATAGCTCCCATGCTGGCTAAATCCGCAGCAATATTGAAGAGGATCGCGGGGACAATGAGAATGAGGGTGAACCAGCTCCAAAAGGAATGGTAATGTTTGCTAATGACTCCAAAGAGCCCTGTTTGATTGACAATGCCTATCCGCGCACTCATTTCTTGGATCGCATACATTAAAGGATAGGTGATCCAAGCCGTCCATAAGAACTTCAACCCAAAGGCAGCTCCCGCCTGAGAATAGGTGGCAATGCCCGACGGGTCGTCGTCACTGGCCCCTGTGATAATCCCAGGACCAGCTTTGTTCCAGAACTGTTTAATCCACCTGAACATCTTCTAGCCAATTTGCAATGAGATCCATTAGATCCGGTTGGTTTGTCAGACAATGATCGCCACCCGGGACTTCTAAATAAGTAACCGGATTTCCCCTGCTCTCCAAAATACTCACCATGCGCTGCCCACCGATAAGGCTAGCGCGAAGGTCCTCAGTGCCTTGAAAAATAAGAACAGGGAGGTCGTTTCTAAGGTTAAAAACATTGGTAAGAGGATTTCGACAAGCCATCCATTCTTCTTCTTGACCAGGGACAAGACCAAACTCTTCGCTAAACATTTTTTTCATGTCTTCCCGAGAGAGGATGCATTCCTGGAGATCGAGAAGGCCCGATAGAGAAACTGCTTTTGTGACCTGAGCTTGCAAGGAAACAGATTTATTTAAGGCTAAAAACATTTCCATTCCACCTCGGCTTCTGCCAAGGATATATGTCTTTTTAGGCTTAAAAGCGGTCCCTATCTTTTCTTGGAGGATAGGGAAGTACTCCATCATATGCTGAACATCATTGACATCGGCTCCCCCAAATTCATCCGTCCCTTCTGAGACGCCATCTCGATAAGTTGTCGCAATGACCGTATAGTTTTTAAGGCAGCTAAAATCAGAAGCAGGATGCATCAATCCAAATACTTTGTTGCCGCCTCTTAAAAATATCAAGAGGGGATTTTCTTCAGAATCTGGCAGAAAACTGAGGGTTCCTTTTACGAGAAACCCATCACTTGGATAGGTGAATAGGAAAAATCGCCTGCCCGTTGCACGAATCAGTTCTTTTAGGGAGGCTTTTGTTTCGCTGCTTTCTAGAATGGAATCCGTGAGTTCTTTAAGATTTTCTCCCTCATCTAGGGAATAGAATTGATCGGCGATTCTTTGGCTGCGTTCTGTGATGCTTTTTGTTTCTTCTTCGAGAGGTGAGGAGCTCATAGCAAAAAGCGGGAGTAATAAAACCAGGGCGAAAATCTTCGCCCTGATTTGAGGTTTTATCCGTGGACTAGGCAAGCAATCGCCATGAAATCCACAAACTGGATATCGTTTTGAGGTGCAAAGCGCAGTGTAACGTTGTTAGGACCTGAAATGCGCTCAATTGTGACGGATACAGAATCGCCTGGGGTGACGACATTGCGACCCGTCGCTGTTACCGTATAGAGCGCAGTAGCATCCGTAAACACAATGGTCACATCGCTAGCATCGCCGCTCCAAGTGTAGCCAGAGCCAGAACCAGAACCTTGCGATAGGTTCAAGGTTCCATATAACAAAACCGGAGTTGTCGTTGCTGAGTTGCAAGGCCCCTGAACGTTCCCGAGAAAGGTGGGTGTTGTCCCTTGCGCTCCCGTGGCTCCCGTTTCACCAGGCGTTCCTTGCGTGCCCGTGGTACCTTGTACGCCAGGTTGTCCCTGTACGCCATCCGCTCCTTTTCTTCCGCGATCACCATGATCGCCTCTTTGACCAGGAGGCCCTTTTGGACCCGGACAACAATCTGCATGAAGCCCCGAAAAGCCCAGTGTGATGCACGCTAAAACTGTGCAAAGTGACAAACGCTTCATAATTTCCTCATCTATCCTTTAAAAGTTTTTGTGCCATTGGCAAGCTTTCGTCAAAACGATTAACTCTTCTCGCAAAACAGGCACGCAGCAAGTAGGTTCACAGCAGCAATCGTTCACAAGAGGCATCGTCCAGCTCAATTCAGCATAACCGCGCCAGCCAAAATGGTGGTCGTAAGAAGTTTGCAATGCAAGAGCTAAGTCCTTGTATACAACTGTTTCTACACGCCCCTTCACCCCAAATGTCGAATGATGACGGCTGTTGAAGTAATAGGGACCAACGGATGCATAGAGCGAAAAGAGTTCAAAGAAGGGGTATTGCTTAGAGATAAGCAATTCGGCACCTCGCCAGGTAAATTCGTTATGTTCCCTTTGAGCGTGAAAGCCACCGCGATGGTAGCGGAAAACCCTGCCAAAGCGATGCGCATGGCCTTCTCTAAAGATGGGCCAGTAGGTATTCAAATGCAGGTCGTAGCACGACCCAAACCATTCAGCTCCTACGGTAACCTGCTCATGTTTGCGATAGGAAGAGTTCCTAAAATCGTAGTAAACATAGCCGCGAACCAATGACGTCGAATCACAAGTTTGCAGAACTTTTTGAGCGCCAACCCCAAAGTTGCCAGCCCAACGCTTTTTGTTTGTGTAATGCAAACGCACGTCAAGGTAAGGCGTGATGGTGTCGCAGACAGCTTCTGGACAATAAAATGCTGCAATCGTCGAGTACCCGACATTGCGACCAATTCCCGTCCCCGTTTGATAAGCCGTTCTGATGCTTAAAGGTTGCCAAAATTCACCGTTGGCATCGAACCACTCTTGACCTGAGAGTGAGGAACTGCTCAAAGCGATTAAGCTGAGCGCGAAAGTCGCAAAAGATTTATATATGTATTTTAGCATCTCTTACCTCGTTTGTGTGGCTTCAGGACATGAGAGCCCGATAATATCTAGTGCGGATGGATTTGTTCCTACCAATGCAAATGTTGCGGTAGTTGCTGTTTGGGCAGTGATGACTGCTATAACAGGGTTGTTTACGACTCTTGTCTCTGCAGTTGCTGTAAAAGCCCAATCAATTCCCCCAGCTGCGGGAAATGTGATGGTGACACTGCTCGGAGTCGAGACAAAAGTAAAGCCAGTGCTTGTTCCTGTGCGAGTGCCTGTAGTTGGAATGGGAACAATCCCCCAAATCATCGCACCAGTTGAGCATTTGACTTGGAAGTTACCGCCTCCGTATCCTTGTGGACCCGGTTCTCCCGGTGCACCCGGTTCTCCCGGAGCCCCTGGTGCACCTGGCGGTCCTTGCTCACCTGGAGGGCCTTGAAACCCAGGAGGTCCCTTTTTTCCTTCTTCACCTTTATGGCCTTGCAAACCTGGTCGACATTCACAATCTGCATTCACAAGAACAGTATTTAAAAGCAAAGCTGCAGAAAACACAGCTGACCAAATCAATTCTCTTTTTATCATGTTGATCTCCTTTTCAGCTGATTGACTACAGGCTCTTGACAACCCGGCGCAATGAATTCGATTTTTTGCGGAGTAATGTTGGTTGTTAATTGAAACACCGTTGCGCTGATTTGTTTGGTATTGACGATCACACCACGTCCAAATTGATCAAAGGCCGTTGCGATAAGGAAGTATTCGTAGCCAGGCGCATCTAACGTCAGTGTCACCACGCCGCCTGAAATCGTCCAGCTAAAGAAATCAGAGGTTCCAGAAGACTGCGACATGTCGATCGTTCCGAACACGACGCAAGGAATATCACCTGGATTGCAAGAAGGGGCAAAAACGAACCCCTGTGGAGTCCCTTGCGGCCCGCGAGGACCCTGTGCTCCAGTAACACCTGGAGGTCCTTGATTGCCTGGAGGGCCCTGAACACCAGGATCACCTGGGTCGCCTGTATGACCCCGTTCACCACGAGCTCCTTTAGGGCCCTTAGGGCCTGTTTTTCCGATGCAGTCGTCGCTACTGCTACTACTGCTGCTTTTGCTTGAGCTACTGCTGTCAGCAAAACATTGTGAACCCACAGCACAGTGTAAGAGCACACAGCCTGTCCAAATTACCGTCTTGACCCTCTTCATAGGCACATCACGTCCGTTAAATTCCTAAAAAGTCGAATTTAAAACCTTTTAGGAATATTTGCCTATAAAAATATTTATTTTACAATCTCAGAGGCAACGGTGTCATAGAAGAGAATGCCCTGAGGAGTAAGCTTAAGGGTCTTTTCGCTTTGAGATAAAAACCCCTCGCGAGCAAGACGCGCACAGATCGAAGTCGTGTCTTCATCCAGCTCAAATGCGCTAAGATCGACTCCTTCCATGAGCCGCAAGCGGATCGCTAAAAGTTCGCGCTGCTTAGCATCTGGGTCTAATTCCTCTTCGAAATCAATGGGAAACTGTTCAGAAAGCTGCTCGGCATATTTACCTAAGTGAGCGATATTGCGAAAGCGCTTGCCTTCCATGTAACTGAAAGCTGAGGGACCAAAGCCTAAGAATGGACGAGCGGTCCAATATCCCACATTATGTTGTGCAATGTATCCAGGTTTTGAAAAGGCCGAGATCTCATATTGCTTTAGTGCATAGCTTTCCAAAATTTTTACAGCCGAGGTGTACATTTCAAGGCTCACCTCGGGTTCTGGAAGCAATTTGCTGATCTCAACCCGTTTCTTAAAAAAGACCGTATGCGGCTCTAAAGTGAGATTATAGAGCGATAAATGGGTGATGGGCAATTGCGTCACAGCTTCCAAAGTCTTATTCCAATGGCTCAGTGTTTGGCCGGGCAAGTCGTACATCAGGTCGACGGAAATATTTTGAATGCCTGCTTGTGCCGTTGTGTGAACGCCTTCTTGAGCTTTTTCTGCGGAATGTTCCCTTCCTAGTGCTTGAAGAAGGCGGTCATCTAAACTTTGGATGCCGATACTAACGCGATTGATGCCAGCTTTAGCATATGCTTCCATCAAACTAAGGGTAATATTTTCTGGATTTGCTTCTAAGGTAACTTCTGCCCCTGATTCAAGGGGGATCCAACTGAGTATCTCTGCAATGCGCTCGGGCCCAAAGAGAGCAGGGGTGCCTCCTCCAAAGTAGACCGTGCAGATCTTTTTTCCCTCGATTTGGGGAAAGCGCATCTTCCATTCGAGATGCAAGCTTTCCATGAGCTGTGCTTTTAGAGCTTCTTTATTGGGGAGGACGAAAAAGTGGCAATAGTCGCACTTTTTCGTGCAAAAGGGCAAGTGGAAGTAAAGAGAAATCATTACCAGTTGTCGGCATCGGGATCGATGATGCCACCGCGTTTCCAGCGGTTGCGATCGCTGAAGTAGGATTCATCTTCTTCTTCCTCTTCCTCAGCAGCCCCTTCTTCCTCCGTCGCCCCTTCGTCTTTTTCTTCAATGACAGAGGATTCGACATCCATCGCATCGGTTTCCATATCAAAGCCTGCGTCGGTCATAGCACCAGCTGTTTCTCCAATATCGATATCGGGAATAGTCGGCAATTCCGTATAGCCTGCGCGTGTCGTTTGTCTTTTCGGCGTGGTGTATTCCTCGACGTCACCGCTCTCTTTCAAGAACTGCAGACGCTCTTTTTCTTCTTCGATCTTGGCTCTTACAGCCAAAATCTCTTCCTTATGCTTTTCGATATCCTTCTTCGGGACAAGACCTAATTTTAACCATTGTTCAAGGTCGTTGAGCTCGACTTCCAATTTCTTTAAACGTTCACTTTTTATATGTCTCACAATTGTTTCCTTATTTTTTAGCGAAACCCCACCTGTTAACGAGTTTGCACTAAAGATGATTTAAAAGCAAGCTAAATCACTCACGTTTTGCGAGTAACAACCAACGCAGAACGATGTAAGTGGCCCAAACCAAGCCAGCCGTCATTAAGGCAGCGGCAAAGCTTCCCGCGAACTTGCCGGTGTCGCGAAAAAAGATGAAAAAGCTTCCTAAAAGGGTGGCTGCAGCGACGATATAACTCAAGTGATCAACGATCTTATAGTCGCTCAAAAGCCCTCCACAAGGCATTTTAGGGGGAAGCAAGTCTTCCCCACGTTCTTTCTTTTTTTCAACAGAATAGAAACTTTTTCAATTAACGCAAGGTAAATTTTCAATTTGACACAATAAGAGAGAAATTTTACCTTAGCCTTATGCAACACTTACAAAATTTTTATGCCTATCTGGTCAAAGCTGGCCAATCCTTACAATCCCCTCTTCTATTGGCCGTGCGCCTTTTTTGGGGTTACCAATTCTTTGATGCAGGTTTTAGCAAACTGCAAGATATATCCTCTATCGCCGAATATTTTTCAAAGCTAAATATTCCCTTTCCGCATCTAAATGCTTATTTGGCAGGTGGAACGGAATGCATTGGGGGAGCCCTCCTCTTTTTAGGACTCTTCGCAAGACTCGCCAGCATACCACTCATGATTGTGATGTGCGTGGCTTTCTTGACGGCAGAGTCTGAGGCTTTGCGCAATGTTTTTGCAGATCCTACGCACTTTATTTCGCGCACTCCCTTTACTTTCTTGCTCGCTTCTCTCCTGATCTTCGTCTTCGGTCCCGGGAAGTTCTCCCTCGACCGTTTGCTGGGCCTAGATGGGAAGGATACCAGCGTCAAGTTTTAGGGATGTGCCATTCGTCGGGGATGTACGCGCGGTCTTCTAGCACGGAAATGCGTTTTTCCAAAGGGGGATGGGTCGCAAACAGCGCGCCAAATCCCGAATTGTCATCGAAGTAGAGGTGAGAGTAGGCTGTGCCTGTCTTCGGCATATCGCTGATTGGCGTATTGGCAATCTTGCGAAGAGCCTGTGCGATGCCATCTGGATTGCGCGTAAACTGGACTGCGCAAGCATCGGCTAAATACTCCCTCTCACGACTCACAGAGCACTTAAGAATCGTTCCCATCAACCATGTAAATGCTCCAGCGCACATCAAGATGAGCGCAGCAAGGGCAACCGGATTTCCTCCACGGCGATCCTCATCACGCGTGCGAATGCCTGAAAACTGCAGGATACGCATGCCAAAGTAGAGCACGAAGAAAAACCCCATTACCATAGCTGCAAGGCGCATGCTGATCTTCATGTCACCGTTGTAGATATGGCCAAACTCATGCGCAATGACGCCTTGGAGCTCATCGCGGTTGAGCAATTTCAAGGCCCCTTCCGTCACTGTGATGGCCGCATCATCGGGTTTTAAGCCCGCTGCAAAGGCGTTAATTTGCTTAGAGGGCAGAATGTAGACGGGCGGAACGGGGAGCGAGGAAGCAATCGCAATCTCCTCAACGATATTGAGAAGCTGCTGCTCACGCGCACTCGCTGTGCTTGGATCGACGCGAACGGCACCCAAAGATTCTGCCACATAGCTTCCCCCATTGGTTTTGAAGAGGAGATACTGCCATCCCGCGACCAAAAAAGTGATACTAAGATAAAGCAGCCCGAGGAGGGGAAGCTGTGGATCATATTGCCCATCGGAAAAATAGCGCATCGCCCATTCCGAGATGGCAGCTACGATGAGGGTCAGAATCACAAATAGTGTCACATAGAGAGTCGTATGCGAACGCGCTCTCTTCTGTGCCTCCCAAAAGTTGATGGCCATTTAGAAGGCCACTTTAACGGGTTTCCTTGCTTCTGGCTGATCAACCGTGTAAAGGTCTGCAGGATGATGGCCGAAGGCGCCTGCCACCAGTGCTGCTGGGAACACTTGTTGCGCATTATTATAGGCCAAAACTTGATCGTTGTAGGCTTGGCGAGCAAAAGCGATTTTATTTTCCGTCGAGCTCAATTCCTCTTGCAGGCGCTGCATGGGCTCACTGGCTTTTAACTCAGGGTAGTTTTCCGACAGGGCAAAAATGTTGCCCAAAGCACTTTTCAAAGTCGATTCAGCGCCGATCAAATCCTTCATCGAAGCTTCCGTCGGGCCTCCGCTTTTTGCTAGTGCATCGCGTGCAGCCATCGCTTGACTGCGGGCATTCACAACAGCCTCAAGAGTCCCTTTTTCATAACCCATGTACCCTTTGACAGTTTCAATTAGGTTGGGGATCAAATCATAACGCCTTTGCAACTGAACGTCGATTTGACTCCAGGCGTTTTTCACTTGGTTGCGCAATGTGACGAGATGGTTGTAAATTCCCATTAGCCAAATTGCGGCGATAACAACTAACGCTAAAATGATCAGCACTAATGACATATAAACCTCACAGTGGAATTTTATTTTAGCGTTAACATATTTATTTAAAGTTTGCAAAGGAATAACCTTAACTGTTACATTACTACCCATGTTTGCTATTCCACCGCTTAATAATTATAAGTCTTTATTTGAAAGTTGGTTACGTCCTGCAAGATACAATCAACGCCTTGCAACAATTGCATCGCTTTGTGCGAGCCACCTGAGGGCCATGCCGCGTTTAGATCTACGCACCGCCGATCGCGATGCTACACTGGAGCGTGTTCGTCAATTTATCAAACTTGCGCGAGATAAAGTTCAACCCTCTCTCATTGAGGAATTTACAGCAGCCAAGCTCGGAATACCTTCCTGGCTCTTTCAGCATAATCCAGGTTTTCTTGAATTTGCTCAACGCAACCACCTCGAGCGCTATCTCATTCACTATGGCCATCAGTTGCAGGTTCAGGGACAAGATATTTTGATCATGTGTGAAAAAGAGATGCTCCCTTGGAACCATGTCAAGAATCAACTCGTTCCACTTCAAAGAGTTAGAGATGAAAAGGACAGGCCTTGGCAATATGGACCCGATGGCGTCCAATCCCTAGACTTAAGCCATTGGCGCGAGCTCCAAATTTTTGAAAAGCATCGCATGCCTGCCTGGGGTAACCGCTACCTCTTTGAATATTGCATCTACTATAATCCCGATGAGGTCAACATGGTCGGCCATCATGGGTACTTTAGGTTATATAATCCCGAAGGCAACGTTTACGAATGCACCGTCTATCGCCCAGAAAAAAGGGGGCAACGCGACAACTTCTGTTTTCCCTTTAGACGCAAAGTGGGCTTCATTCAATCGCACGACATCAGTACGACCTGGAAACGAGAGGGGAGTGAGACAATCGCGACCTTACGCTATGAAATTACTGCCGAGAATTTTCAGGCTGCCAAAGCTGTGGCTGAGCGGTATAAGCTCGTCGGAGACAGAACATTTGAGAATATGCACGACAACTGCATCTCCTTCGCCAAGGAATGCGGCGCAGCAGCGGGTGTCGATATTCCTAGCGGAGTCTTTACATTTAAAGTAATCATGGCGACGCGCTATGTGCAGAAAGTTCTCTCTCTGCGCTTTCAAAAGAAGTTTGAAGCGGTTTATCTGAAAGTGCCCCATGTCATCCGCTATATCCTGCAAATTCCGATCGCCATCTGTCTTAACATCATTCTGGTTATCTTAGGGGGTGCTGTGGTGGATGAGAAAGTGAAGCGCTTGCCGAACACGGCCAAAAAGCGCCCCCATATGGCTCTCTGGCAGATCTTTGATCAGTCGAAGCTGAAATTTCACCATCCCTATTTCATCGCGGAAGAATATTTTAAGCCACTCAATGCCTGGCGTCAGCAACAAATGGCTCTACATCCTGATCTAAGGGCCGAATATGAATTTGGCCGCCGCGACCGCGAGTTTACTTTGCGTTAGCAGCTTCCATTTTCCATTTGCTGTACAAGTCATCGAATTTTTTAAGTGCGTTAATCGTATCTGTGTCATCTTTCGATGCAAATTCGGCGTCATCAAGTTCTAAATCAGCCTTGAATTTGAGGATCCTGTGGATGGAGGGTTGAAGATAGTCCCACAGGAGTTTAGGGTCATATTTATCCTTATATTGATAGGCTAGAATTTCAATTTTGCGTACTAAGGCTTGTCCATACCGTGCGTGGCCTTTCGGTATTTGCACGATCCACTTTCCCTCCACCTCGAATGTTGCGATGGTCGCTTGTATATAGCAGAGCTCAAAAATTGAATTATGGGTGACTGCATTCAAAGGGATTTTCTTTTTGAAGGACACACCCTTCATCAATAAGCCTTGTAAAATGGCTCCTTTTTTAACGAAGTGGGCTTTAAATAGGTCTTGCGCCATCACGGTAATGAGGTTGTCTTGACTCAGGAGAGCGCTTGAGGGAAGGGGGATTAGATCGAACATCATGTGGTTCAAATAACCGTAGCAATTTAGCACTCCTGCGGGGCGCTGGAGCCCTTTTTCATGCTCCTTCGCTCTTTCACTGGGCTCGACCTTGTAGCGGCGGTGTAAAAGACTCACGTAGGTAGCGAGAAATTCATCTTGTGCAAGAATGGCCAACTTTAAGAGCTTATCGAGGACCATCTTTTTTTCCTCATCGGGTATAAGCGGTAAGAGCTCTACAACGTCTTCTATTGTTTTAGCATCGATGCGCTCTGGAAGATTTAGAAAAATGCGCGCTACTTCGGCGGTCTCTTTGGAATTACTTTTAAGCTCCAAGAGCCAACGGTCCAGCTTGACGACATCCCCAGGCAGGTAATGCTGTTCAAGGACGTGAGTCAACAAAACCGTAGTAAAATTGGGAATGAGTTCCGAAATCAACACAGGCGTGCGCGCCAGGATTTTATCACTATACCTTAAAATGTTCTGCAAGCGGACTAACTGATCCAAAACAAGGTAGGGGTCATTAGGAAGACTTTTAAGTTTGATTTCTCGATGAATGCACTCTTTCCTAAATTCACATTCTTCCGAAAACAAGTTCACCGGTAAACCTTGTTCAACCAAATTGAAAATTTCGGGAATCAACACAGATTTAAATTCCTCTGAGAGCGAAGGGTAAGCCTCACTAAATAAGAGCCTCGCATCAAGTCGGGCACAAACTCGCGCTGTTCTAGCAGGTGGGTTGTAAGGTGCCACCTGGAAATTGCGGCACAACTTCGCCACTTGATGATCATCCGCTAGATTTTTGAGATCATAGGGCAGATTATTCGATGTGGCGTCCATCGCCACTTTTTCTTCTCTTGCTTTTTTGCAAAGTTCGATCAGCTTTGGATCACGATAGACTTGAAAGGGGATCAGATAGCGCCACAAAGGGTATCTCCGTGAGGTCGGTTCATTGAGCAAAAGGTCAAAAATCTGGGGATGAAAATCTCTGTCTGCAAACACCCTGGCATCAGTGTCAATAAAATGTTCATCCCTCTTAATCCAGCTAAAGTATCCCACGATTGGATCTGCATCGCTGGGAAGATTGACAAGATACAATTCACCATTGATATGCATGTTAATATGCGTAAACCTGAGCAATTGGGAAGGTTGGAGTTCGATTGCCGACCTAAAACCATTTAGTTGTTCCAAGCGTGAAAAGGCTATCTGGTACATTTTCTTTTCAATGAAATCTTCGATATTTTGCAATTCCATCAGAGGGTCTTTGGCTGCTATGACAATGCCTGGGGGGACATTACTGATCGCTTGGTGAAATAGGACCAACCTTGACAATGTTTTCGCTGCCACATGAGCAGTGATGATGTTTTGTTGAACTAGCTGTTTTAAACCTTCGCAATGGGCCTTTAATTCTTTGCCTTTAAGTTGTTTAATTGCGAGAGCGAATTGCTGGACATAGTAGCTGGCTGCTGCCATCCTATCGCCATTCAACGCTTTTACGAGAAAATCGTCGGAAGGGAAACTCATCATGCTGTACTCCATTACAATTTGAGGGACAAGAATACAAGCTTGGCAAAAGTTTTACAATTAATCTTTCTTGTGCGATAGATGCCTAAAAACAGGAGCATTCTATGCGTTACAAATTGCTGGGCAGAAGCGGTCTGCGCGTTTCGGAAATTATCTTGGGTACAATGACTTTTGGAACGGATTGGGGCTGGGGATCCTCTTATGAGGAAAGCCGCAAGATTTTTGACGTATACGCCCAAGCAGGAGGCAACTTCTTAGATACCGCCAATATGTATACGAAAGGCACCAGCGAAAAATATGTGGGAGAGTTTGTAAAAGGGCAAAGGGACTCTTGGGTGATCGGCACCAAATACAGTCTTAAGAACAACGAAAACCCCACTGTGAACCAGGCTGGCAACCATCGCAAAAACATGGTCCAAAGTCTTGAAAGCAGTCTGAAGCGCCTGCAGATGGATTATGTCGATCTCCTTTGGCTGCACTGCTGGGACTACACCACCCCTGTGGAGGAGGTGATGCGAGGCTTAGACGACCTCGTGCGCGCTGGAAAAGTTCTTTATGTAGGTGTCTCGGACACACCAGCTTGGGTAATCTCTCAAGCTAACACACTAGCTTCTTTAAGTGGCTGGTCGCCCTTTATTGCGATTCAGGTGGAGTACTCTTTGAAAGTTCGTGACCCTGAACGCGACTTAATCCCAATGGCCCGCAGCTTCAACCTCGGCGTCACGGCCTGGGGGCCACTTGCTGCTGGATTATTAACAGGTAAGTACAACAAGACTCAAGAAGAGGGAAAAACCTACCGATTAAATGAAGATGGCACTCAAGTGACAGAACACGATCTACGCATTGCGCAAACGGTCCTCGATATCGCCAAGGAAGTCGGTCATACTCCCGCACAGGTCGCCATCAATTGGTTGGTACAGCAAGGCTACAATCTCTTTCCCATCATTGGAGCTCGCAAAACGGAACAGCTCAAGGATAGTCTTGGCTATGATAGCTTTAAGCTAACAGGAGAGCAGATGCAGCGCCTGTCTCAGGTTAGCCAAATCAAACTAGGCGACCCTTACGACTTCTTTAACAACAAAATCGTCCAAGAATTTGCTTTTGGTAATACTTTGAAACAGATTGACCACAGATGAATATGGAATTTATCATCGGGGGAGTACTCGCTGCCTTGATGTTGCTTTACTTGATCTACACGCTGCGCCATCCTGAGAGGTTTTAGTGGAAAGCCTCTTTAACGCTATCGACTGGGTGGAACTCGGGGTCTTCTTTAGCCTTCTTTTTTTCTTAGCGCCTATTCTAGGGCGCTACATGGCCCACGTCTTTGAAGGCGAAAAAACATCTCTCCAGCGTTTCATCGCACCCATCGAGCGGTTTACCTATAGGTTTGCAGGCGTTGACCCGCGTGAGGAGATGGAGTGGAAGGAGTATTTGCGCAATCTTCTCGTATTTAATTTATGGGGGTTTCTCTTGCTCTTTGCGCTCCTTCTTGTGCAAGGCTGGCTCCCTTTTAATCCTCAACAGTTCCCCAATGTGCCTTGGGCCCTAGCTTTCAACATCGCTGTAAGTTTTGTGACCAACACCGATTGGCAATCCTACGCCGGCGAAACGACGCTCAGCTATACGTCTCAAATGACCGGACTGACTGTTCAAAATTTCTTAAGCGCTGCAACAGGGCTTGCCACTGTCTTAGTGATGATTCGCGGGTTCTGTCGCAACAAGGAAAGCACCGTAGGCAATTTTTGGGTCGACATCGTCCGCGCCGTCCTTTACGTTTTACTTCCCTTATCCATCATCGTCACCTGGTTGTTGATCAGTCAGGGTGTGATCCAGTCCCTTTCTCCTTACATTCAGGCGACGACACTTGAGAATGCTCCGCAAACGATTCCGATGGGTCCTGTTGCTTCTCAAGAGGCGATTGAGCTTTTAGGGACCAATGGAGGAGGGTTTTTCAATACAAAGAATGCTCACCCTTTTGCCAACCCCACAGCCTTCTCAAACTTTATCAGCACCCTCTGCTTGCTATTGCTACCCGCTTCTTTGACCTACACATTTGGGATTTTAGTGGGTGCAAGAAGGCAGGGACTCGTTCTTTACTTTGTCATGCTCATCCTATGGTGTGGAAGCCTCGTCCTTTCCTACGCTGTCGAAAACATCCATGACCCTGTTTTGGGCGTAAATCCACTTATGGAAGGCAAAGAGGTTCGTTTTGGTGTTGCAAATTCCTTGCTTTTTGCAACAGCTACAACAGCGACCTCAAACGGCTCCGTCAACGCGATGATGTCCAGTCTATCCCCCCTAGCTGGAGGCATTGCGCTCTTCAACATGTTGACGAGTGAAGTGATCTTTGGCGGTTTAGGGGTGGGATTAAGCGGCATGTTGATGATCGTTTTATTGACGGTGTTCTTAGCAGGGCTTATGGTGGGCAGAATTCCTGAATACCTAGGCAAGAAAATTGATCGCCATCAGATCCAATGGGCCATGGTCGCCGTTTTAATCCCGGGATTTCTCATTTTAATTGGCGCTGGATGTGTCTCGCTTTTCCCCCTTACACAAGCAAGCCTGGGTCATGAAGGGCCGCACGGATTGACCGAGATCCTTTTTGCTTTTGCTTCCACGGTTTTCAATAATGGCAGTGCGTTTGCGAGTTTGAACGCCAACACCGATTTCTATAATCTCACCTTAGGTGTGATCATGCTGTTAGGCCGCCTATTCATCATCGTTCCTAGCCTTGCCATCGCAGGAAATTTGGTTAGAAAACGCATCATTCCAGCTTCAGCTGCTTCCTTTTCGACCGACACGCCAATGTTTGCTTTTTTCTTAATGATGATGATTGTCTTATTGGGTGCACTGTTTTACCTGCCTGCCCTATCCTTAGGACCTATTGTAGAGCATTGTCTGATGATGGAAGGGAGGTCATTTTAATGAAACGCCCTAGCGATGTCGAAATTCGAGAATTGCTGCCGAGCTCTTTTTTGCATGCCTTTGGTAAATTAAACCCCCTAGCACAGTTTCGCAATCCAGTGATGTTCATAGCCTATCTTTGCATGCTCTATGTCGTTGGTTTATCCCTCTACCACTGGTTTCACGGCCAATTTTCCTGGTTTGAATTGCAAATTAGCCTCTGGTTATTTTTGACAATCCTTTTTGCCAATTTTGGTCTAGCACTGGCTGAAAGCCGCGGTAAGGTGCAGGCGATGAATCTCCGCCAAGCACAGATTGGCGCCTTTGCTCGGTTGATAAGAGGGGAACAAGAAATTCAAATCCCCTCTGTAGAGCTAAAGAAAGGGGATATAGTGCTCTCTAAAGAAGGCGATATCATCCCGGCTGATGGCGAGGTGATCAAGGGGATTGCGACGGTCGACGAATCGGCCATCACAGGGGAGTCTGCACCGGTCATCAGGGAGTCTAATAGCGACCGCAGCGCTGTTACAGCGGGTACTAAGGTTATCAGCGACCAGATTCTCATCCGCATCACATCAGAGCCAGGCGATAGTTTTCTCGACCGCATGATCGACCTGATCGAAAACGCCAAGAAGTTAAAAACGCCGAGTGAAATATCGCTGTCTATCCTTTTATCCACCTTTGCCATCATGTTCTTACTGGTGGTGATTTCATTAAAACTTTTAGCAGAATATAGCCATGAGAGCTCAAACAATATTCTCAGTGCCATTGTATTAGCGGCGCTCTTTTTCTCTTTTTTGCCAACACCCATCAGTGCGCTTTTGAGAGCCATTGGAATCTCCGGTATGGATCGCTTAGTCCGCCGCAATGTCCTCCCCAAAAGTAGTCGTGCAATTGAAGCTGCGGGTGACATCGACACTCTTCTCATCGATAAGACGGGGACAATCACACTTGGAAACCGCAGCGCCGTTGCATTTATTGCAGCGCCAGGGTTTGGGGAACGCCAGCTAGCCGAAGTTGCCCTTTTTGCTTCCTTAAAAGATGGGACCCCCGAGGGGCGTTCAATTGTCCTTTTAGCCAAAAATCGCTTTAGCTTAAATCCCGAGAACATCGATCTAAGCCACGCCAGCTTCATCGCGTTTTCCCCTACAAGCCGCATGAGTGGGGTCGATATCACTGACGCTTCAGGACAAGCCTTGCATATGATCCGCAAAGGGGCTGTGGATGCCATCGGAGCATTTGTGCACAAATTAGAGGGGAGTATCCCCGCAGAATTTGAAATGGCCATCGAAACCATCGCTAAAAAGGGCGGTACACCTCTGCTGGTCTGCATGGATAATAAAATCGTAGGGGTGATTCATCTTAGAGATGCCATCAAAGGAGGCATTCGGCGACGTTTTACAAAACTCAGCAAGATGGGCATTCGCACTATTATGGTGACGGGGGATAACCCATTAACTGCTTCTGCTATCGCCGCAGAAATAGGCTGTGATGACTTTATTGCCGAAGCCACTCCAGAGATTAAGCTGCGGCGCATTCGCGATGAACAACAAGGCGGGCGGCTTGTAGCCATGGCAGGGGATGGCACTGGCGATGCACCCGCGCTTGCACAAGCGGATGTGGGGGTGGCGATGAGCAGTGGAACCTTGGCTTCAAGAGAAGCGGGGAACTTTGTCGATCTCGACAGCAATCCCTCTAAGTTGATCGACATCGTCGAAATCGGCAAGCAGCTCCTCATGACGAGAGGGTCTTTGACCACTTATAGCCTTGTCAGCAATATCAGCAAGTATTTTGCTACGATTCCGGCCGTTTTTAGCACCATATACGCTGAAGGTGCACTCGGCCCGCTTTCATCGCTTAACATCCTGCATCTTCATTCACCTCAAAGCGCCCTGCTTAGCGTCGTTATCTTTAATGCCCTATCGATTTTCGTCCTTATTCCCATCGCCTTGCGCGGGATTACTATCACCGCACAAACGACGAGCAAGCTGTTGCGCAATAACTTGTTTCTCTTTGGTTTAGGGGGATTGGTCGTGCCCTTTATTGTTCTTAAAGGGATCGATATGTTTATTGTTTTCTTTGGGTGGGTCGGATGAAAAGAATCAAAACTGGTTTTCTCCTTCTTCTCTGGATGACGTTAATAACGGGAATAATCTATCCTCTTTTAATGACGGAGCTCAGCCAGATTTTGATGGAGGACGAAGCCAACGGCAGTCTATTAATCCTCAATGATCAGGTGCGCGGGTCTTATCTTTTGGCTCAAAAATTTGAGCAAGACAAGTACTTTTGGGTGCGTCCTTCTGCTGGAAATTATCAGACGTTACCCTCCACGGCCAGCAATCTTGGGCCCACCAGTGCAAAGCTTAAAAAACAAGTCGAGGAGCGCGTTAGCTTATTTATGAGAAAGCATGCCATCAAAGATCCCGCTTTGATACCCTCTAGCATGGTTTATGCCTCTGGGAGTGGTCTCGACCCCCATATCATGGTTAACTCGGCTATTTTGCAACTCGAACGCGTGGCCAAAGCACGCAAACTTGACACCGAAGAGGGACGTAAGAAAATTTTGGAACTCATTCTCAAAGCCAAAACTAAAAATTCCATTAACATCTTTGGCAGAGAATGCATTAATGTGCTGATTCTAAACCAATCGCTTGATGAGCTAAAAACATGAGTAAAGAAGACGAGACGCGGCCAGACCCAGATGCCTTGCTATCTGCTATCCAACACGAAGAAAAGCGCACAAAGGGCGGCAAACTCAAAATATTTCTTGGCATGTCTGCAGGGGTCGGCAAAACGTATGCCATGTTGGAAGAGGCGCAAGAGCGCAAAAAAGAGGGGGTGGATGTCGTCGTTGGCATTGTCAACACCCACGGCCGCCAAGAAACTGCAAGGCTTGTGGAGGGGCTAGAAATTATCCCTGAGAAATGGATCAAATATAAAGATGGCGTATTTGAAGAGCTCGATATCGATACGATCTTAGCGCGTAGACCCCAGATAGTCTTAGTTGATGAGCTTGCCCATACGAATGTACCTGGATCAAGGCACTCAAAGCGCTGGCAAGATGTTATTGAAATTCTCGATGCAGGCATCAACGTCTACACCACACTCAACGTACAACACATTGAAAGCCGCAAAGACATGGTGGAAGATATCACGGGAATCAACATTCGCGAAACTGTTCCTGACTCGATCATTGAGCGCGCGAGCCAAATTAAGTTGATCGACCTTTCCACTCCAGAATTGCTCCAGCGCTTGAAAGAAGGCAAGGTTTACTTAGGTCCACAATCGGATATTGCCGCAAAGAACTTTTTCCAAGAAGATCGCCTCATGGCTCTTCGTGAAATCGTGCTGCGCCTCACTGCAGACAAGGTGGATCATGACCTCCATGACATCATGGCCACTACGGAAAGAATCAGGCCCTGGAAGCCACGCGAGCGTTTGCTTGTGCCCTTCAGCTGTAGTACCCATTCACAGCAGCTTCTTCGCTCTGCCAAGCGACTGGCCTTTTCTTTAGATGCTCCATGGATAGCTCTTTATGTCGATACAGGCGCGTCGCTAACTTCTGAACAGAAAGCTAGCTTAGAAAAAAATATGGCCTTGGCTCGCGAGCTTGGGGCAGAGGTGATCACCACTCCCGATGTCGATATTGCCGCTGCGATCGGCCGTATGATCAAAAATAAAAATATCACCCAAATCACGATTGGTCGAACAGCTGATGGAGGGAACAAAGGTTGGTTAGCGGGCCCACGCCTCATAGACCGCATCACACGCGAGAATCCTTACGTTGAAATCCATGTCAGCGCCCTCGAACCAGAAGCCCCTGCAAAAGATAGAAGGGGGTACTGGCCTGAGTTTGTATCGGGTCCTGGTCCCTATTTCAAAGCCTTTTTGTTAATTTTGGCGCTTTCGATCTTGAATCAATGGCTCGCTCCTTATATCGGCTACAAGACCGTCGGTTTTATCTTCTTACTCGGGATTTTGTTTTTAAGCTTGTTTTCAACCCAAGGACCCGTGCTTTTTGCAGCCATTCTCTCAGCGATCATTTGGAACATCGGTTTTATTCCCCCCATCGGTGCTTTTCATATCTCAAACATAGAAGATATCGCCTTCTTTCTCGCTTTCCTGGCGACAGCTCTTATTACAGGGACTTTGATCAACAGGACACGTACGCGAGAATTCATGTTGCGCCGCAGAGAAGAAAGCACCCAGGCTATTTATGAGATCGTGCGCATCATCGCGACATATCCTTCCTCACAGGATATCTACGAGGCAATTACGGTGCGCATTAGTTCGCTTTTAAATGGAGAGTCTCACATCATTCTCAAACATATCGACGATGGTTTGCAATTCAAAAAAGCGGGCACAGAGCTCGATGAAAAAGAACAAGCTGTCGCTAACTGGGTATTTGAGAACGATAAGTCTGCGGGTTGGTCGACCGATACGCTTTCAGGGGTCAATAATCTATTTATCCCTTTGAGAGGCTTTCGTGAAACAGTGGGAGTGTTGACCTTTAAGCCAGGAAATCCTGAGACTAATTTATCTTTAGAAGAACAAAATTTGCTGTACACCATCGCGCACCAGCTTGCAAACTACATTGAGCGCACGTTTTCTGAAGAGCGCACACGCCGCTCTGAATATGCCCAAAAGATTGAAAAGGTGCAGAGTTCCATTTTGGATTCAATCTCTCAGGAATTTCGCACGCCCTTGAAAGAAATCGAAGCGGCCGCTGAAGAGATAAAGAAGGAACCTAGCGTCGCTAAGGAAATGAAAAAGTCGATCAAACTCATCGAAGACTCTTCAATGACTTTAAGGCACACTGTCAATAACATCTTGACGATGTCACAGCTGACCTCTGGCTTTTTAGCGCTGCATAAAACCTTGGTTCGTCTACAAAAGATAGTGGAAACTTGCCTTGAAAATACTAAGAAGCAGCTTGCCCCTTACAAAGTCAAAGTCGATATTCCAGACAAGCTGCCCCCTATTCAGGTAGATTTTCCGTTGATGGAGCTCGCTGTATGTAATTTGTTGATCAACGCTGTGGAATACTCTCCAGCGGGCGGCAGCATTGAGATTGTCGCCGACCAAGATGGTACCATTATTTGGATGAGCATTATCGATCAAGGCCCTGGCGTTCCCGATGAAATCATCGGTCGCGTCTTTGATAAATTCTACCGCGGCCCAGAAACTACTAGCGGGGGGATGGGTCTTGGCTTGGCTATCGTCAAAATGATCATGGAGGTTCATGGCGGTCGCGTGGAGGTGATTAAGCGAGATAAGGGAGGGGAGTTTCGACTCTTCTTCGCCTTGGAAGAAACACCCATCTCAAATGAGCCGGGTAAGGACATCAAAGGCAGTGAGAACGCCAAAAGTTAGAATCACGATTCCAGAAATTAAATTGAGCCAGCGCGATTGAAGTTGCCATCTGCGTCCGATGAGCGATACGCCCAAGCTAAGCAACAACCACCAGGCCGCAGAGCCAAGCAAAACGCCAAGGGTGATGGCAATCAAGTTGTGAATGCCTTCATCGCCACAGCAAATGCCAAAAGAGGCGTAGACGCCGGCAAAACCCAGCAACGTCATCGGATTTGTCAAAGTAAGCAAAAAAGTAGAGAGCAGGATGCGCCAATAGTTTTGAGCTTCTACAACGGGCTTATTTTTTGGCGTGTAGGAAAGCAGAGTGTGGATTCCCATGTAGCCGAGCATGATCGCGCCTAGCGACTCGATCCAGATAAAATGGTTTTCCAAGATGTTGGAGACGATGCCGACGCCGAAGGCAGCAATTGCGCCGTAGATGGCATCGGCTAAGGCTGCGCCAAGACCTGCCATAAAGCCGGCCACCAATCCACGCAAAAGAGAGTGTTGGATACATAGCATGCCGATGGGGCCCACGGGCATGGCAATGGAAAATCCGATAAGCATCCCTTTGAAAAATAACGAGGTCATCATTACCCACCAATTGTAATTTTTCCTTCATTTTTTGCCAATCTACTCATTTTCCTCCTTGGCTCGCCGACATCCCTCTTTCCCACCCCTCAATTCCGCCCCGCGGTTTTCCCCGCTGCTAATTTTCCTCTTTGGCTCGTCGACACCCTTCCTTTCCGCCCCCCAACTCCGCTCCGCGGTTTTGCCCGCTGCTAATTTTCCTCTTTGGCTCGTCGACACCCTTCCTTTCCCCCCCCAACTCCACCCTGCGGTTTCGCCCGCTGCTAATTTTCCAAAGTTGAAATTAATTTATAAATTAAGCGATAATTAATTATATGGATAATTCAGATTTTCGTTTACTAGGTGTAACTAAAGTCTTTCATTCTCCAGCGGGTAGCGTAGCCAAGCGCACACTACAATTATCAGACGGAAAGCTTGTATCCGTTCAGATAAATTTCAAATCCAATCCGAAAATGCAGAAAAGCAATCTAGATGCGCAGTTTCAACGCATTGCACTGCAAATCAATCATTTATATCGAGGGTCGCCACCTGAACAGCGCTATTCTCTAGAGGATTTGGGTTTAGCAAGTGGGGATTTTTCGACAACCTCCAAAGCTCCCACGATAGTGGTTAAACCGCTTCCTACGACAAATATGAACCTTTTGGATGCAGATAAGCTGCGCCATCAATTTATAGAAGAATCGCCAGCTTTCTTTAACGCCTTTCTGGACGAACTTAAAGAACGATTCCCAGAAAAAGCGGAAAGTATCGAGGAGATTCGCGGACAAACCATGGAAAGGTTTAAAGCAATTTATGATAAAAATTATGAAAATTGGCGCCGCCATTCTTTGAGTTTTGATGAAGCTGCAAAGGAATGGTCCTCAAGCGAAGAGACTAAAAGGCAAAAAGAAAGCACGAAACTATTTTTGGAAGGGATGTATGATGCCTTATACTTGGCTGGAGAGGATGCAGGACAAACGCTTCGCAAGCATACCCAGGTGACGTCGGGGATTGCTGGCTTGCACAAAGATATCTGCCAAGCACTCGCTGAAAAAAGCAAAGCTCAGGTAAGCACGGAAGGCGCTATTTCCATTAAGCATGCCTTTGTCGTCTATGCTGATCAAGTAGCGAAGCAACCCATTATGGTGGAAGTTGCGACAAATCAACATGGACAAATTTTGCGCAGCATCGACAGACGCGATGGAGACAAGGGGCGTCCAGTTAACGCACACAACGAGACAGTTTCATTTCAACCGCTTCAAGGTGAATCTGTTACATCTACAAAATTGCGCACGGGGAGTTTCGATTTTTACGATACGTCCATAGAGGAGGCAGAGGCTTTCGATCGCGATCGCATCATCCGCGATAAGAACAAGGCCGTCATTTTGAGCACCTTTAATCCAGAAGCCGTGCAGCGCTTAGGCATGAGTCTGCCACCTATCGTAGCAGACGTCTATAACAGTGATATAAAGCTGAGAGAGAAGGGGTTAGGAATGATTAGCCTCCAGACCCCAGTCAATCTGCGCAGTGGACTTGGCATTAATAAGCTAATTAGATCTGTAGCCGAATCCACTTGGATGCCCTCTTTTGTTAAAAATATTGCTCTTCAGTTGCACGATCCCGATCTTAGCGAATTACAGTACATCCATCGCGAAATGGAAGCTTTTAAGGAAGTAGGGGATGCGAAAAAGCCGAGTAAGTGGCTTTATTTCAATATCCCCACTAATTTTATGGGCAGAACCTCGCGCATCAATATTGGTCCGTTTTCTATCCCTTTTCGTCCGAGTGGTTTTTTTAACCAGGGACCTGTGGATAAAGCGCGCGAAAAAGAAATTATGGAAACAACGGAAAAAAGTGCTACTACAGTTTATAAGCGAGCGGACCTTGCCATCATGCTGTTGAAAAATCGCTTACGCGGCTTACAGCCCACCGATCCAAATTATCAGACGTTATCTAGGTTTATCCACTCGCTTGAGAGCTTAAAGGAGCAAACTTTCAAACGCGATGCCCAAGGTCGCGTGTCGTTAGTTTTAGCTCCCGAGAAAGGCAATTATGAGACCGTGGGGCGTTTGACTGTCTTAATGGAAATGTTGAATATGGGCACGACAGGGCATTGTCGGAGCGGCAATAATCGTACCGCCGCTTGGCTTGCAAAGAGTCATCAACTGCATGGGGCCATCGTCGGTTCACAAGATGGGCGGTTGCCACCACCCGAGACGACGGCGGTTGTTTTAGAGAAGAATTCCACAGCCGTGGAAGACCGCCATTGGACCCTGCCAGTGTACCTCAAAACGTTTACCAACAGCCTCCATCTGCAAAGCACAAATAAAGGGACCCGCGGGACTAAGGAGCAGGATATGACCATCGCGAACAAAGCCTTGCGCACGGCGATTTTGACCGGCGGGTTCGAGTTAGCCGATAAATTCAGCCCCAAACAGATGGAAGCAGCCAAAAAGCGCCGTTCTAAATAACTCCTATTTTAAAGGAATAGTAAAAATAGTTAATTCAAAAAATTAGTATTGCACATTAAATCTCCACATGTTAAGTTACTCTTTGTATAGAGAATCCTCTATAACCCCCTAACAAATTTAATTGATTAGGAGCCCAAGAGTTGGGTTAAGTTGAGGTTTTTATGGAAACAAAACTGTTTAATTACCCAGTTGTCATTCGGGAGCACTATCTCGACAGCCTAGGCCATATGCACAATACGGTTTATCAGACGTTGCTGGAAGAAGCCTTATGGGAATTTATGCACGAAAATGGCTATGGGCTCAAACAGCTGGTGGATCAGGGTTTTGCGCCAGTTTTGTTGGAATCGTCCATTAAATACCTCAAAGAGCTTAAATTGCGCGATGAGATCTTGATCGAGACCCATTTGGCCTCTGTGGAGGGCAAAGTGGTCAAAATGGAGTTCCATATGGTGCGAAATGGGGAGGTATGTTGTTCAGCTCTAATTACTTTAGGCCTATTAAACCTCAAGGAACGCAAGCTCGCAGCCCCAACCCCTGAATGGATCAAATCCTTGGGAATCACCGACTGGCAGGCTTAAATCTCACTTCTTTGACGAAGCTTCCAGGCCTGGGGGATTAGGCTTGGCATACTTTTCTGCAATTGCGTTAATTTGAGAAAAAAATGCTTCGGCTCCATAGTCGCTTGCTAACCCCATTTCCATCTACCAGTTTAAAGCAAACTGTCGCTGGGCCTTCTTGGTGAACCGTAAAACCATCGTCTGCAATAAACTTCTTTAAGCGCACAAACCGATCGGGAAATTCGGGCGAGAAAGTGTCGATCCATGCCGATTCTACTGGAGTAAATGTCTGTGGAGCAGAAACAACCAGTTCGACTTTGGGGAAATAAGTTCCTAATGTTGGAATTCTATCAATATAGCTTTTATCAACTTCGTATGGGACGATATTTAGTTTCTTTTTGGAAATTACAGCTACTGCCTCAAGGGGATGCATTACTGTTATTTGTAAACAGCTATAAATAAATTTTGATTTCAAGCCGGGACTCTTTACTAATGTTAGCTCAGGATGACCGCGATATTTTTTAAATTCTTTTTTTGTTAACCATTCCCCATCTTCTTTCTGTTCTTCAAAGCGAAAGATGGCATTTTGAGAAATTCGACAAAATAATGCCATTTTCCCCATTCTAAAACCGAGAGTAGGATCTAATGGCGGATTATTTACTATGGCGATGACTCCAACAGTCTTGTTTCCTTCCAGATTGGCGTATGAAGTGAAGTTCCCAAGAGGGGCTGAATGATTAAAGTGAAGTTTAACATACTCATCGATGAAACTAGCTGCTTGTTCGGGATTCAAAGTCTCTAGGTGATCCAAAATGACAGCGCAAAACTTAGGCATTTCACCTTCAGTTCTCGGCTGTTTGGCCACTATCTTAATTCTGCTGGTCTGGAATGGACTATTTTCCCTCCCACTTCGGCTACGGCTAGTGCAGTATTTTCATCTTGACAAAATGTGGTCACTCAGTTACCATGGCACTATGAACGAAAAGTGCTTATGAGGCAAAAATCTCCTAGCTAAAATTCGGGATTTGATCCAGTTAAAAAGATATCGTACTACTTCACATTTTCAATTGAGAGAGAAACAGAGAAATATCTTTTTATGGGAAGCCTTGTATGTGCTTAACAACGGAACGCATGAAGAAGAACGTGATGAATGGGACAACAAACATCAAGCATGGAACTATGCCATTAAAGGGAGTACAATGGAGGCAAGAGAACTTCGAGTTGTTGTTACGATTATAGAATCTAAACAGCTGTTGTTGATTACAATCTATGATTTAGGTAAAAAGAGATAATATATGAAAAAATTCAAGAAAAGGCATGTCGATTATTCCTGTGGATTCCCAGTGATGCTTCTCAATGTTCCCATGACAAAGATCCAAAATCAATGGGTACTAGACATAGATTATGATGCATTAGCCAAAGTAGTTCTCCTATTCTTATCAAAAAAACCAGGACCACTTACTGGGAATGAAATTCGATTCATTCGCTACTATTTCAGTATTTCAATGCGTGAATTTGCTCACCGTCTTGGAGTTAAGCATCCTGCGATAGTAAAGTGGGAAGAAAAAAAAGATCGTCCAACAGCAATCACCTGGGGCATTGAGAAAGATATTCGCTTGTTCATTCTGGACAAACTGTGCCGATCAAATAAAGATTTCCGAGAAGGCTATCATGCCCTAGAAGAAATTCAAGAGACAATCAAATCTTCAGAGAGCAAAATCCAGCCATTGAAAGTAGAACTTCAAATGACTGGTTAATGGCGGCGGCTGAGTTCGATGACGGGGAGAAGGGGATTGAAGTAAGTTGAGGCTAGGCTCAAGTTGGATGAAGTGCGCAGCAAAAGATCTGTTTTTGAGAGGAGCAAGCAGTCAAGAAGCGCTTCTTTGCCTTGCTGATAGGGACTCTTGGGGGCAAGGTGCAGGGGAGTTGAAGTGGTCGATCTTTCTGCTTGGAGATAGAGCACCCTAGTTCCGTAACATTCAATCATGTAATCGAGGAACTGCTGTTCATCTGTCGCAACGAACAGGAGGCAATCGTTCTTTGCATGCTTCTCAATTTCTTCGCGCACTTTTTCATATTGCAGACGCGGAGCTTCCGTCACTTTGTCAGTACCCCGGTAGTGAATTCCAATGACAATATTTCCATCAAAATTGTTAATCTTAAAGTGATTTACAAATACTTCTATTTCTTCTCTAATTTTTATGTAGCGCGTGATTAATTCGTTCGCGCGCTCTTTAGTCATGCCAACATCGACATTAAAAGCATTAAATAATTGGTATTTATCGTCTGCGATCTTTCGTTTCGCTTTTTTCTTATTGCCGACACAGATGGGTTTGAAATAATAATTCCACCAGTTGGGACCAACAAGCGGGTCATAGTAAAGCCCCGTCTTAGCATAATCGACTTCTAGTCCTGCGACGAACCCTTTTTCGTAGCAATCAAGGCCGGAAATAATATCCAAGAATGCACTAAAAAATCCAGCGTTTGTCCTCGTGCGGCGAATGATAAATTTGGGTTCTGCTTGCAGCGGCTCAAAAAACAAAATTAATAGAGTGAGTAGTAAAAGATACTTCCGCATATAAACTGAATAGTAGCAAAAGCCACGCAAACTGGAAAGCTAAATTAGTCGCGAACGCCGCTGCAGCGATCCACGTTGTCACCCCAATCATAAAGGGTAGGAGGAATGCCAAAGTTGATGGGTTTTAAAAAGGTAGTGGGCTTATTCAGGTTTAATAAGATAAGTCCTTTGGCGTAGGAAGGGCGGTTGATGTAGCTCCATAGTACTTTATCGCCGGATTCAAAAAATTCAGGATGAGCATTTTGAGTTTGATAAATGCCACAATCCCAGCAAGTTTCATCAGTTAAACAGATCCAATGGAAATTGAGGTGGTTTCTTGAGCCTCCAGTAACAGTGATGGCATTGCCAAAGTCTATGGGGATAAAGACAAAACTTTTAAAAGTTTTCTTATGATAGAGCCTAATCGCGTAGTCCCATTTAAATTGCTTATCGATGTGACAGTACACAATGACTTCATCGCCAACGTGAAGATTCTTAGAGTTTCCTCGAAGAACGAGTCCATTTTCGAGAACCAAGATGTCACCTTGGACATCTTGCACTTGATGGGTTGTCAGTGCGTTGGCTTGGGCTTCAATCTCGGGTTCAAGTCCCAAAAGACTTAAGCTTAACAAGAAGAAAGCAGAAAGGAACAGCTTGTTCATATTATTAGGCGATGCTGGTCACGACAAATTTCGCTTCGCCAAAAAGGAGAGTATCGCCAGGTTCAAGCAAGATTTTCTTCAATTTGGAGTAGGCTTTTACAACGCCATTGCGCAGGAGCTTCATTTCGCTTCCCTGCACTTCAAAAAGAGGCGCTTTTTCCCAAGTGAAGGCGCCGGAAATCATTGCATGCTGAGTATTCAAGGGTATATCCCCATCGAATCCAATTGTATGTACGAGAGATTCACTTACTGGAAGAAGATACTCTTTGTTATTCTGAGCATCGCGTATTGTTACGCAAGCGCTTCCTTTCACTAGCGGCAGGACGGGTTCTTTCCCACCTTTTGCTTCCATCGCATCTTTAAACTTCGAATAGCTATCTTCGCGTGTATATTCTTCGATCGTTTGCAAGAATTTGTTCGCAAGCTCGACCTGACCATTGCGTTGGCAAGCAAAGATAAACGCTTCCGTCAAGCTTCTCTCGGCACAATTGCCCATGTTCTGGAAAGGCCTAAAGGGGATTCCGCGATGGTCAATTTCCTTTACTCCGTTAAACAGCCCATAAAAATTCTCGGGCTCTTTGCCTGTTTTAGGCGAATTGTGAACGGAGGCTTGAAAAGCCAAAATTTCTGCCACTTTTTGTTTTGTATCCTGTTCATTCTCAAATTCAAAAATTTTCACGGTGACGCCGCGATAGGCCGCATTGCGATGGAACTGGGTGGTCCCTTGGCCAGCTTGGCAGATATACAAGCGATATTTTTGACCGGGCAATTTAAAGACTTCCCCATTGACGCAATGCCCTGAGGGGTGTGGCAACCAACCATTTTCAAAAAAGCTGCCCATTAAATCATGATCGCTTATGATGGCGGCTTTTTTCACAATCTCGCCCGCTAGCGGTAAAAAGTCTTTAAAGGTCAGCTTGGGCCGCGGAATTCCCATGGCAATGGTAAAATCATCACGCTTGGGGCCCTCGACTTTAAGCCATTTGTTGTGGAATTCATCGCGTTCTTCCAAGCGATTGCGAAACGCCAAAAGCAACTTGCGCTCTTCTTGTTTTAAGACTTTTTGTAAGGTGCGGTCGATGAGACCGAGCATAATTTTATTCGCCTCCGGAATAGTCATTCCTTCGGGTTTTGCATTGCAGATGGCCGCTGGAATGTCTTGCAAGGTTGCATTGGCTGCAAAGCGCAGAGATTGGGTGCCATACTTAATTAAAAATTCTTCGATCTTTGGCAAGGGAAGCTTACTAAGTAGTGTTTCCTTGGGCGCTTTAAAGAAGTCCACAGCATCGCGCAAGACCTCTTCTGGACGAAAGCGAATGGATGCCAAATGGCGCATTACATGTTCTGTCTTTGGTAGAGTGATGCGTTTAGGAGTTCCTTCAGTCTGCACTTGGAAGCGAGGGGCATAGTAGCTGGTGAGTTCTTCCACTTTACCGGAGTTATTCCCCGTCACCAATTCTAAATTAGCCTCTACAACTAGGTCAGAAAGGTTATCTTTCACTTCTTTGAGGAGTTTAACCACTTCAGGTAGCCTTTGCGTGTTTTTGCGCACTACCAAAAGACCAGCGAAATAGAGCAGCAGTTTAGAACTTGCCCATGCCTGATCAGACTCTGTTTCGCGAACAAATGTTTTTAACACTTCCCAGGCCTTTGCTAGAGGCAAAGTATCCAACTCAAACTGCTTAAAAACCAGTTTGGTTTTGTTCACATAGTATTCAATGAGCTGTGCGTTCATCACCCCGCAAGCATCGGTTTTTTCGATTTCCTGGATGATCTCTTGTGCTAGGCCTTGCTTTCCCGATTGCAATAATTTAGTACAGACGAGAGGAGCGACAAGGAGTTTAAAATCGGAATTTTTGATCGCTTTAAATTTGTTTAAGTAATCGATACCGAGCCACTGTTCGAGAACTGTATCCAAGGCTACTGGATCCACACCTAGGCGGAGTAAGTAAACCATCAAATTGGCACGACTATTAGTGTATTCTGAGCTATCAATATACTTATTTAAAATAGTGAGATCGGTAATGCGCGCCCCGGCCGAAAATAGCTCGCCGCAAAAGAGGGGATCGCTTTCGCCTAAAGCGGTCAGCAAAAGGTAGTTAAGATCCAAGCGATCTTTGGCCTTTTCCAAGACATCTTTAAACCCAAAATAAGCTTCAAGTTGAACAAAGCTAGGGGAATTACAAACTTGAAGATTGGAAAGCAACAATGTCCGGACCCGCAAACTAATTAATTGGGCTAGATCGGTACAATCGGATTCTGCGAAAAGGCGATGCGCGTTGATGATTGAATTAGCATTTCTAACGGCTTCCTCGCTGCTAAAAATGGCCGCCGTCAACTTGCTTAAATCGATTGTTCGCATCGGAGCCAGCTTAGTTGTAATAGGCTTAGCTCGGTTAGTTACCGGTTTAAGTACTGGAATAACTTTTGTTATTAATGGTTGCATAATTTATACAATATAAACGTTTTATTCTTAAAATACAAGGAATTTTAGCAAATTTTGGCGCAAGTTGCCGGATTGCACGTTTCCTAAAAAATCGATGCCTGATTTTCGGCTACGGCTTTTGATGAATGCTTTATACTAGATACTAAATACTAAGGAGAAATACATGATCAGTGCTGAAACAAAAAAAGAATATTACCAAGCACTCATAGCCAAAAAATCTGAATATGAAGGAGTGTTTTTCGTAGGGGTCAAAACGACAGGTGTATTCTGTCGACCAACATGTTCCGCAAGAAAGCCAAAAATTGAAAATTGCGAATTTTTCGAAACAGCCAAACAAGCCCTATTAGCTTCCTACCGTCCCTGCAAGCGCTGTAGGCCGTTTTCTCCTCCTAATCACGTCTCCAAGCTCGTTCAACAGCTGGTAGCAGAAGTTGAAAAAAATCCTGAAAGGAGATGGAAAGATAAAGATTTTAAAGATTTAGCTGTGGATGCATCTACGGCACGTCGCCAATTCAAAAAACGATTCGGAATGACCTTCGTGGAATATGCACGAGCACGTCGCATGGGTTTGGCAATGAAACAAATCAGAGCCGGGGAGGCAGTGATTGAAGCGCAACTCTCTACAGGCTACGAATCCAGCAGCGGTTTCAGAGATGCTTTTTCGCGCATCATGGGAGTTGTTCCAACCAAGCTGGGAAGTAATAACATTCTTCAAGCATCCTGGCTGGATACTCCGCTAGGTCCTATGCTTGCAATCGCCAATGAGGAAGCTCTTTATTTGTTAGAATTTGTCGATCGTCGCGGTTTGGAACGAGAGATTGAACGCCTTAGACGAAAAACTAAATCCGCAATTATCCCAGGTTATACAAAAGTGATGTGTTTAATTGAAAAAGAGCTCTCACACTATTTCAAAGGAGAATTAAGAACTTTCAAAACACCTCTATTTCTTTTGGGATCTCCATTTCAACAACATGTCTGGGAAGAGTTAATCAAAATCCCAGCCGGTACAACGCGATCTTATGCTCAATTAGCTGAGGCCATAGGACGCCCCACAGCAGTTCGTGCTGTGGCTCAAGCCAATGGAGCGAATCAATTGGCAATTGTTATTCCCTGTCATCGCGTCATAAATACAAATGGAGAGTTGGGTGGTTACGGCGGTGGACTCTCACGTAAAGAATGGTTAATTCATCATGAAAGGAAAACCACATTTACAACATAATATGCATTATCAGCCTCAGCCTCAGTCACTTTTAACGAGTTTGGGCAACGTTTATTCGTTTCTTTAATATCTTTATCTTTATATTTCGTTATTAGTAGTGTCGCATTTTCCGGATCCGGGTTTGCCGCTTCCGGGTTTTCAGGACGTGGAAACATTTTTTGAAAATTACTCGTAATATTCTTCTTTTCAGTATCGGAAATCATGACCTCCACAAAAACGTATTCGGTATGAGTGAAGTGCTTTTTTTGTGAATCCTTATGTAGAATTCGTATCGCATACCCATTGTCGATAAGCTCATTGATGATTCGGTAAATCTTATCTTTACCAGCCGCACCGTTTTTGATGAGTTCATTAACTCGAAAGACCCAATTATCTGGTCTTGAAAGACACATAGCCCAAAGGCCTTTAGCTTCCCAACTGAGTTTCGGATTCATGAGCGCTTGCTTGTTGAGTTGTACGAATGGATTTTCTGTGTTGTGATATGTTCTGATGATCGACATAGCGTTCCTTGATTTTGTGCTTGTGAAAAATCTTGGAAGAGCTATAATTTGGAGCAGTTGTATTGTTCTGATCCAAGTTATTGGTCCCTCTGTCCTGGGGAGGATAGGGGGGCCTGCTCTTCAAAAATTCTTCAAGCAATGTTTAAAAATTACTTAAATGGCCGTAGTCTATTATTTAGTTACAAATCTGTCAAATAGAACGTTTAACCCTTGATTTCCTGAGACTTACCAAACCTATTCAAATTTAGCATTGGCGTTCTTCCTTTAGTGGACTTTCGTTTCCAAAGGCGCCGCTCTTTTCAAACATCTCTAGTCATTTTTCGCCAAAACCTAAAAAAATTACTTTACAAGTCCTAGTAATATATGTAGTTTAAAGTTTAAATTACGGTGTTTAATGGCGACTGATTATGACATAGTTTCTGACTTCACGCAGGACTATCAGCGGGCTTATATGCTCCTGAATACGTACTATGCGGAGGCTTATCGAGACGTCGGATTTTACCTTGGTAACCAGTGGAGCTTAGAACAGTTAAAGTATTTGAATGATGAGCGACGCAACGCTTTCACATACAACAAAATAAGAAAAGTCGTTGATATGGTGAGCGGGCTCCAGAAGAGTCAAGCTCATGCATCGATCGTCGTTCCCTTCGAAAATAGTTCTGAGCAAACTGCGGAGCAACTGACAGAGTTACTGAGACATGCGATGCAACCCGATGGTTACCGCATTATAAGTAAAGCTTTCCATGCAAGTCTTTGCTCAGGTTTAGCTTGGGTGTCGCCTTGGATTGATTATAGAGGGGATTACGTCAATGGCCAGATTAAATATCACCTTGATCAATGGAATGATGTTATCTTTGACCCCTTTACAACACGTGCAGATCTGGAAGATTGCACTTTTGTAGCACGTAGAAAGTATCTTAGCAAAGATCAGATAAAGTCGCTTGTACCTGGTCAAGAGCGCGAAATCGATGCTATGGGCTACGGCAATAGAGACGAAAAATTCACCTATGAGCCTTATGCCCGCCAGTGGGGTCTACAAGAGCTTTTAGCTTATAATGAGTACTGGAAACAGCGCTACAAGAAGGGTTGGTTGCTTGTCGACAAGGTGACAGGGGAGCAGCGCCCTTGGAAAGGCGATAAGAAACGCCTTGCGATGATGCAGCACTTCTTCCCCAATCTTGCAGTGATTGAAGGCTACTATAAGACGGTCGAATATAATGTGATCGTCGAGAATCGCTTGCTGTATTCTGGCGAAGATCCCTGGGGCATTGGAGAATATCCTTTTGTTCCATTTTTTACAGTGTTCGATCCATCCTATGACCTCTATCAGTGGAAGATACAGGGCCTCGTACGCCTCTTTAGAGATAGCCAGGAAGAAACGAACAAACGTCGCTCCAAGCTTCTAGATATCGTCGACTCACAAATCGCAAGTGGCTGGAAAGCTAAGTCTGGGGCTGTTTCTAACCCTAAAGCTTTGTTTCAGACAGGGCAGGGGAAGGTAGTCTATTTCAACCCAGGATTTGAGCTGGGTGATGCCGAAAGAATCGAGCCGCCAACTATTCCTGAAAGTCTTTTTGCTATGTCTGAGCAATATGAGAAAGACTTCACAGATCTTGTTGATATGAGCAATCTGGTCAGCGATGATACAGATCGTATGAGTTCTGTTCTCTATCAGATGAAGCAAAAGATGGGCACGCTGGGATTAGGAAACATATTTGAGAATGTATACGAAGCCCAGCAGCTTCTATCTCGAAAGGTTCTTAAGATGATCCAGAACTATACTCCAGAGAAAGTCCAAAGAATCATAAAGCAAGAACCAACGCCAGAATTCTACAACGGTACCTTCCTACGATATGACGTAGATGTAATTGAGACTGTGATGACAGCTAGCCAAAAGCAGATGGCTTTCTTGCAGGCTTGGACCATGAAGATGGGTGGAACGAATGTGCCCGACGAGATGCTCTTCAGCTTGTCACCCTTTCCGATCGAGAAGAAATTCCAAGAGAAAATGGAAGCGGAAGCAGAAGCTGCAAAAGCGCAAGAACAGCAAGAATTGGAGGACAAGAAGCGTGTCAATAACATCCTTGAAGCAAAAGCTTTCAGCGATATTTCGCTTGGTGAAGAGCGCCTTAACAGGATTAAGTACGATGCCGCGCTTAGTGAAGAGAGGCTTGCAGCTGCTCAAGAAGAGCGTGCTCGAAGTGTCCTTGATCTTGTACGTGCTTCCAAAGAATTTGAGGGTATGGACTTGGACAACGCTTTGCGCATCCTTCAGATGGTTAAAGGCATTCAAGAAGAACAAAGGTTAGATGCGGCAAACACTGTTGTGGATCAGCCAGCAGCCAAAAAATCAACATCGGTGGCTCCATGAATTCAGATGGTTGGGGACAGGGCGGTGCCGGTACTAGCGATATGCGACAAGGTGGAGAAGACCTACAGCACTCAATGCAATATGTAAGAGTCAAAGATGCACCCAATGAAATGGATCTACAACACAGCCTTGAAACGGAAAAACGGAGACACTCGCATGCGATTGACCACATTGGAAAGCACATGTCTAGGCATCACTCTAGGCCTTCTGATAGCCAGCATGGTCATGATACTGGCGGGTATGGATACGATCAAAAGCATCATTTTTAGGAGATAGTTATGGAGATGAGTTATTGCCAAGAGCTAGATGTACAGGGGATGCAGCCCCATTCACGCGAGTTTCTTGAATATCAGGTCATAAGACAAAGAAGCCACGATAAGGCCATGAAACTGCCAGGAATTATTCGCGATGAGAAGCAATACGACAATAAAGATCACATGGATGGCTGGGCGCATTGGGGCCAGAAGAGCGGTGTCAGCGAAGAAGGTGAACAGTTTGGTCCTAAGCCATGAGTGTTTGGGCTGTAATGCAGGATGAGAATATGCCGCAAGAAGCCGTTGGACCTAGAGGATCTTCGAAGGCCCATTTTCGCTCTGCTCTGGATCTTCGGGATGATGCGGTGAGAAGTAGACCACATCCTATGTCTGACCTTCAACATATGATGGAGAACGAGCGTAAGCAACACGAAACGTTCTACATCTATGCTAACGGTCACAACGATCACGGACTAGGACAATGAAGCCATTGCAAACGAGAGGAATGTTAGATGAGAGAAGACGGAGACCCGAGGAGCAGTCTGAAGCCACAGCCGGGGCAGTACAACAGCTACAACCCGAAGTTCAAGCCGCTTCCGGGACAACTAGCGAAGGAACAACTGAATGGGAATATGTACAAGGCCCACCGATCATCACGAACGACAAATGGATCGAGAACCTCTTCAAAGCCAGAAACGGAACTCAAGAGAGCTTTGGCAGCCGAAAAGTCCCGTATTGAAGCATCGATGAAACAACAAGGAATTATACCAGGGAAAGCAATCTATGAAAACCCGCGCGAAACCCAAAACACGCTCCTCCCTACGGAAAAGTATGCCAATGGTTAAAAAGAAAGGCCCACTGGCAAAGGCTCGGAGCCTCTTAAAAAAGGGTGAAAGAGCCACAACGCCTCTTAGCATAAAGAGGAAACAAAACAAAAAGGGGAAATGACATGTACAAAGATGCTCCTCATGAGAGGGATTTTGAACACATGGAACACCAGAACGAAAGGCGCCCAATGGTTAGTCATCAGTCCGAGACTACACCAAAAAGCGTTCAGGAAGAATGGTATGGAGTCCATGAAATGAAAGGCGAAGCTATGGATGAAGCTTTCGGTCTCGCAGGCAAGCGCGGCTGTGAAGAAGAAAATAGAAAAGCCAAATCACAATTTAGGGAATATCACTGGGCTTAAAAGTATGTTGATATTACCCAAGAGCAAGCACAACTCCAGCTGTCAAGAGATGGGGGAGACCAGAGAACCTATGGCTCGTGACTGTGTTGCCGATGCCTTGCGTATCGCTAACCTGTACGAATTCTTAGAAGTAGACTTCTGGATTTGTTTTGCGTCTAAAGCACATCAATCAATTCCTAATGCCTGTGTGCATGGGTGGGAAGTAGTTTTCCAAAGACCTTCTCGACCAGTACCCGGCATGTTGGTTTGGTATGTGAATATAAAGAAGCAAGAGATGACCTTAGAAAAATCGCTTAGTTTGCCCTATGACATACCCTTAGATGAGTCGCAGTTATCGACAAATTCTAAAGATTGCCATGCAAGCCTAGCGGAAACAGCCGAAAAGTCGGGATCGATTTTGTTGGCTTAAGGTTTCCTAAATTTTTTTGTCTTAAGTGACAAGAAATTATTTTAATGGGCGTGAATAACGGTCTGTCGCCTAGACCACAAGGAACCATGAACGATTTAGATTTAGATATGTCTCGACCTGGGAGTGAGTTGTTCCCTGAGACTAATGCAAACAACTCATATCAGGGCGTGAACCAGGAGCAAGTCGCCGAAGCTCCATTTGAAATACCAACGGGCGTAAATGAGCCAGATGTCGCCGGTCAAGGGCAGCAGTTGTCCGATAAGGAAATGAACTTTCGGGCAATGCGTGATGAGATTTCTAAGATGCAGCAGGAGCGTGAGTATTGGAAGGGTCAAGCCGAAGCCCTCAAAACTGCACAACCCTACCAGTCTCAGCCCAAAGAACCGGAAAGACAAGATCCTTTCAAAAGTTTTGAAGAGCATGACTGGGAGTCCGGAAAACATGTGAAGCAAGCCTTCGAGACGCTACGAGAAGAGAACCAAAAAATCAAAAGTGATTTCAAGGATCAGCTCGCAGCCTTAGAAGCTAAAGCCGCACATCCCGAATGGCAACGCGTAGTAACTCAGCACGTACCTGAATTAACGAGTAAAAATCCGATATTTGCTGAGATGATTCGCAATACCTCTAATCCTTATGAGGCGGCTTACTTGTTAGCGGAGTTGAATGCCAAAGCCAGTAATGCAGGGTCGGCGACTGTACAACAGCCTATTAATCCTAATGCACAACGAGCTTTATCAAACGCTCAGAAGCCCCAGTCTGTTTCGACAGTAGGTGGCCATGGAACGTTAAACGCCGCTGACTATTACGCTAGCATGTCTGACGAGGACTTTATGAAGTTAGCTGCGAGGAATCAGGCAAATATCTAACCCAAAAGGTTGATATAAATGCCTATTACTACAACCGCCCAGGTGCCCCCTGAAGTAAGAACTTACTTCGACAGGCTCCTGCTAACTTTGGCGCGTCCTTATTTTATCTACGACATGTTTGCTCAGAAGAGAACTATTCCTCTTAACTCGGGCAACCAGCTGATCTTCCGTCGGTACTCCACGCTGAATGCAGCTACAGTGCCTCTCACGGATGGTACAACCCCTCCAGGGGATGCTTTGAGCGTTACAGACTTCAGTACCCAAATCGAGTGGTACGGCAACTTTGTAACTATCACCGACCAGGTCCAATTTACAGTGCAAGACCGCGTCCTCAATGAGGCTACAAGAGTTCTTTCGCTTCAACTTGGCTTGACCCTGGATACTTTAATTAGAAACATGATGACGGCTACGGCGAGCTCGGTGTCGTGTACAGCGGGTGTTAACGGGAACACGCCCACGGAAATCACGACGCAGGACATCAAAGTCGCTGTGCGTGCTCTTCGTCTGGGCAATGCAAGACTCATGACCAAGCCGATCATGGGCGAGAACCGTTTTGCCACAAGTCCAGTTAGAAGCAGCTATTGGGGCTTCATGGATGTGACTCTACAAGCGGACTTGGAAGCTTGCGCTGACTTTTTGTCATCTGCCAATTATCCGAACCCTGTAGATGCGTTAGAAGCGGAATGGGGCTCTACTAATAACGTGAGATGGCTTTTGAGCACTAACGGCTTCAACAATGGTGCCTCGACGCCTGTTTGGAACAACATTATCCTCGGTCAAGAGGCTTATGGTGTTGTCAAGCTTGGTTCGAAAGAAGCTGAGTTTATCGTTAAGCCATTGGGTTCTAGCGGTACATCTGATCCATTAAACCAAAGAGGCTCTGTCGGTTACAAGTACCCATTTGCTACCCGTCTCCTCAACGACAACTGGATCACCAGATTGCTCGCAACCCAACGTCTGTAATAGGAGGAGGATACATTTATGGGTCAATATAGACATGGTTCTTATGTTGTTGCCGGTTCACCAGCAGCAGTAACAATCACCTTGGGGTTCATTCCTGACCATTTCATCGTCTACAGCCGTGCTCCAAGTGTGAACACAGCTATTGCACGGGCAGAATGGTTCTTAGGGATGGCTAATCCAAGCGGTAACGTCTGGACAACTAACGGTTCAGGGATTCCAGTTATCTCTAGCGTCACTACCAACGGGTTTGCTCCCTTTGCAACTGGCGCTTCATGGACTGCAACACAATTGACGATCACGAATATCACCCAAGCCAACCCAGGCGTGGTTACGGTTTCTTCGATCGGAGCTTTGGTTAACGGCGATACAGTCACAATCTCTTCGGTTGTTGGCATGATCCAAGTTAACACTCAGCGTTATATTGTCGGCGGGATTTCCGGGGCTACATTCAAGCTGTATGACTTCTTCGGCAATCCTGTGAGCACAAGCGCGTTTGGTGCTTATACTTCAGGTGGTATGGCAAACATCATTTCGACTCCACCCGTTGCTCCTGTCATCAATTCTACAACTGGTCAGGTGACCACTCAAGGTCAACCTCCTGGTCTGCAATATGACACAGGTAGCGCAGGTGTTGTCATCGGTACATCAGTCGTTGGTATTGCTAACGATACGATGGACTGGGAAGCCTTCTTGTCTACACCGACAGGTTGGTAACGATAACCCATGGGGGGCTGGGCGACCAGCTCTCCATATATTAATAAACTTAGAATGAGGAAATAAATGCCAAGACCAAAAAGACAAAAAAAAGTTCCGGTAGAGAAGCTTCAAGAAGATCATCTTAAGGGACCTGCCGATGAATCGATTGCTCAAATCGCACAAGAGATGGAAGAGGCTGTTGAAATCGTTGCAGAGATGCCCAAGATCGAGAAAGTCATCTTCAGAAATCAGCGTGACCCTGGCTACCCATTAGACTTTCACTACTACAGCAAGACGCATCCTTTCAAGATCTACACCTTAATCGATGGGAAAGAATATTTTCTCCCGACAGAAGTCATTCGCAATCTCGAAGGGTGTCGCGAAAACAAATACAAGCACCGTCGTAATGCTGAGAACCTCCCAGAGATCTATGTAGCTGGCTATAAGTCGCACTTCGTTTGTGAGAGGGCTGCATAATGGCAAACTGGACGCTTTCCGACATCGAACAGAAAGTCAGGAACGTCACTGGGCGGCCTGATCTAAGCAATCTTAGTGCCGCTACTCTATTGGATAAGATCAACAAATATTATCAATTCGTATTGCCGAAGGAGCTTAAAATCTTCTTCGACTATACGTATTACAACTTTTTCACAACAGCGGGGGTCGATGTCTATACCCCTCCAGCAACTTTTGCCACGGTAAATCCGCAAGTCTATATGGACGGCTTCCCGGGCGACTGGTACACAAACCCTGATCTATTCTTCCAAGATTATCCTATTGAAGTTAACAAAGTGGTCGTAGGAACAGGAGATGGGACGACAAACAACTTCTCCTTTCAGATACCCTACTTCCCAATAATCCAAGGGAGTCTTTATGTCACAGATGGTACCCAAGTTGCCCAAGACAACGGATCGGGAGGTTTTACTGGCAATGCTACTGGGGGGTCTATTAATTATACTACAGGTGCTGTCACCAGTTTAGTATTCACGAATCCTCCTATTGCTAATGCTAACATCACAGAATCCTCTCAGACATTCATTTCCAATAGGCCTCAGGGGATTCTCTATTTCAACAATCAATTCGTTTTGAGGCCCATTCCGGACCAGGTCTATCAGATAAAGATGGAAGGTTTGCCAATTCCTACGGCCTTGGTAAACCCTACAGATACGCCCTTTCGGATAGATCTGGGCCCTTTAATTGCTTATGGAGCTTCGCTAGATATCTTCACAGATTTCGACCAGATGGATCAGTACGAGCAGTTCTTTCCGGAATACCTACGCTACAAAGATATCGCTATGCAAGACACCTATGAAGTCTATCTCTATCAACGTTCAGTACCAAAGTTTTGAGGTAATATGTCATACACACCCAATGTTCCACAGGCAAACCAGCAGATAGCTAGCACGCAGTCGCCGATTCAGTCCAACTTCACTGTGATTCAAACAAACATGCAGCAGGATCATAGCTGGAATGGAAATGCTATCAATAGTCAAACTGATGGAACACATCAGCAAGTGCAGCTTCCAAACATCTCTGATCCTAGTGCTTTAGGAACGGGAATTAATGGGGTCTATTATTGCAATTCAGGAAATCCAAAGTTTTACAATGGGGCGGTAAATTACCTAAATTTCAGTCCCGTTCAATATTTCCAGAAAGCAGGTCTAATAGCTCTTAATTCTTCAGGATTTACCACTATTTTGACCATACCTGGAAACTCATGCGGAAATTATATCATATTTCTTCCAAACTCATCATTACATGCTTATGCGATCGGTCAATTCATAACGACAGCATCTTCAGGAACATTTTTTAATGAGACCGACCCAAATCTTACACCTCAATTTAGTGGTTTAAACTTCCAGGCAAAGTTAACTAATCCTGCTGATAATGGAAACTATAAATACGTGTTTTTCTACGCATGAAAGAATATCAAGGGTTTCCTATATCTAACTTTCGCACGGGTTTCGATGAAGCTCTAGAGCCATGGTTGCTTCCTAGAGATGCTTTCCAGTCGATGAAGAATGCGCACTTGTATCGTGGAGTCTTGGAGCGCATTCCTGGATATGATCTTTACGCGCGCATGAGCTATCGGAATATGATCGCTTTAACGGGAACGATCGATGGGGTAAATAAGACTTTTACGGGTACTCTAAGCCCAATACCGACGACTAATAATTTCTACGCCTACTCTAGTACAAGCTCGACAGGATCTTCAGCGGAAACATTTTCTTATCTGAGTGACGCTTCTTCGACAGTAGTGAATCTTGTTGGATCGAATGGGGGAACGGGTACGGTAAACATAAGCACAGGTGCCGTATCGATTACTTTTGGTACTACAGCACCTCAAAAGATCCCTGGCGGGGGCAACGTATACAACTCTGTCATCTTTGCCTGGGATGGCGCCCCTGATGCTGCAAGACCTATCATGGGTATTAAGCCTTATTTTCAATCCTCTGGTGCTCAAGACATTCTTGTTTTCGATACGAGACGTGTGGGAAAGGTCATCTCTCTTTCTGGCACCATGCTTCTAACACAAAACGTTGACAATGGAATCACTGAGCTTCCTCACCAATATTATGCTAGCTCGGTTTTTGTGGGCGACGGTGTGACGACAACATTCACAGGAAATGTAGGAACCACATTGATCCAACCAGCAACCGTGACATTTTCTCAGGTTACGAGCGTTGGAGTTCCGGTTACGACCCTCTCAGACTCTGGCACTGGGAACATCACAGGCATCAATGTCACAGCTTCTTCCTCATTCATAAACTATGCCACGGGGGCATTCACGATTACCTTCACCGCGGCTCCTGCTAATGGAAATGTATTTAACTCCTCTGTTGGTGTTTATGGAAATATTTTTACCGGGAACTTCACCAACTTCATCAGCTTAGCGAACTATCAGAGTAATGCATTTTTCACGAATGATAAGGACCCTCCGATGTATTGGAATGGGACTATAGTCCAATATCTCAATACAAATCTGAGTGTCAAACTCATAACGGGAAGCTTGGGGATACCACAATATGACATCACTGTAGTCTTGCTTATGGTAGTCAATAGGGAAAGACTCATTCTCTTGAATGTTGTCGTTAATGGTGTGCAGGCTGTAAATTATGCTTATTGGTCTACAGCTCTAGCGCCAACGAACTTTACGAATAATGAAAATCTTCCAGCTCCAACTTCTGAACCAATAAGAACCCAAAGCATCATTAACTCGGATTTGATCGTCCGCTTTGCAAATTCCGAAAGAGTCTTGAGGTATACCAATGACGCCTTTAGTCCGTTTCGTTGGGATTCTACTAACGTCTTGTGGCGTTGTGATGCCCCTTATTCTGCTATTAATTACGATTCTTTCTTTACTTCTGTGGGTCGTCCTGCAATTGTAGGCTCTGATGGCGTCAACGTCACTCGTGCTGATGAGATTATCCCTGACTTCACCTTTAACACACGCATCGACGAAGACATCCCCATCATCTCTATCGATCAGGCAAGCATAGCTCAGTGTTATGGCGAGCGATTCGATGACTTCAAAGAAGGGTGGCTGTGCTTCAAAAACTATCTCACAGGTACGGGTAGCGCACTCCCATCTGATAATGTTCTTTCGTTCAACTATTTAGATGGCACCTATGCCGTTTATTCGTTTCCTTTCAGCTGTTTGGGTTTTGGTCGAATCATCACTCAGCAGACATGGGGTACGAGCATAGAGACATGGGAATCAGCATTCGACACCTGGGGAACATTCTACGAAGAGCAGAGTTCCTTGGTCGATCTTGCAGGCGATCAGTTTTCCAATGTTTTCTTACTCGGCAATTCTAATTTAAGTGGGCAGTTCAAATCTCTGGCAATCACAGGAATTACTAACGCCGATCCAGGTGTCGTAACCAGCGCAGCTCATGGTCTCCAGAATGGTCAGAGCATTATCATAACAGGTGTTGTAGGTATGACCGGGCTTATCAATAACCAGACCTTCACGGTGACTGGGGCAACAACAAACACATTCCAATTGCTAAGTACTTTAGGTAGTAATGTTGATACGACGAATACCACAGCTTATGGGGTCTATGCGTCTGGTGGCATCTGGACTTTAGCAAACCCTATCTTGATGGACGTGATCTCCAAGAACTTCAATCCATTTATCGAAGAAGGGGAGTTAGCACGTTTTGGCTACCTCGATCTCTTAGTCAGCGCAAATGCCAATACCAATATAAGGGTGCAGTTCTTCAAAGACGATCAGCTCTATATCGACAATCTTGGGAATCCTAATGGTTATTATCAGGAGACGACTCTAACTTTTTCGCCTTCAACTCCAAATAGTAGTGTCAACCAAAGCAAAGTATGGAAGCGAATCTACGTAGGTGCTGTGGGCAAGGAGCATACGATCCGCATTTATCAGAACATCTTAGACTTCACGACAACAACATTAGGACAGCCTTGCAGGATTCATGCTCTAGTACCTTACTTTAAGTCAGCCGGAAGGATCTTCAACTAATGGGAAAATTACAACCTAACTTTAGCTGGCAGAAATATGAAGGCAAGCAAGAAGACCAGAAGGAACAATTTCAATATCAGCTACAGGCAATGTTCATCCAGATAGCAAACACAACGAACTCAACGATCGATGACGCAAGCTTTTTCACAAGAGAACGACAAACGAGCGAAACGTGGCTTGCCGGGCAGCCTATCTTTACGAAAACGATTGTTGTGACGATGCCTAATGCTGGAACCTCTTCCACACCTCACGGCATAACAACGATAGTCACAGAGGTGTCATTGTCTGGTCAAGCGCAACCATCGACTTTTCCGGCGTCAGGACAAGCGATTCCTTTGCCATATGTCAATAGTGCTTCCAAGGCAAACGACATAGAGATCAACATCGACAATACAAACGTGAACGTAAAAAGTGGTGCCAACTATAGCACATACACAGGCACTGTAACGATAAAATATACGAAGAAGTGAGGTAATATGCCTAAGTTAAAAGAGTGGTTATTTGGCAAGAAAGATAAGAAGAAACAGCTTCCTACAATTTCCCCTGAGCAGTCTCAGATCATGCAGCTGATTCAACAAGGTTTGACTTCAGGGCAAGGTCCTTTTGCAGATATCTTCGGTCAGTTTAATCCACAAGACTTCCAGAAAGGGGTTAGTGAACCGGCGATAAAGCAGTTTCAGGAGCAGATTTTGCCTATGGTTCAGGAAAAGTTTATCTCAGGCAATCAGATCGGGGGTTCGGGTTTTCGCAATGCAGCTTTAAAGGCAGGAACTGATTTGCAGTCGCAGTTAGCCCAATTGCTTTACACGGCGAAACAAACCCAAGGACAAAATAGGCAAAGAGGTATTGAAAGCTACTTGAATGTGAGACCTCATGAGAATGTTATTAGGGGTGGTACGGAAGGATTGATCCCAGGTGCAGTCAAGGGATTTGCACAAGGAGCGGGTCAGGCAGCAGGAGCAGCAATAGCGGGGTAACATATGGTACACTTTTATCAGCCTAAAGATACAGCAGGGGAGATCGGTCAGCTTTTCGGTGGGGGAGCTGCACAAGGATATATGAATCGTGCGGATGAGCTTGCCTTGCAACGAGCTATGGAGCGTCTGCCTTCGAATGCAAAACCTAAAGATATTCTAAATAGCTTAGTAGGCACAAAGACATATTCACCTGAAGCTAAGCAAAATGCCTTTAAGAATCTTTTTGCAGTGCGTGAAGTTGAAGAAGCCGAAAGGACAACACGTGAAAATGAAAAATTAAAAAGTAAAGAATTAGACATAAGGCGAAAAGAAATAGAAACAAAAAATGCTATCGCCAAATCTAAAAATGAGCAGAAAGAGAACGATGAAGCCAGCAAACGAAATCGTGACATAGCAGGTAATCGAGCACTTCTTAAGCAAGCTTATCCCGATAAAAGTGATGAAGAGATCGACCGACTTTCCAATGAGCTTCCTCCTGATACTGTGAAAACCATCCATACAAAAGAGACGAAACCAACGAAACAAGAGAAAGCTCCTCCAAAGAGCGAATTCGATAAGATTGTAGGGAAGAAATCCGCGGAGGCCTATTTCCAAGCCAAGCAAGAAATTCCAAAGCTTAAAGACACCCTTAGCAATGTTAATCGCATTCGTGAATTGTCTCAAACTTTGCGAGGTCCTTTAGGTTATGTAAAAGCAAAATCTGGATTTAGCAAGAATGCTGAGGAAATCGATTCGCTAGGACTAGTTTTGATAGATCCGATTCTTAAGGTTTTCAACCCAGTAGGTGCTATACCAACTGCTAAGATCAATCTTATCAAAGAAAAATATGCGGTAAAATCGACGGATACTCAACAGCAAATCGATGGTAAATTGTCAGCGCTGGAACGTTTTGTTAATCAAGCGTTGCAACGAAACAATGATAAAATCGCGCTTTACGAACAATTCGACGGTAATCCTCCTCCTTACGAAATAGAGCAATTCGATGCCGACACAGCGACTTTGGCAGATGTAATGCTGGATGAAAAGACCAATAAGACCAATAGAGTGCGAGTCAAAAATAAGAAGACTGGACAAACAGGAACAGTAACCCTTACCGATAAGAATAGGGATAAATATGACGTCCTTGACTGATAGAAATGTCGAAGCTGAAGATGACTTTGAGCCAGAGCAAGAAGATGATTTTGAATTAGAAGCTACGCAACCTCAGGAGCAACCTAAAAGCACTCGTGAAATGCTTATAGGTGCTGAAAATCAAGATTACTTTTCTAGAACCAAAGGTCTTTTATCCGGCGCCACTTTAGGTCTGACAGAGAACATTCCTGGTTTAGAAGTTGAGGAAGGATTAACAGGAGAGTCAGGCAAGTTTTTTGGCTCTCTAATACCTATAAGCAAGCTATATAATTTGTTCACGAATCCTCTCGTCAATGCTGCTACGAAATCACCCATAATGCAAAAGCAGCTCAGTGCTTTAGCTCGACTTACTGGCGCTGCCGCAACAGGAGCATCAGTCGAAGGTATTCAAGAGGTATTTAAGGGGGAAATGCCATCACTTGATAATATGCTCGAGCATGGTGCTTATTGGGCGGCAATTGATGCAGCGTTAGGAACTTTGGGTTTGGGAGCAAGATTCATAGCTGGTCTTTTAAATAAAGGCAAGCAAGCAGCAAAGCCCACGTTTGAAGTTTTGAATGAAGTTGTTAATGAGATGAGAGCGCAAGGAGAAGATTTCACTATTCCTGAGCGTGTTGCATATAAAGCCATGTCTATCTTAGAGAAGGAACCAGGCATATCGACAAGAGAGCTTGCATTGCCTGAAGTCGCGCCGGCCATGGTCGCCGAAAATGTTGCGAAAGAAAGATTGGCAGCCCCCTTAGAAGAAGCAACGATTGATCTTGGGAGTAAGAAAGTTGATCCAAAATACTTTAACAGGATTGAAGTTGAATCTCCTTCCTTGTCAGAACCCTATAAGCCTAGTGAGATCAATGCCAATCAGATCATGGAAGATATCAATAAATCAAACATAGAAGAAAGAATCGGTCAAATATCTTCTAGGGCAGCCACAGAAAGGCAGCTGGGTGAAAATGTTAAGAATTCGGTGGCCCAAGAAATGGAAGCAGCCGAGAATCTTTACAAGCCATTATATCAGAAAGCAGAACAAGAAGCTCAAGGAATAGCTTACGTTCCACGTAGATCAGCTCAGGTTGCAAGTGAGACTTTAAGACGTGTACAAGCTTTAGAGACTAAGCCTACTGGATATTCTCAAGTGATAAAAACTCTAGAAAGTGCATTGGAAGACCTAGGCTATGTGATTGAGAGAGGTGTAGACGGAAGATTTTCAGGTGCTACAATTGCACAGACCGGTTCTCGTTTGAATGAGCTTATGGAACTTGGCAGACGGCTTAATGAGATTATCAACTATGATGTGATCGACAATACTATCAAAGACCGCTTGCGTCCATTAGCTCGCACTATTAAGTCAGAGATTCGTGAAGCTCTAGAAGCGCGTCCAGAAGGTCTTGAAGCCTTTAATCAAGCGGAAGCTTTCTTCGGAGAAACGGCGCAGACTTTCAATAAGCCAAATATTCGAGCTATAAGACAGGAAGATTCTCTTGAGAAAATCGCTCAGACTATCGGTAAGAGTCCTTCAGCCTTGCATGACTTGAAACCCATTTTATCTTCGTCGCAGATGAAAGAAGTTGAGAGAGAAGTTTTAGAGAATATTAATGCGATGTCTCACGAAAATGCTAAGAAAGCTGTCAGAGAATTGGGTCCTGCATTATCTCCTGAAAGTCGAAAAGTTGCCGAAGAGATTGTCGAATCAAAATTACCTCTAGGTAAAAAGAGACAAATCCAGAAAATCCAAAATTCGGTGTTTAATGACCTCAGCAAAGCGATATCTACTGGTAGACGACCGGAGCAGGCCTTGAAGCTTTGGAAGACCAAGGAGGGCCAGGAAATCATTCGTGATGGTCTTCGCAATAATCCTAATCGACGCGAGATCCTTAACTATCTTCGTGAACAATCTCTTTTCGATTTTGCTACTTCAGTAGTGGATAAGAGCGGAAAGATCGATTTCAAGAAGTTCAATGAATACCTTAAAGATCCTGCTACGCTTGAGAATCTAAGGTCTATTGGTGGAGAAGATGCAGTTAAATTTTTCCGGCAACTTGAAAGCTTATCAGAAGAGTTTAAGCATAATCTTTCATTAGTCGAGAGAATTCCTAATGTCGAAAAGCTTCAGAAAGGAGCGACCAAAGGCAAAGAGATTCTAAAGAAAACGAAAGCGAAAAACGAAGTCGTTCCAAAAGAAAAAGCTGCTGGCGAAGAAGCCATTAGAGAAGAAGTTGCTCGTAGAACAGAATCGACAAAAGAATTAGGTAAAGAACGCCTCGGAAAGATGGCTAGGAAAGAAAGACCTTTACATTTCAAAATTAAAGATATTCTAGATGGTTTAGGCATCCCGGGTAAAACGGTTTTGGGAATGCTTGGTGTCTTAAAATATGGCACTGTAGAAACAGCCGGAGGATACTATGGCTTAAGGTTCATGTATAAATTAGCAAATAGTGCAAGGTCTAGACGTGCATTTAAGAAAGCAGTGAAATCTTCCGGATCAAATCCTTCTGCTTTTTTTGCTGCGATGAAAACTTTAGAAGATGAATTAGAAGAATAATTAATTCTTTGTGGTTAAATATTTCACAAATAAATAAGAAAAGAGAAAAGCCTCAATCACTTCATACATTAAGGATCGGTCTTAGGATTTTTCATTCTTTCTTCCTTAATGGCATCTTCAAGTTTTTTACCAGTCGCCATATAAAACATGCGTTCTTCCAAAGAATTCATGCGGGCTTCCAATCTTGCCTCAAGTTTATCGATATGCGAGTTGATATCATTCTTAAAATTCCTCAAAAACGCATAGACAAACGCGATAGTTGCTATGGCAGTTCCAATTAGTGTGAAAACACCTACACAATCCATATTTCACCTCTCTAACCTGAGCGTATGACAATTCACAATTTTCAAGCAAGCTCCAAAGATTATTTTAATTGTAAACAAGAACTTGTCAATTCTATTCATTAATAACCTTTTTTAGTCATTTTTATATATACACGAATTTTTTTATGCCCTATATGTAAAGAAATATTTTGAAAGGAGGGCCTTATGCCACTGAATTATCCCCCTCTAGGCTATACTGGAGAGGTAGAAACTCTATCACCAAACCCATCGACAAAAGAAGGTATCGTACGAGCGGCTACATCTGCTGAAGCGTTAGCTGGTACTCGTGGAGACATCTATATCTCGCCTTTGACTCTTGGTGGAGCGGGGAGTGAGCTTGGTCCTAAGACATTGCATGGTGTAATCTTAGGAGAAGGTCCAGGAGCTGCTCTAGGTGCTACAGCCGCAGGCGCAGTCGGCACAGTATTAGCAGGTAATGGCTCGAGTGCTGATCCTACTTTTCAAGCGATCTCAGCTTTAAATATCGTCGATAGTACAGGAACAACTCAGGCGATGGCAGCTAATACCACATATATTGCTGACAATGCTGCCACAGTTGTTTTTACGCTTCCAGCTACAGCCGTTCAAGGGTCCGAAATCACTGTCTCTGGCAATGGAACTGGTGGTTGGCAGATCGCTCAAAATGCAAGCCAAGTAATCAAAGGTGCTGGTGCGACCACAACTACAGGAACAGGCGGGTCGTTAAACTCCACAAGTCGCTATGACTCAGTTACATTAGTTGCCACAGTTGGCGGCGCATCTACAGTCTGGGTAATCAATGATTTCAGCGGCTCATTCACATTTGTATAAAGAAAGGAATTAATCTATGCCAAGCGTTTATCCAGGTCCCTTCCCAGCAAACGTAAGAAATGATTATGTGAGCTTTACAGGTCTACCTATCGTTCAAGAAGCTGTTGCAGCTGCATCTATTGGGGTTGTCACTGTTGGTCACACAAACATGTGGTACATCGATGGGAAGTATTTCGAACAATATAATACTGTGGCGACCTCTGTAGTTGCTCCAAGCATGGGAACCATTCTCAATAATGGATTGAACATTGGCGCTCTATGTAATGCTGCTTCAAAAGAAATCGAGATTACCCAGGGCAATAGCACAGCTGTAAAGAACTGTTTTGTAACGCGCACATCTCCAGCATTCTTCGTCCGTGCTACATTCAACATTAATACCCTAGCAGACGTCACCGAATTAAGCGTCGGTTTCCGTAAGCAAGCTTCCTATACTGCAAGCCCTCTTTCGACCTATACAGACTATGCTATCATTGGGGTTTCGGGGACTTCTGGTCATATCCAGACGCAAACTGGTATCGCAAGCTCTTATGTCAAGACCGATACTACCAACGTTGCGACTGCTGCCACTAACTTCACTGTGCAAGTTAATATCGATGGAAGCGGCAACGTGACCTATCAATGGGCTAATGCTAATGGCGCTCTTTCGGCTCCTACAACTGTTGTAGCAGCTCAAATGGGTACTTCGCTTAACTTCATTCCTTGGATTCACTATACGGTATCGGGTGCGGCTGCTGCTGAAGTTGATCTAGTATCTTATGCATGCGGATTACTCTAAGGATTAACTATGGCAAGCAATCTTATAAAATGCCTTTTGCTCGAGTTTAGTTCGAGTGCACTGACAGGTTCTTATCAGAACTTTGGAGCTGCAATAACTAATCCAGCAATCAAGATTATGTTTATAAATACTTCTTCTGTAGATGTTTATATTACTGATGGAGTTGGAACATTTCACGTGCCTTCTAAGCTATCTGTCACCTTTGATGAAAATTTTCAAGACGACAAGTTAGCATTAACGAGATATCACGCGCCGAATGGGACCCAATATCAGATCAAGCAAGTAACAGGCGCTGGAGCGGGGACTACAGATATCATCGGTCATATCATCGTAGAGAGGTAGTATGAGCAATACAGATGGTGTTGGAAGCACAGTCACGCAATGGTCGACAGCGCAAAACAATACCATCCTAAATTTCAGTGCCGACTCTTTGCAGACCTTGGAGACTAACTTCGCATCCTTAGTTGATCTTCAAGGTGGCACTGCTGTTAATACCTTCGTTCGGAGCTTTTCCAATTCTACAGAGCAATATGTCAATGGTAAGTTCATGCTTCCTCCAACATTGAACGCTTCAGGAAATGTTACTTTCAACTGTTGGGTATCACCGGTCACAGGTGCGTCTAGCAAAAATATTGGCATACATTTCAACCATTTCTCTGTGGCCAATGGTGGCGCTTTTGATGGTTCCTATACACAAGTTGCTTCGGGAGCAATCGCAATAACCGCAACGACAGGCAATGTGACTCTAGCATCCTTTACAGCTTCATTGGCGACACTGGGATGGACAGCGAATGAAATGATCGAATTTAAGCTAAGTAGAGACATTTCTGTGTCGAATAATCTGGCAAGCAATATGTATCTTTTCGTGTTCCAAATTGTGATTCCTGGAGGCTGATGGGACAAGCTTCCTATACTTTCAATGGAGCTGCAAATTCATACCTAAGTGCAGGAACTTTTGCGGGCTGCAATGGTCTCACAGCCGCTTCATGGTCCTATTGGGTTAACTTCAGCGCTTTCACTAATTCCGTTGCTTTCATCGGTCAATGGGCAACTTTTGCTAATGCGACTTGGTATATCATAGATGACACCGACAGCTCGTCAAATAACAACAAAATTATCCTTACATGCAAGCAAGACAATAATGATAACAATAATTATGTCACTTGCGCAACGTCTTCTCAGGATTCAGCACTATTTACTTTAAACAAATGGTTCCATTGCTGCTGGACTTGGGGTGGTGGACAGACAATAGGGAACTTTAAATTTTACATTAACGGCATCAGCCAGACCATCCTTATCAACACCACGAATGGCACTACCACTTCATTAGGCTCGAATGCTAATCCATACATCATCGGTGCTCTAGCAGCATCGACTTATAATTCTACATGCTCCTTAGCGCATATAGGAATCTACAATTTCGCCCTATCACAGGCGCAAGTACAAGAGATCATGTGGAAACCGCAAGGGATCACTTCGGGTCTAGTTTCTTATATTCCTATGGTCGAAACAACACCTAAAGATTGGGTCACGGGTAATGCGATAGCTACGATCGGTGCTTCGGCTGCCGCTTCAACTTCTGGTCCCCCAGTCTCCTTCCCAAGAGGTCCACTATGAGCTTTGGTGTTGATCCCCGCAATCCATTAGAATACTCCAAGATCAATTATTACTTGGTACCATGCGTAGACTATCCTAGAAGACCGATTAGCGGTGTTGGTGGTGACTATGACTTCAAGATTAATACGATATGGCATGTGGGAAATACTCCTAGTGGTGGACCACCTACTACAGGAACAGTAGGGGAAGAGTGGATCCTAATCACGAAGACCGGCGGCTATGCGCAAGGGAATCAGAACCCTACATGGATCCAGATTAATGGTGGTTCTTCTGGTCCTATGCTCATGTTTCAGGGCGGAGCAGGTACAACAGGAACCTTCCCAGTTACTCCAGATGGTCTAGGAAATATCACTTTAAGTTCTAGCGCTGGAACCGTCGTCATTACCGGCTCGCCCAATGCGCTTAATTTCGATATTACTGGTGGTGTCGTAGCTATAGAGAAGTTCGTTCCTGATACAGGAACAAATCCGGTGACGGGAAATACCATCACCATGACTAATTCCAGTATCTTGGCCACAGGAACGCTTGCCAATGCATTAAGATCAAATGGTCTGAGTGCAACTTCTTTAGCCTATCAGACGCAATTTGCGGGTTCTAATGCAGCCGTAAGTACAGCTAATAATTATGGTGTCTCGCAGTTTGACTCTAACATGTTTACCGTGACGAGTGGCTTTGTTCAGCTTAAGGGTGGAGGAGTCAATCCAGCAGTTATTAAAGTAACCCCTGATACAGGTACAACCCCTGTCGTTGCCGATGCGACTGGCAATATGAACTTCAGCAATACGGCACTTTTTGCAACTGGGACCAATGCCACAGGATTAAGAGCTAATGGGACTGGAGCGAACACAGTGGCCTATCAGCTACAACTAGCTGGGTCAAATGCAGGAAGTTCTACGGCTAATAACTTCGGCGTAGCTCAATTCGATGCTAATCAATTCACGGTGACGAGTGGATTCGTCCAGATTTCGAACTTCTCACCCCTAAATTATGTGGCGATTACGCACAACGGGACAAATCCATCTCCCTATACGGTATCAGCTACAGACAAATTCATCTCTTGCGATACGAAATCATCGACAGCGGGAACGATCCAAATTCTCCTACCTAATGCACCAACGACTAATAGAACTTTCACTATTAAAGACCGCACCGGGGGCGCTTCCGTAAACAATATCTCGATCACGACAGTTGGTGGTGCAGTAACTATCGATGGGCAAACAACCTATAAGCTTGCGAGCAATTATGCCGCTGTGGACTTACTCTTCAATGGCACATCATATGAGGTCTTCTAATGTCATATAGGAACTATGCTCCTGCGAATGGTTATATAATTGATGGTTCCGGGAATGGAGACTTCGTTAGCTTTACGGCAGCAGGAACGGCATTAAGCGGTGTCACAGGAAAAACATTTTTTGTGAAGCCTGGAACTTACGCTGAGAGCTTTACCGCATTAGTGGGAAATAATTACGTTGCTTTCAACACTGACGGACAGACTGCTAATGTTATAATCAACGGGACTGTGACATGCTCGGCAGCGGGTACTTATGGGTTTTCCAATATTAGCTTTCAGACAAATAGTGCTAATTCATTCATAGTTTCTGGCTCGGTTGCGACGGTGGTGAATTGCTTCGATTGCAATTTCAACTGCACCAATAATACAGGTATCTCCATTTCTTCATCCAGTGCCAGTGCTTTAGTTACTCTTAAGAATTGCACAGGGGACTTAGGAACAACTGGTATCGGATATTGGGCTGTCACCGGATCAGGAGCTATGAATATTTTCGATTCTCGCTTTACAAACTCAGGTGGTTCAACGACAGCATCGACATCTTCGAGTGTGGTCAATATTACGAATAGTACTTTTTTAGCTCCTATTTCTAATAGTTCTACAGCGGGGGGTACATTCACTAAATGCCAGTTCAGCACTATCGCTCAAAACACATTAGCTATTACCATCGGAGGCACCGGAACTAATGTAATGTCATTCTGTGATGTGGTTTCGGGAACGGCCGCAGGTGTATCCGTGAGCGTTTCTTGTACCCTGGTTCTTCATCTTACGCGATTCGACTCTACAAATACAAATCCTGTGACTGGTGCAGGAACGGTTCTGATTTCTGGGGTGACATTTACCAATTCTGGTGTTGGCATAAATACAACCACGATAACATCACAGAACTTCAATAAGACTGGTACATTCACCCCAGGCATTGCTTTTGGTGGCGCAACAACTGGTATAACATATTCGACGCAAGAGGGCCATTATACACAGATTGGTAACGTTGTATATTTCTCGGCGTTTGTCAATCTATCCAGCAAAGGGTCTGCATCTGGTCAAGCCACTTTGACAGGATTTCCCGTAGCCACAGCAACGTTAACAGGTGGATTACTTCCCATTACATTTTCTAATTGTACTCTGACGGCTAACTATTCAAATGCCGCATTGCAGTTCAATCAATCGAACACAACGGCAAACATCATTCAATATCAAGGAGCAGTTTCTGAAGGTTTTGCAGGAATCACGGCTGCAATATGTTCAAACACATCTGCTTTTGGTGTACAAGGCTTCTATTTTACTTCTTGATTTCGACCACTTTCAAAAATGGATTAAAAAATGTAGAGACCAAGCTTAAGTTGGAAGATGTTCTAATCAAAACATTGCATTTAGACAGCATTAGACAGTCTATAATCGCATTTTTCCCTTCAAGGTAGGGGGACATGGGATGCAAGTGAGTAGGCTTACCATCGAGAGATCTAGTGGCTTCTTTAAGATATCTAACTCTACCATGAAATCGCATGTGGATTAGATCGAGAAAGTTTTGATCGTCGGTGGCAACGTAAATCTGGCAGTTTTTTTTATAATGCTTATTCACTTCTTCCAAAACATCTTCATAGGATACTAGAGGAACTTCAGTTTTTTTATCCGTACCTCGATAGTGCACACCAATAAGATAGTAATCTGCCACTTTATCTAATTTTTCTTCGACGATTTTGAGTATAGAAGGCTTAATATGTATATATTTATCTATCAACTCTTTGGCTCTTTGGCGCGTCATGTGGTATTCGGTATTCGTCGGCCAGAAAAGTTCATGCTCCGATTCTAAGACTATAGGTATAGTTCCTTTATTTTTCCCGACATGCAAAGGTTTGAAGTAGTAATTCCACCAGTTGGGTCCAACTGTCCTATCATAATACAGACCGGTTTTAGCAAAATCGACCTGAAAACCACTGCAGAGACCCTTTTCGTAGCTTTCAAGGCCTGACATAATATCTAAAAAGGTGCTGAACAATCCAGCTTGGGGCCGGCATCTTCGGATAAAAAAATCATCCGAGTCAGCAAAGTTAAGAGAGAATGTAAGGCAGAAAAACGCTAGGTGGGCGAATATTTTATGAATCATGTTTGTTAAATTCTTGGTAAACAGGTTTAATTTCATCAGGCCAAGTATATTCAGCAGCAATGTCAATCTCATCCATCTTGATCCGGATCTATAACAGTTCCATCTTCAAGATGCTGCAAAGATTCGATAAATGCGCTCTTGTCTTCATCAGAAAGGACATGACTTCTCAACACAGTATGTTCCCAGAATTTACGAGTTGCTTGCCAGGCTTCTGCATAATTGCCTTCCAAGGTATCCCAGTCAGTCATTTTCACTAGCCTTTTTTAATCCATCGATTAATCCTTTCCAGCGATCTTCGCTATCGGGTAATGGTTCGAAGGGTAAATCAACAGAAATATAAGGATAATGTTCGTCACAATATACTGGAGCTTCTTTGTTGAATTTACAGAGCCAAGTAGCATTTTTATCGCAAAGTGAACATTTTTTTCCTAATTGCATAAGCTGAGCTATAGTTAAGAAGGTCATTCTTCTACCTTAGGAGGCTCTGGTATTTCTATAGGCATCCACCAATTTGTCCATCGGCATTTGTCATGTTCTAAAGAATACCATCCCTCATTTGGAGGCTGCTCAATTTCTTCTTTTCCTTGATAGGTGCGAAATCCCACAACAACTTCATTATCTCGCCAATATATCCAAACACGTTCCATTGGCTTTGGTAATCTATCTTTAACATTTGTCCACTCAGTCATAATTCAATCCTCACAGGCTTGTTAACCGGCTCATATCGTTCGTTCACATAGCTCGCATTTACGAATTTTGTAGTAACTGCGTCAACCATATGGCCACCCATTTCGTGGATATGACCAAATATATGCAATTTCGGCTTAATTCTATTCTTAATGTGTCCCCAAAGGCTTTTCGATCCGCACCAATAAGATTTTCCGTAGCTAAAATTAGTAACACCATCCAAAATTCCATAAGCAGGGGAGTGAGTGATGAGAATATCTGTATCTTCAGGAATCAAAGCGAATTTCTTTTCTAGGTCGTCTTCGGAACCCATGAAAGCTGTGCATTTAGGATTAACGCCTTTAAACCATAGTGACCATGGCGATCCCCAAATCTTGAGACCCTCGAATTCTGTACCACTATCAAAAAGATAATCAAAATGATCATCATCATGAACGCCCATCATCTTTGCTTCACTAGTGGGAATGCATTGTTGAAAGAAGCTATCATGATTGCCACCGATGAAAATTTTCTTTCGGTAGTCTTGCCACTTGAACCAAGCAAAGAAGTCCATATATTCCTTTGCAGTACCTCTAGCGGTCATATCACCAGCTATAATTAGCAAGTCTCCACCTTCGAGCTCGGGAAAGAATCCGTGCAAATCGGAAATGCAATCGATTATCATTACTTTTTCGTTTCAACAAAATATTTTAAATGCTAGAGTGCGTTTAACTAGCAGGAGATATACCATGCCCCTTACTAAATCTAAAAGCAAAAAAGCAATCGGTAAAAACATCGCGAAAGAAGAAGCCTCTGGCAAGCCTAAAAAGCAGGCTGTGGCTATTGCGTTGAACACAGCACGCAAAGCCGGTGCAAAGATTCCTAAGAAGAAAGCTAAGAAGAAATAGATTTTAACACCCAAGGGCGATGACTGAGATTGGCAGGTGCAGTTGGCGTCGCGAACCAAATGTTAGATAGGCTTTACATACCTATAGACCTTCTGGTGGCTCTCAAAAAGCTAGCTTGTTGAACTCGAGGAGCACAAGCGTGAAAAAGCTCCGAGACATTTTATGAAGAAGGAATGACTGGACACTTCTCAAAAGTTTCTTCGCTATCAGGAAAGGGAAAATCTTCTTTATAGACCCACCAGAAATCGGGCTTATAACTAAAAAGACTTAATTTTCTGTAATTCTCAAGAACTTCCTCCCAGGTGCAATATTGCACATACTCTCTCATTCCCATGGAATAGTGACCTTCATGGGGACGATCAATGTGAATGATTGTACGCCCATGTTCTGGCTGCTTGTCCATGATGTGGTTCCACATAATCATTTTCTATCCTTTACAGACCTTAAGACAATATTCACTTGGAGGGTGTCGGTGCATTTTTATTGATCACGTCAATAGAGATTCTTACATCTGTGTCTTTCTGCATTGCAGCTTTGTCGACTTTTACTCCGATCGCTTCATCAGTCACATAATCATCCATGGTTTGTGCGACTGCTGGCCACATTCCAGAGCAGCTTGTAATAGTTAGCAATAAGATAATTTGTATGAGTTTCATTCTTTTTCCTTTTTGCTTTTTTGATTGATAGCCCAATTCTGAAAGGTTTTGCAAAAGCTATCCATGCGTGTGAGAGCTTCGCGTTTGATATCTTCGAGATGCTTTCCAGTCGTATCAGCACAGACTTTGACGAACTTGTTGACTAGTTTAGGATCGAATCCAGACTGAATAATGGCAATATCCCATTCCTGACACTTTGCAGCCTCAAATTTTACATCTGCATCGTTGTCTGGATCATCCCCCGTCTCAAGACAGAAAACCTTAAGGAGAGCATATTTTAAAGCATAGCTAATGGCTTTCCCTGGACCCTTATCATCATTTCCTATACCGTAACCAGCAAATGTTACAGTGAAACCATTGTGGATATCATCAGGATTAATAAAATCTACTTTCAGGGTCACTTCTGTTCGGTTGCCATTTTGTTCAATCTTATGAATTGAAGGAATCACCATAATTCTGTGTTTAACAAGATAAGGGTGAAGTTTAGCTATGACTTGATCATGGCTTACGAAACGATATTGACCATTGACTCGAGCATCGCCTTTTTGAATATAGCTAACTTCTGCCATAACATCTAAAATGCGTTGAAAAATGTTCTTAGACACGTTTTGTGACTGTGTATCCATGACTCTCCAGGTATTCTTTATAAAATTTTATGAATGCTTTATTAAGTCGACGAAAGCCCTTAGGGGCATCTTTGGGGATATCTACTTTCTCGCGATTGTAGTTACGAACTCTTTCTTTATGCTTTTCGTACCAGCCGGGCTTTTTCTTTAGCTGCTGATAATAATCGTGGTTATAACAAGTGACGCAGAGCTCTTCGACCATGCGTTTTTCTATTGTTCCACACTTTTTACAACTCATCATCTTTCCTTTTTTTATTAAAATAGTGCCAGCATTCCAGAGCACAAAGAAACACGCTGAACTCTCTCGTAAGATCTTCCATGAAGTGAATGTCTGGGAAGTCACCGTTCTTCTTTAAATAGACTAGGAATGCACCTTTGACTTGGATATTGAACTTTCTTAAGAGATTTTCGTAAGCTGCTATCTGTAGGGGATAGGTTTTCTGAGGCTTAGCGCTCGTTTTGATATCGACGAGATATAGCTCTCCGTCTTTGCCCTTTACTACGAAGTCGATTTGACCGGTGTACTTGAAATCTCCGTCGTTCATTCTAGTTTCTATGATGGGAAACTTTTCAACTTGCGCATCTGACCATTGTCTGAACGATTTGATATAGCCCTGATAGGCCTCGTCTATAATTTCGTCAGGAATCCATTCTCCTTTCGCTAATCCAGCACAAAGAGCATGGACCTGCCTACCCCTACGGGATGCATTGTCTAGAATGTTCTGGGGCACGTTATCGTAACCAGTGTAATATCTCAGGACTTCAGTAACTCGAGGATAATCCAAGTGCTTGTACCTATGATGAAGAAGATTCCCATGATTTGAGTAAACATGATAAAGATTGGCGAAAGGCTATCGTAAATTTCTTTAAAAACAGCTCTCATAGACATCCCTTTTGTCTCTCCTAAAAGACCTATACCTAAAGAGATGTTGATATTTTGTAAAGAATTATTTATATATTTGATAAGGAAAGACTAAATATGGCTAAGATTGGAAGACCTCGCATCTCAAAAGAGACCTTTGTAGTATCTGTGCGCTTCGATGTCCTAATGTGGCGCCGGCTGCAAGATATAGCCTTTTTAGAGAGTCGCCACCAAAGAAAAGTGAGTGCTCAAGAGCTTGTTCGTGAAGCAGTTGCGTTTACTTATGATGACAACGAACGCATGCGCGACATGTTTAGAAGACGAAAGTATAAAAAGTTTAGAAAATATTTCTGGTATAAAAAACGTTGATTTAAAAAATCTTCTTATCTATAGCAAATGAAAAGAAGGAGTTACCAAAATGATAACTCCCTCCAACAGGTGGTTTTATTCTAGCCCACGCAGCTAAAACGGCCAGAAAGTACCACCAATGTATATTTTTGATCAATAATAATAAAAATTGACAAGATCGTGGACCAGTTTCGTAGCAAAGACGTCTGTTTCGATAGAGGAATTTTGGAGTTTACAGGACTCGATGACGTTTTATGGGAGCACCTCCGTAAAACCTATTCAACAATCAATGTAGATCACGAAATCAAAAAGATGGAACTTTGGCTTGCCTCACCCAATGGTAGACGTCGCAAAGGAAATCTTAATTTTATCCTCAATTGGCTTAATAGATGCAAGCCAACTCCTTTGCACAACTATGTTACGATCAGCAACGATCTTGTCACCCCTTTTAATAACTACCTTGAAGAGCTATGGAAGAACAGGGAAGCTTTACTAGAGTTCAACACGTTAACCAGATAATCACTCTAGATGAATTGCCAAGGGAATTTCGTTCTGAGATCTCTCGTGGCTCATCGACTGGTTGGAGGACTCTTGACAGATTTTTAGGAGGCTTGCGTCCTGGCGAGGTCACCGTCATAACAGCAGATACAGGCGTAGGTAAGACGACCTTCTGCACCCAGCTTATGGTCAACTGTGCAATGCAGGGCCAGAATGTATGGATCAATAGTTGGGAGATGCGCCCCGAGACGATGCTCCGAAAGATCGCTTCCATAGCTCTTCGCCGTCCTATGAAACTAGAAGCTTTCACATATGAAGATAATGAAAACTTTGACCAGTGGTGCCGCAAATATCCCATATATCTGAACCCTAAGACCATTGGCACAGACATCGTTTCTTTCGCTCTACAGATGCAAAAAGCTAAAGATCTTGGCATAGAAGTAGTCATGATTGACCATCTAGACTACCTTGTGAAGCCCAATAAAGAGAAATTGCATGAGGCTATCGATGAAACCGTTAAACGACTCCACGAGCTCGCCTTTGATCTATCGATGCATATTTTGCTTATCTGTCATCCGCGACAAACCAGCACGGGAGCTGAAGAAGTCGGCATCCATTCGCTTAAAGGCTCTTCGGCTATCAAGCAATATGCCGACAATGTGCTCATCTTGCATAGATGCTCTAGAACAGATACCCAAGCCGATCCTACCAAAGTAAAGGTGCGTGTCTCAAAGAATCGTATGTTCGGTACCGAAGGGAATGCCTATCTCTTTTATCAGGACGAATGGGACGGTTATCTTGAGCTTAGGGATGGTTGTCTTGACTGATGCTCAAATGGAATATCTATGTATTGCCTATTGTTTTTGTCTATTCATTTTCTTAATTTTTAGGAGATAAAATGTCTGATATCACTGTAGAGGTTAAAAATATTAGAGAAGTCGATAAAGGGGCCTTAAAAGCATTCTTTTCGATAGGCGTCTTCCCGGATGGTGTCTTCATGAACAATTGCCGCTATTTCGTTCAAGGTGGCCAAAGTTGGATGAGTTTCCCACAAGAAAAGACTCCCACGCAAGAGGGGAATAAAGACAAGTATTACTCAATCGCGGGCTACTTCGACCGACAAAAACAAGAAGTCGTTAAAAACGAAGCATTAAAAAAATTAAAAAGCTTAATCAGTGAAGGTAAAAATGAAAGCAAGGAAAGTCCCCCAGCAGCTGGGAAAATTCAGGACGACTCATCCCCTGTATGGTTCTGAGCGCACTTTTGATAATTGGATTCAGCTTTGCGATACTACAGTCGACCTTGCCACTGCTCACATAGAAAAGAAAGTCACAGATATGATCTGCCAGCTTTCGGATGAGATGATAGCCACTGCCGTAGAGTTTGATGAGTAAAAGACAGCAGCTTCAGCGCAAGATTATAGGGGGACTAGCTCCTCCTGTAATCTGCCAAGAATTCGTTATGGCAGGGGAGCCTTTATTGTTCAGCGCAGGGAGGCCTTTTGGTCAACGCAAGCTTTCGATTCACCATTGGGAACGCAAGAAGTGGGCTCCATTCCTGAAAGCTATCTTCGGGATTCACAAGCCCAAGGTGCCTATCGTTATCGTCGCTCGTTTTTTCGTTTCTCCCTGTGAGAAAATTTCTCTTAAGAACGCTGAATTAAGAAGAGAAAAAGTCCCGGCTTACTATGCCCCGGAGCTATCCGAGTACATTCTTGCGCTCCTAGAAATACTTTACTACACTTCGCTTAGGAGCTATGGACAAGTCGTAAAAATCGATGCAGAAAAGTACTATAGTGATAACCCAAGAACCATCCTACAATTCTTTTTATGGAATGATTATGTTAAGCTACAAATTCCTAATACCATTCAGACCCACGCCAAAAGCTTCCATAAGACTGAGCTGGCGCGCGGGCACCTACAACCCTTCAGCCCCGGGAATGCAGAAAACAAGAAGCTATATCCTAAAACAGTTAGGAAGCGATATCCAAAAGCTAAAGGGCCCCGTGCTAGCAATCGTGCACCATCGAATACCAGCTCCGAAATCAGTTCGCAATCTTGAGAAAAGAAAGGTGCTAGATACAATGCCACACATTACTAGACCCGATGGTGATAACCTAGAGAAATTCCTTAATGATTGCCTCTCAGGAATCGTTTTCGAAGATGATTGTCAGATAGCTTGGATGGTACGGAGCAAGAGCATTACGGATGATTTTGAAGGCTCTACAACAGTTTTCGTAAAGCAGCTGCCGAATGAGTATCCAAAATATGACGAGCTCTTAGAAGATATTCGTAAAAATATCACAATCTGTTGGAATCCAGAAGTTTCTTGATAAGCCTTACATAACGCATTTCGGTATCTTGAGCATATTTAATTTGTTTTTGAAGCTCTCCCATAAGTTGATCAACCTCAGATTGCATCAAGTGGCATGCATTTCTACTTCCAAGACAATAAAAAATTCTGAAACATATCCCCACAATCACCATGGAACAGAATAATGTGAAGCTCATGAAATTTCCTCTTCAAAACGTATGGGATTGCTATTTCTCCAATTAAAAATATTCACAAAGGTTCTAAAATATTGGTTGTAGGTAGCCTTTGGAGTGACTTTATCGGTATGTCTAATCAAGTTAAATTCCCATTTTTTATATTCGAATTCTGGCTGCTGAAAAAGATGAATCAATGCTTTCCAAAATTTAGAAGCATCTGTCCACGCAGAAAATCCATGAGCTTTCTTAATAAAATCAATGGTTTGCCTGCAAAGTTGGAAATCGGCAAAAAAATGGGTTTCATCGAATTCGAGCTTTCCTAGGCGAAAATCTTCATGTTTTTGATGATTATGTGCCAAAATTAGAGCTATTGCCACTTGGATGCTAATACCTTTCAATTTAGCAAATTTATCTAGATCTTGATAAGCCTTGTATCCATTCTTGCAATAATAATTCATGTAATCGGCATAGCTCCAAGATTTCTGAACGTTCAGTTGGATGATGTCTATGGTTTTAGCAGCTTCAATCTGGTAATAGATATCCAAACCCAATTCTCGTGCAGCCAAAAGGCGATGCTGCCCATCTATCACTTCCCAATCTTCGTTAATAATGATCGGGCGCATGTCGAGAAGGTTGCGGGATAAAATAGAGGATTTTAAACGCTCAACATGATGATGGTCTATTTTAGCTCTATTATCCGCACGAAAAACAAATTTGTCATAATCTTTAGTTTTCATTGCTTTCATAAATTTTCCTTAATTCTTTAATAGAATCTGTTAAAATTTCCATTTGCATTTCTAAGTTTTCTATTTTTTGTTTCATTCTAGAAATGGGATGCTTTCCTTTATCATATTTTTCTCTAAGGCTAGAATTTTTAAGCATGCCAATATCGTTGTGCCTTTGTTGAGCAATTTCAGCTTTGTAATTTTTCCTACCACCATTTCTTCTAATTTCAAAATTAATACTATTTTTATGGCGATTAATTTCATAAGCAATTTGAGATCCGCTGTAATCCAATTGTAAAAGCTCTTCGATAACTTTTCTTTCTTCAAAATTAATAGGATCAACTCGGCCCATGGTTCTTTATAATGATAAATTTGTTTAACATTTTCTTTGCGTTTCAAAAGCCTTTAAGATATTTCTCTTATAAGTTTCAGAAAAGCTATTGTGAAGTTCTGGTGGAATGCATGAGTTAAATTCAGCAATGCAAAATACTAAAACAGTATTGACTATTGACATATTTTTTATATCCGAAGCTTCGACATCTAATTCCATCTCGGCCACAATTAAATCCAAAATCTTTTCGCAGCATTCATAGACTTTCCCGTGATCAATTTCCATAGCTCTTCCTAGGGTGAAATTGCTTAAACATATCTTGCATCTTATGGCTGCTAAGGTGCGTGTATCTCTGCGTACTTGCAATAGAGCTATGCCCAAGTACTTCTTGTATCAGTCGTAGATCAGCGCCGTGGTCGAGCAAGTGAGTCGCGCAAGCATGTCTCAAAGTATGCGCTGTCATGCCTTCTATTCCTGCTATACTTGCATATCTACCAATCATTTTCGTTAGGTACTGCCTGGTCAATTGCCTTCCATACGTCGTTATGAACAAATATTCGTCTCTTTCTCGCTCTTTTCTATAGGTTTCGAGATAAAGCATTATCCACGTGTAAGCTTCTTCTGTCAAAGGTATCGTGCGCGTTTTACTACCTTTACCTTTTTGTACCCGAATTTGTCCTTGCATAACGTCGTCAATAGTTAAGTCGCATAGTTCCGATGCTCGCAGTCCCGAAGAGTACAATAACTCAAGGATTGCCCGGTCCCTGCAACCACTCTCCGTATTGGTAAAGGGCATCTCCAAAAGTGCTTTGACCTGTTCTAATGTAGGTATCTTTGGTGCTTTGGCTCTAGCAGTGGGCATCTTGACTTCCGCTATTGGGTTGTCATCGATCTGTTGCATCTTCTTCAAATAGCGAAAGAAAGCTTTCATACTTGTGAGATAGCGGTAGATGCTAGCGTGGTTCTTGCCTTGCGTCTTGCATTGTCCCAAGTAGGTGATAAGATGCTGTCCTCTAATGGTAGACAATCGTTTAACGTTCTTCTCAAGCAAGTAGCTAAAGAATCGTTGCACGTCTCCGCAATAGCCATCTACAGTGTGAGGGGACCTCCCGATCAGCAGGTCCGCTCTAAATCCTTCTAGTGATTCGTTCATCCACATAATTACTCTCGCATAAGGTTTCTACACGTTCCACAAATTGATTTTTTGCTATCTCTCCCGCATTGCGAAGGATGGTTTGTGCGCCTCTTTTCGTTAGCTTTTTTGATCTAATTATTATACATGGATCATACTTACCATCAGTAAGGTATACATAATTTCTAACTTGAGTTTTATCTTTACCCATAAATGCCTCTAGTGATTCGTTCATCAATATAATTACGCCCACACTGAGCTTTCAATACGCTCAACATAATCTTTTTTTGTTATGGTTCCCTCTTTGCGTAAGATTCTTTGTGCACCTAGGATTGTAAGCTTTTTGTTTCTAATAAGGGTATATGTGATGATTGAAAAAACTATATTATCCTGGTCGTGGGATTGGCCAACATATATTTTATTTAAAATCTGTATTTTCTTTTTACGCATAAATCCTCCGTGCTATTTAAGTTTAAAGTCTTTCTTGCTGTCCTTGCTTAGCAATCGTTCCTTCGAAAGGTACTGATCACGCAAATATTCCAGGTATTGGCTCATGACTTCGGTAATAGTCATGTTATGGTCAACGCACACACGCTTAAGCACTGTTTTTAACTCTTGTGTTGTCCAAAACTGTATGTGCGCTTCTTTCTCTCTTTTCGGTAGCATCTCGTATCTCCTATTAGTGGAATGAAAAGATACTACATGATTCGTACTTTAAAATTCCATAATATGCTTAAGCACTTCGATACGCTTTTGAGAGTCATAGTTTAAGACAGCTACGCAACCTTGGATGCCTTTCTTTTGCAATCTAGCCATTTTGCGTTCCACAAGCTTAAAGGACCGATGCCTTATTTTTGAGGCGTGAGGTAGATTGCAGGTTTCTAGCTTAACGATGAATTGGTAGCGTGTTTTCATAATAGCTCCTTAAAGGTTGCGTTATACAGTCTAAAAAAGCATTCGATGTCTGTTTTCCAAGTGACACGCCAAAATTGGTAGGTTTTCCAATTGTATGAGGTGTATGGTGTAATGTGCTTAAAGGTTTTCATGATTTTTCCTAATTGTTTATAAATTTGCGGGTCCGTTCTTCTCTTTCGATAGCTATCTTTTGAATGACATAGTCTAGTGTGATCGATTGCCCTGTGCATGTGCGGCCCCATATGTAATCGCCAGAATCTGTAAGCAATATAACTTCACCGTGCTTCTTCAAGTCTTCGTATAGACTTTCCGTGACCGCCCACCATTCGTAAATATCGGGATAATCGCCGTTATCGTCAGCATCTCCCTGCTCATTAATTGTGAAAAAATTATCTGCCTCCATTAATTCCTCAATGGGAATGTATTTTCCTACCCAATGTGACAGGTTGTAGAGTATGTTAAATTTGACCAGGTTACCTATTGTCTCTTCTATCGTTTTCATAATCATTCCTTGCTTATGTTTTCCTGTCGCATTCTAGTAATGATTAGCTGTACTTAGGTTTACACTGTACACTAGCTGCTATGGCTTGCTAATCGTTACCGCCTTTTCCACTTCTAATCGTGACTATTGCTTCGACATGAGTGACTATAACACAATGGAATGAAAAGATTCCACACTAAAGAATTACTTGATAGTAAATAGCTTTGTAGATATATTGACGATTGGTAGAGACAATCTTACAAAGGCAGTGGAATGAAAGGTAAAAAACGCTCAGCAGATCATTTGGTCACTCTTTTCTCAAGCTCTCCGAAAGAACGTGTCAGAATCTTCAAACGGCTTCTACAACATATCGAGAGAGGTCTTTCGGCGGATTGCTTTACTGAGTTTTGCGAACAACAGATCTATGAGAATATGGAGAAATATCCTCTTGAATGGCCTAGAAAGGACTTTGTGGAGTCAACACGCAAAGCCAAAGCAATGTGGGAAGATATCGGCTACAGGCAGTCTAATGGGTCGTGCGTGGGTAATAGTAGATCATGGTACTATAACATGGCTAATCGATATGGTTGGTCAGAGAAACAGAAACTCGAAGCATCACACGAAGGCACCGTTAACGTGAACATTGTCAATTACAGCAAGCCAACACAGTCGTAGTACTATTGTAGACAGACTATTACCATACTCTAAGGTATGACTACCATTAATAAACTAATGATTATATAGTCTTGCTTGCCTGTTCAAAGATAGTAATAAAGATTTAATTATGTTGTTAAGGGGGATTAGGGGTGCTGCCCCCACATAGGACACAATCATTAGTCTCAGGAGTACACCAAAAATTTTTCGTATTACGGGATTACATTGACAAGGCTGTCATTTCAAACACTGACACTTTGTAAGATTGCCTTTACCAGATATGTGAGGAGTCTTTACCTCTGAAGAGCAATGCGATCCTCTAGTGTTTGACAAATCGTGTTTTCCATATCAAAAGAAGAGACAACCATTTTCGTGACGCCAAGGAAATGATCTACAGATATATGTGGACGGCTTTTAGGTGTAGTGGGCATGTTTTGCAATTTAGACATGTCCAACAATGTAGAGGCATTTTAAGGATCTTTTTCATCTTTCTCATGTTTTGGACAGCTCGGACAGTAATAAATATAGCTATCTACTTCTTCCATAGGATGCATAGGACCACCGCATTTTTCACATGAAAGCGTGATGACACTATATTGCTCTCTATACTCGGTCAACTTACGCCTCCAAAATGTGTACCCTTCTTCGATTTCCACAAAGTGTAACTCGCTTAGCAACTTGTCAGAAAAATACAATTTACGGCGGTTTTTTAGTAGAATTTTCTTGGGTTAGGGGAGACGATGCTTATGCGCTTTGCGAGGCGCTCGATCGGGGTCTCTCTGCGGCGTGGGTCTACAAGATCGACCGGTTTGAAAGACTCTAGGGAGGGGCCAAATCTGTTGCTTTCGATCCATGCTTCGATCTCTTCCTTTTTGAAGCGGTATTGCTCCTTAATTCTATAGTAGGGGATTGCCTCGGCTTTGATCCACCGGTATATCGTTGTCTGGGAAACGCAAAGCATAAGGGCCACTTCTTTTAACTTCAGGTCCATCTCTTCTCTCTTTGTGGAAAATTTTTCAAATATTAGAGAATTAAGAACTTTTATCGCAACATAAAGTTTCAGAATAATTTCTTATATGTGTAAGTTAATTATTTATTATCACAATTTGTCAATTATATTCTTACTAAGCCACTTTTGGACAATTTTCTCTCGGCATATTGCGCTAAATTTAAAAAAAGCTTATAAATCTTGTGTCAACTTTGACTTTGAAACGCAAATATTGACAAATTTGACTAATTTTGGATAGAAATGGCTATTAAACACCTCGCGTAGGAGATATCTATGTGGCTAAAAAATAAAGAACGTCTGGAACTTATTAACCCTATTCATGTTAAGGCGCTTGCAGCATGCAAAACCATTGGCCAAGAAGAATACTTGATACATTTCGATATGCAAGACGGGGATTCTATCGAATGGCGTTATGAGAACGAAACTGAACGCGACATTGACTTCGAAAGGATCGAAAGACTTTTAGAATCAGGGGTTTAATATGGATATCGAAACGCATAAGAGACAGCTTGAACAAGTCGAAGAGGCGCTAGAGTCTCTAACAAATTTGTATTTCACCCATCCGGATATGCATGAAGAGTATGAAGGTATGTTGATGGAAATGAGAAACTTCTGTCACCGGTACAGGTGGTACATTAACGAGTGCAAGGCTGGATAACCTCTACTCCTAACTAACCCAATAGTATATATCCAAAAAAGTAGGCAAAAAATCAGAACCGATGCGCCACGGGATCCGTCCTCCTTCACTGATTCAGTCGGAGCCCGTGCCACATCGCTTACGCTCTTGGCGGGATTATATCGTTTTTTCGAGAGTTGTCAATAAATATTTTTAATTTAGGAGATAATTTTGGACATTAATACGTACATGAAATTCAGAATTTGGGCTTTCGGTCATTATGCCGATGTACCTGGCTTATCGCTTCGGCATATGGAGGCTTGGAATAGATTGCATGGCGATGTTGTAACACTTAAAGATACTGATGGGATCGCTGAAAGTGTGGAAAAAATGTGCCAATTATATCGTCAAGCGCATGGGATTGAAGTGTTGGAAAAACCCATTCCGAACCGATTAAGTCTATTGCGACGATTTTGGATAGGTTTGACTAGAAAATTCAAGTTTTGACAACATTTTACTAGTAAATATTTTGAAAATTGTCCATTTTCCGGATTTATGGCATGGACGACCTACGATCAGGAGCAAGAATGGCTCCGTACATACAGACCCCCACGTGAGGATGATGAAGGACATGAGCGACTTGAGGCATTTCGGAGAGCCCATAGAATTGCCGACTGTAGAAAACCCAACAATAGGTTACCAGTTTTCTGGAAAAATGACTCCAGAAGCGATCGATATGGTCAAGAAACTTCATGTTCACTCCCAGTGGCGTTGTGAAGAAGACGATAAAAATCTCATTTTCATATCACCTTGCAGGGAGTGGTATCGCGTGTATAGCAAAGAAACAAGTATTATGGTAACCATACCCGCCAGTAAATTCCTAAAATGAGAAACGAAAACCAACGAGAAACGAAATGAAATATCCTAAGATCAATAGCTTATATCAACGAAACTTAGACGGCGATAGATCGTTAATCATGGGACAATTTGCATGTCATGAGTTTTCTACGATTAAGAACTGGACGATTGATGAAAAGATTGACGGCAACAATATCCGCATCATTTTGGATAAAACCCATGTTATCAATTCAGTACGATTTGGCGGCAGAACAGATGACGCTCAAATCCCTACCAAGCTTTTGGACTACCTACAAGACACTTTTACGCTCGAGAAAATGGAATCAATATTCAAGGACTCGAATTATGTCGTGCTATTCGGTGAAGGATATGGAGGAAAGATACAGTCAGGCGGTTATTATCGAAGTGACGTATCGTTTGTATTGTTTGATGTTTATGTGTCGGGATGGTGGCTGAAGAAAGAGGATGTTATGAGTTTGGCCGAAAAGCTTGGAATCGCGCACACTCCAATCATAAGTAAAGCTAATCCATATGTAGATTGGTCTATCGATGAGATCGTTGAATTTGTGCGAAGTAAGCCAAACTCAGAATTTTCACAAGAAAAACATGAAATGGAAGGTATCGTCGCCAGGTCAGAACCCCAATTGCTTTTCAGGGATGGAACCCCAGTGATGTTTAAACTAAAATGTAAAGATTTTAAATAGAGGTATTTATGGATAAACAAATTAATAAAATTAAGAAAGATTTAGATAAAGGTGAGCGCGATACGAAAAAGCTCAAGAAGATGGATAAGAAGCAAGATAAGAAAGTCGATAAGTTGAAGAAAATGGAAAAACGCTGCAAGTAGTAACTCCTTTGTTTAGGGTTTTTATGAATTGGCGGGTCTATTTTGCTGGGGGAACCCGGCGATACGTACGGTAGGCTCGTTTTGGGGTGGCCACAAAGGATTAGTGGTCTACCTCATTTTTAATACTTTAAGGAGCTAGAATGAAACAATACCTCGTTATGAAGGGTGAAGTTCTGCAAAACTTGTTGCATTGCTTTTCGACACCAGAGGGTTATAAAGAATTTACGACTGATTTAGCTTTGATGCTGGATGAGATTGTGCGGATTAATCGACAAACCAATCAGAATCCAGATTATGACCTGAACACTCTAACGTTGCTTGCTGCAAAGCAGTTTTTTCATGTGGCGTTCTTTTGTCAGAAGAATATGGATGTGATTCATGATATGGTGCGTCAACTAGACTATAAGATTTTAGACCAAGAGGAAAAGGATAGTCTGGATGATACAGTGGGGGAATATTTTGATTTTGATAAGTTTCGCAATAGCTAGTTAGTTTCATTCTTGAGTAGTCCGCGCTTTACCAAGTCCTTATAAAATGTTTCTATAACATATAAGTATTTTTTGTGCTCATCTTTTTCATTAGTTAAAACTGTCATATCAAAGATACTTTCACCCGCATTCGAATTTATAACCGCATGAGTGTTTGCTAGTGTCACAGAAATGCAATATTGTACTGATTCTGATATTAGATGCTCCTGACTTTTAAACACAGCACAAATGTATGACATTAACAAATAAGACATACCCTGAGCGGTGCATAGCAAAGATATAATTTCTTGTTCGTTGAATAATTTTTTTATTTTTTCGTGGATTTGAATTTCTTCTTCGTTTATTTCCATAGTTTGAATAGTCCTATGATTTGTAAATTATAACTTTTTAAACTGTTTGAAAGAAATAACAATTCCATACGGGTTCGAACCTCGAACCTATCAATTAAACATACTTTCTGCTCTGGATAGTGGGATAAGGAACGCTTGCTGGGTCGTGCATCGCAGGGGGGGCAAGGATACGACCATGTGGAATTACATGATCAAAAGGGCCTATCTTGAGCCGGGAACGTATTATTACTTCTTGCCGAGCTTCGCACAAGCTAAGCGGGTTATCTGGGATGGCATGACCGGGGATGGCAAGTCGCAAGGCCGCAGGATGCTCGATTTCATCCCCAAAGCTGTCATAGATGGCAACCCGAACAACACAGAGATGAAGATTTGGATTAATGGAGCTAAGGGGCAAAGCTTGATTCAGCTGATCGGGGCAGACAGCTACGATGCGATTATGGGTACCAATCCCAGGGGCGTTGTATTCAGCGAATGGTCTTTGATGAACCCTATGGCCTATGACTTCATTAAGCCCATTCTTGCGGCCAATGGAGGCTGGTGTGTCTTCATTTACACGCCTAGGGGGAGGAACCACGGGTGGGATCTTGCTGAGACCGCTAGGAAGAATCCGGATAACTGGTTCTACGAAGTCTTGACCGTCAAGGATACCGGTGTTTTGACTGAAGAGCAGATAGAGACGGAACGACGAAATGGAATGCCCGAAGATCTTATCCAGCAAGAGTTTTACTGCAACTTTAACAGAGGTCAAGAAGGTAGCTATTACGGAAAACAGATAGACGAGTTGAAGAGGAAGGGGAGGTGTTGTGGCGTGCCTTATGACCCTGCTTTGCCAGTTAGGACCTATTGGGACCTCGGTATCGGCGACTCGACAGCTATTTGGTTTGCGCAGTTTGTGGGTAAAGAAATTCATTTGGTTAACTATTACGAAAATTCAGGTGAAGGGTTAGCCCATTATATTCGGGTTTTAGAAGAGTATCGCCGAGAAACCGGATGCATATATGATCTTCATATCGCTCCACATGATATTCAGGCACGGGAATTGACATCAGGAAAAACTCGACTAGAAACCGCGCGTCGTCTTGGTCTGTCATTTCGAGTAGCCCCGAGATTGAGTCTTGAAGCTGGGATAGAAGCCGTGCGAATGATTTTACATCGATGCTGGTTTGATGAGAAGTCTTGCAAGCAGGGGGTAAAGTGCTTGGAGAACTATCGAAAGCAGTACAACGAGAAGTTTCAAGTGTACTCGGACAAACCCTTTCACGATTATACGTCGCATGGTGCTGATGCATTTCGAATGCTAGCCCTAACGGAGAACGATTATCGTCCAGACTTTGGTGTGAGCGATCGGGACTATGACAAAATGCGCTCTCAATGGGGCTGGGTTGTTTAAGGGCGCTTTTTCGCATTTTTCATCCTTTCAAAAGATTTTCGCGATTCATTGATGTCATCCATAAGGGTTCTTAAGTCATTGATTACGATTAATGTTAAAATACTTCCGCAGTAAACTTTCATCTTGTTTAACCTAATCAATTTTTCGTTTTCGTCCGCAATTTTCTCGAGGCCATATTCGCGAATTTCTTGATTATGCTGCAACGCCTTTTTCTGAAGATTGCTTAAATTTTCATTATGTGTTGTTGTATGTTCTTCTTCCTCAAAGTCTTCTGGTTGGTTGTGTTCGTTGCTTTTGGCGTGATATTTTGCAAGTAACTCTACAAATGTTTTATGAGGAAGATTATATGTAAATGACTCATTATTAGACGTATCAGTGCAATATCTTTTGTTGATTTTCAGATTTCTCCAGCCATGTTTCTTTTTGAAGGCTTTAGCATAATCTACGTTATCAGACTCAAGTTTTGAAGCGGCTGCATATTGCTTTTTGAGGGCATTTTCCATCCAAGCTTCGGGGTTTCGGATAGGGGTTTTTGCCTTTGAGGCTTGGAGAAAAAGAACCAGATTGCTATTAAGGGATTCGCTCCCATATTTTTTGATCCAACCGTATAATATCTTAGGGCTAAATGTCTTATGATATTTTTTATGGAGTTCAAGAATCTTGAGATCGCTTTCTTCCATGAGATGTTTTTCATCTTTTTTATCAGGAAGGAACGAGCCCGCCGCAGGCGACGGAGACGAGGGTTGATCAGACCTGCACGCAACATAATATACATTATCAGACGTTATTGGCGCGGAGGAGCGAGCATTTTTCCTATTATGCTTGATCATCTCCGGCCGCACGTGACAAAAGGCTTACCCTAGCCTTTTCCACACCTGCATAAACTCATCCACGCGATGGTCCCAGGTGTGATTGGCCATGACTTTAGCCCTACAAGAGGCTGACAGTGCCTTCCTCTCTTCCTCATGCGTGAGATAATAATCCATCTTGTCGATGAGGTTCGTCCAATGGCCCATCCGATAGAAAAGCACATCCTCACCGTCTCTAAAATGCCTTTTCAGCCATAAATTCTCCGTCGTCACATTCAAACTTCCACAGGCCGCCGCCGAAAAAATGCGCTCATGGGTTCCGCTTTTGAAAAAAGGCATGCTGTTTAAGCTGATTTTACTCCTTTTCATTAGCTGAAGAACCTCTCCAAACGGAATCGACCGATGGACTATAATATTTTTGTTATTCGCAAAGTATTTATCCCATCCCCGGATACCCGGAGGCCAGTTGGTGGCGTCGCCATAGATGGAAACTATACCCACTTGGCTAGCTGCTTTGATGAGATGAATGCGATCGATGCCCCTACAATAATTGTCGAGGTATTTGATAAATAAATTCTTGGCTTTAGGCGAAAGACCGAAGCGTTGCATTGCGCTCTCTACAGCTTGCACCTCCGTCACACTTTCATCATGCTGATACAATTCGATGCTTTCTTGGATGGCTTGGCGTTCCTTAGGACTATGCTGTTCCCAAAGTTGTTCTATTGCCTGAGGATCATAAAAGGTTCCTGCGTAGAGGAAATCCAGGGGGCGTTTTTCCGCCTCATCGAAATGCAAGTTTTTATCTACGGCATGCCCCCAAAAGAAGACTTTATCCAGTCCCCGGCTGCGCACATACTCACAATCAAATTCGTCTACACAGGAGAGAAGCGTATAGCGCGACAGAGAAAACATCTCAGACCGACCCCGCGCAGGATTTAGAAGCGCAAACCAAAAGGGAATTTGCAGCCTTTCCCAAAAATGGTCAGAGAGATCGGAACCATAAAGGCGAAAAAAGCTAAAAAGAAGATCAGGCCTTGCCTGCTGAAGCTTTTGTGGTAGAGTTTGGAAAGGAATGATTTCAACGCGAATGCCCTGCAATTTTAAAGCTTCTGCGAACTTTTCGCTAAAATACTGCTTTGTGTCATAGCGTTCCTGATCGGTGATAATCCAAACATTTTTGAGCATGGCCTACTTTGTAACAAATATTTCAATTTTGAGGAAAGTTTGAATTATGACTTTCGTCTCCGCTGAGGATGGGCAATAAATTATAGACTCTGTGCAAGGAAACTTTTCGCAGAAGCCCGCCCTGTATAGATCGCTTTAATAGTTTCATTTATTGGAACAACCGCAAGTTCCATGATTGTGCGATCTTTTAAATCGATTGCTAGGCACTTATTTGTTTCTATAATCATTTGGGGCCTATCAGATGTAAGAGAGCTTAAATACACTCTTGAAATTCTGTTTTCGTTAAAAATTTCTCTTGATGGGCGTATGAGGGGATCTATTACCAGCAAATGCTCGGTATGTAGTCTTTCAGCCATAAAGGGAAGCAGCGCATTAATCTTTGCATAGGCGCGATGGGCCTTGGCTGCATAATCGGGTGCCTCTTTTTCACAATCGAGTTTTTCGTTATACCTGTTTAGCTTATAACAAGCATACTGCAATGTTTTCATTGCATTTTCAGGAGAATATTTATTTGATGCCCAACGTGTTAAATATTCTACATATTGATTTCGTTCTTCTAGTGGCAAATTGCCATGGCGCACTATCTTTTTAAAGTAGCTAATTTCTGGCATGTCATATAAAGTTGTTCTTAAAATTGTGTTCATTCTATTCTCCTAATTAAAATTAAACTATATTTTATCACATTTAAAAGTTTATGTCAATTATTTCGTTTATCATATTTTCGCTTCACTCCCCTCCCCTTTTAAAGCTCAAAGTCCGCCAAGTCAGTCCTTCATTTCAGATTAAAGGGGTCAATGGCGTAATTTTTATACATAGTCACTTTTGATGGTTTATAATTATAAACGTCAAAAATTTTATTATGTAGTGTAGCAGCTAAATTAGATTCAATTGTTTTATGGAGTTCTTTGGTATAAAAAAACGATATCAATTTCATAATAGTTATTATCTTCGTTACGTAAAACGGAGCAAAAGAATCATCTGTAAAGACAACGGGTCTTATCGAGGTATGCATTGTTAAATCTTGAATTGCACCACCGTCACAGTACATGTCTCTGACTCGGCATCTGTCCTCGAATTGTAAGAATCGTTTTCGAACTTGGTTTACTGTTTTTATATATGCTTCGTTACTTGTAAATTGAACTGTTTCCATTTGATAAGGAACTTCCTTATCAAACCCCACCCCAACAAAAAGAAATACTTCATGTGGATAAGTTATCCAGCATTGGCATTGTAATGCTCTCGTTCTGGTATCATGCAACAATACGTATGAAATATTCAACGAAGCCTCTAAGTTGTGGTATTTTAATCGCTTTTGCCAAAGGTAATCATTGATTTGAATCAATTTATGAGGCTGAGATTTCAATGGGACGTATTTTTCCCAAAGTCTTAAATCGTTGACAATTTGATACCACAACTTTGATATTCTAAAACAAACATTAAGAGAACCTATAGGTAAATTGGAAAAGATGTGCACATAAATTTCATAACTTAGATTATTTATAGTGACAACATCATGCATCATTTTGAAACCAGACCTTGGTACGTGCAACTAATTTACGCTTTTTCTTGGGGCCTTTTAAGAGAACCATTTACCCAGATTCCTTTATACATGTCGGCTTTAAAAACAACTTTTCCTAAACCATCAGCCTTATGTTCTACCCAGCCCGAACTTTTGTATTTTGTTCTTCCTTGACCCATGTCGTCAAGCAAACCAGAAGCTCTTCTTGATATCAATTCCAGATGCTTTTTAAAGTAAGGAACCAGAAAGGTTGAATGCACACGATAACCAATCGCATTTAAATGATGTTGGTCCAGCATCTCCCCTAACCCAGGCAATAATCGATTGAGCTTTGTAAAGGCAGAAAGGACTTTAGTCTTGTAAGCAGGCTTCCCCAACTCTAAGAACAATTTCAAATGATAACTCGAGATTTTATGCACGACATAGTCTATCGTTCGAAACTCCTCTCCAGGTGATAATTTTTTTTGTTCCCATGCGGCAATGTTTTGCTGTGCTTCGGCAGATCCAAGTCGCGCTTGTTTTCTCCATTGACTAACAACCGGTAAAAAAGTACTTACTCCGTTCATAAATACTCAAAATAAATAATAAAAGATATAATATAAACCAAAGTTCTGCTTTAAATCCAACAATTTTTACTAATTTTCGTTTATCATATTTTCGCTTCACTCCCCTCCCCTTTTAAAGCTCAAGTTGCTTGGGGAATCGCCTGCGCGAATTTTTTTATCAATAAAGAAAACCCATTAAATAAAGCGGAATTGTTTGATCAGTGCCTGTAAGAATGCCATCTGCTAGAATGTATCCTTTCTTTTCTCCCCGAATTTGCAAATCTTTTTTGCTCGGGCCGCCTATCTCAAAAACAACATCGTTGACGTACACATCTCCTTTAGGACTGTAGTAAGTCTTAAGGTTTGCATTTTGCAGTTGATTAACCACAAAGGTTTCTCTTACTTTTCCTAATGCCTTATCTTGATTTACAAGAATGTATGCTGCATAGATGAGATTCGAATTATCGGGATACATTTTTTCAGGATTGCGAAGATTTGCCTTGCCTGAGGATTTTGGATAAAGAAAACGGATTAAACCTGCTTCCTGAAGATAATGCAAATAGGTCGTGATAGTTTCAAAGTCTTTATCTAAGTATTTTGATAATTTGAAGGCACTCAGCTCTCCTGGAGCAGAATTTATCACAAATTTAAACAACTTTTCGATCACAAGAAGGCTAGGAGTTTTTAAAGAGTGAAGTGTACCAATATCTTCGTAAATTGTTTTTTGAGTGATATTTTCAATTGCCTGAAATTTTTCTCTTTCTTGTGTAAACCCCCAAAAAAATGGATAATATCCATCTCTAAAATAGTCCTGAAGATATTTCAAGATTTTAGGAATTGCCAGATCTTGCTCTATTTGTAGATGGGACTTGATCAAGTCGTCCAAATTGTATGTAGACAGTTGTTTTTTCAAATGCCATTCCAAATACTCACGAAAGGAAAACCCATGCAGATGATAGGTTGTTACGCGACGAGACAAATCATATTTGCTCTGAATGAGGTCAATCATGGAGCTGCCAGAAAACACAACGCGAAAATCTAAATAGGTATCTGCGATATTTTTCAATTCTTGATTCCAATTTGGGTATTTATGCACTTCGTCGATACATAGTAATCTTACATCGGTTTCTTTGTAGAGTTGATCGACTAAATCGAGCAATTTGTGCTCTAAAAAATAAACATTATCAGCAGAGACATATAATGCTTTCCGTTGTTTCGCTCCGTTTTTTAAAATCAGATGTAATAAGAAAGTGGTTTTTCCCACTCCTCGTGATCCCAAAATCCCAGTGATCTTGTTATCAAAAGTAATCTGATTGAAAATTTGCCGCGAAAAGAAAGGGATTTTTTCAAATTGATCCAACAAAATTTTTTGGATTTCAAAAAGATGATTCATCGGGAAAACCTCGCAATTGGGTTACAACCGAATGATATATAACAAATCATTTGGTTGCAACCGAATTCTCGGTGTTAGTCTTTTCTGGGAAACCTGCTTCCGTTAAAATCTCTTGGACGAGTTTATAAACTTCCCGGCTGACTGCAAGATAGCAATAGCGAACAATCAGGGGTCTCATTACCTCCATACCGTTCGGATTACAATTTTTAAACAGAAGAAGTAAGTCTTTCTTGATTCGTTCTACTTGGCTGGGTTCTTTCAACATTGTGAGAAATATTTCAATTTTGAGGAAAGTTTGAATTAAGACTTCCGTTTCAGCTACATATTCCTTCCAATGTTTTTCATCGGAAACAATCAGATCCATTGTTTCTCGAACCATCAACACTGTCTCACAAGCTAATGTCACAGGATACTTTTGAAAATTTTGCAGCAGGTAGTCCAAAAACTGTTGCCCAACAGCGGGATTGCTTTTTTTGTCGACACATTTCATCACTTTGAAAAAAGCTGAATAGTAGTGAAGAGTAAGCTCCACATCTGGTGTTGAGGTATTCCAGGTAATAAAATCTTCCACCAAATAGGTCCCTCGCTTCAACTGTTGTTCTAGATACTCGTAGGGAAGCAAACGCTTGAAGATGACATGCGCCATGGCAGCTGGAGTATTGAAAATGTACGAAATCTGATAACGCAAAAAACGCTGAGAGAGAGCGCATGCATGGGTAGGCCAGGTCTTTCTGTCTGTCATTTGTACTAGCATCTTTCTATAGTTCTTCAGAGCTTGCTCTATATCAAGTCCCCGGACCAAATGCTCTAACTTCTCTAATTCTAGCAGCTTATAGCGGCCCCATTTGACGGGGTGGTTGTTGGTATAGCAGATATGAATCCAGCTATCAGGTTTTAACTCACTGCTCACAAAGACAAAGATATCGACACCTACAACAGAAAGACGAAAGCCCATTGCATTAGGTAGAGCATCATTCACCCGCGATGATTCGTTGGCATCGTTAAGTGCATTGATGTTTTCCATAAGAAAAGTAGAATCGCCTATGAGCTGATACAATCTCCCAGCATAGATAAACAAGACCGTCCCTAGTTCTCTCGCCACTCTTGTGCGTGCTCCTAAACCGGGTGCACCTTCACTTTCTAGGTAGACATCGAGAGGTCTCTTTTGCATCTCTATTAACGCTTTGTATAATTGAGGAATGAAAACCTCTTGTTCCCAAGCGAGCTGACCGGAAACTCTTGGGGGGGACATCCATTCCTTCACTAAACCCTCACTCGTGACGATGACTCTAGCAGAATAAGATGCTCCCGTTAACTTCTGAAAGTCAGCGCTAGTCAAGGAATGCATCCCCTTGCTATCTTTATAAAGGCAAACCACACCAGTGGGTGCAGGCTTTTTTTCCAGCCAGCGCGTGATTGAATCCGGTGTCCCCTGGTAGATATTGAGCATCTCAAAAGCTTTCTTACCTGATTTCTCGGCTGCTTCGCGGAATTTTTTTAATAAAGATTGATTGTCCAGCATTGCTGCAATGTGGGGCGGAGTATTCCCCTTCCAGTCCTGTGCATCTAACTTGGCACCCCGTCGCAGCAGTTCTTCGGCTTCCTCTCCAGCACCGACCATTGCACAGACATGGAGTGGGGTTAATCGGTATTTGGTGATAGGTTCATTGACATCGCACTTCCCTCCTACAACGGCATTAAAAACATTTTTCAAGCCTTTGAAGATGATCGAATGGAGTTTAATGGGACCTGTTTGAAATTCTCCGCTCAACAGTGCGGTAAATGGGGTTGTTGGGCGTATCATGTTATTTCCTCCTTGTAAAACAAAAGAACTATCTTAATGAACGAGAAATGAAAACTCAATAGCTTAGATTGACAATAATATTTTTTACTCGCTATGTCTGGCATGGGGAAACATGGAAAAAGTAGTAAAGAAAAAGCACGCCATCATTGTGGGTGGGTCATTCTCAGGAATGTTGACTGCTCGCGTTCTCAGCGATTTTTATGAAAAAGTTACCATCATTGAAAAGGACTCTTCTCAACGAGAGGTTTTTGAGCCAAAAGATGGGTCCCCACAAAGAATTCAGATCCATATCATTCTCCCAAAATTTTACGACATCTGCAAAGAATACTTCCCCGATTTCGAACGCGCGATAATGACTAAAGGCTCACATAAGGTAGATGCGGGTCTCGCGGCTTGCATTTTTATAGCGGGCTGGAAACCTCGCGTTATAACCAACAAGTTTGTCTATATGCAAAGCCGCCCCCTGCTGGAAGCTACTATCGAACAACTTCTCAAAAAATCTCATGCGAATGTGGAATTTCTCTATGATACAGAAGTTCTAAATATTCTTTCCGATTTTAAAACGAAACAACTTACCGGAGTAAGAACACGCAATCTAAGCAGTAATAGTGAAACAAATTTGTATGGCGATTTGATAGTAGATGCATCCGGCATGAAAACGAATTTCCCCACCATGCTTGAGGAACTTGATTATAGCTCTCCTAAAAAGCTGGAAGCCAAACTTGAATACTCAGGAATGAGTAGAATTTTTCGGCTGCAAAACGACTTAAGGATAGACTGGGAATGCATGCTTTACCGCTCGCCTGACCAAAAAAAAGTAGGCTATATTATTCGCATCGAAGATGATGAAAGGGGAAAGCGTTGGCTCGTCGGTCTGACGGGAGGCTTTGGCTGCAAATTTGAAAGTACGGATCAGGGATTTGTAGACCATATGAGTGATTTTGATCAGGAATTTTTAAAAATAATGGAAGGCGCCACTCCCCTCTCGCCTTTAAGAACTCTCAAACTTCCGTTTGTTAGGCGATATCTTTATAATGAATGCAAACTCCTCCCCTCAAATTTTATTGCGGTTGGCGATTCTGTAGTCAATTGGCCACCCCAAGTGGGATTTGGCTTAGTCTGTTCTGCCAACATGTCTAAAATACTTAAAACCTTATTAGAAAATAACCCTGATGCTACTCAGCTCAGCGCTCAATATTTTCAGCAAGTAGATAGAATGATCAATCCTCATTGGAATGCTATAATTAACGATGAGTTTTTGCCTATTATCTTGGGACAAAAATCACTAAAGTTGAATATACGCAACTGGTATAAACGCAATTTGCTCAAAGTAGCAAGCAAAGATCCCAACGTCTGGAAAACTGTTTTTGAAGTCTTCTTTTTAATTGATAAACCTATATCGACTCTTTTCAAGCCCTCTATCTTATCGAAGGTCTTGCGGGAATCCATGACTTCAAACTCCAAGTAAGATCTTTTACCATTTACTTAAACTCGATAAAAACGCATAATTAACTTTTAATTTTCGGAATTATTAATAAATTCTTCATTATGAATTTTTTGCCCCCTCTAAGTTTAGCTCCTTCAGTTACGGTTGCTAGGGCTTCGCTTTCTACTCAACCTTTATTAATTCCACAAATTTTTGAAGAGCAGTTTGCCATCGCACGCAAATCTAGACCTCAAAATGCGCAAGAAGTTCTCATGCGTTTGGATTCCAAAAACAAGGAAGCGCAAGCCCGAAGTCTTCAACCTGAAAGAGAAGCTGGAAAAGAGATTTATCTAACCGCCAGGGACTTTACCGTTGGAAATGACCTAGAACATTCGATTCTTCAATTTCTTAAACAATCTGTCAGTTGCAAAGAAGATTCACTTATTTGTGTAGATCGCGAAAGAGTGCATAAACGCGAATCCGTTTTTCTTACTGAGCAGTATGCAGTAAAAGTATTTCCACATGCAGAAGACTACTTAGACAAGATCGCCGCAGAAATTTCTGGCTTGGACATTATCAAAAAATTAAATCTCGAAGAAGGCAGGAGCATCGCATTTATTGCTGTTGGTAGATGCGTTATCAATAATGTAGATAATTTTTTGCTTCTCATGCATCGCGCACCTGGAAACACGATTAAATATTTTCTCGACCAGATTTTTAAAGTACCCCATCGTCTATCCGCATTGAATGAATGTAAAGCAGTTCTATCTCAATTTGGAAGACTTTTAGGCGAGATGCATTCTAAGAAAGCAATCCCCCATCCTGGGAATGCGTCTGGGGTATCGGACATCACTTTTGGAAAATTAGTTTTAGAAATAAAAAGATATATTAATGAATATCAGAAAGCTGGAGGAGAAGATTTTGCTGTAATTGTTAAGTTTTTCGAGGAAGTTATTACCAATTACGACACAAAAATTTATTATTTCACGCCCTCGCATAATGATACCCATCTAGAAAATTTTCTTTTTGACCAGAAGGCTGGTATGACGTTGATCGATACCGCGCGCGTGCATTACTCCATTAATGCAAGCGGCGAGCCCCTCCTTGCTTCTTATCTTCATGACGTGGGGAGAGCAGAAGATGATATCGCTAAATGGGTTCTGTATCATGAATCAAATGCAAATCTCATTTTGGAATTGCAAGAGGCTTTCCGCAAAGGTTATCGGGAAAAAGCTGGCAAATTGATTAATCCGTCACAGCTCTTTGCCGATAAGGCGTGGACCATGCTGACGCGGCTAAAATCCGTGATTCAAAAAAGATTTCACGATGAGCCAAGCAGACGCATTTATGAGTACTATTCAAATTTCTTTAAAAATCACAAATTCAACGCTACTTTCTAAACTCTATAGCCAGTGCTTTTTTCCCGACATCAGTTGCATTACCTCTCTAACAGCTTGCTCCTGCTCCACAACAACTTCCGCATTAACAGACAAGGATTGTTTAAATTTATAAGGGATATCATTCCCCTCTACAGTCCAAACGTGATGGATGGCTTTAGGCACTTCATAAAAAATTCTTGATCGGGTCATAACGGATGTCTGAAACAGAAGCAATGCTTCTTCTGGAATAAACAAATAGATTCTTGCTGTTCGCAATAACTGGATTGCTGGATCTTTGCTCTCTGCTAGAGTAGCATTAATAAGTTTTGCTTTCATCCTAGCAGGTAGATCCCCTGGAAGGCCCGTTGGATAAATTTCATGATCTACAAAATTCTCTATTAAAATCTGATAGCTGGATGCGTCAGGTTTACAACATTTATTAATTTTACTGATAGTTGCTTTGAATTGTTCTATTTTTAAACACTGCTCGTCTGTAGTTTTTAAATCAGGAGACAATTTTCTGTGAACTATAACTGCACCGGGTTCATCAATTGAGCGAAAATATCTTTCGGTGTGTAAAAGCGCCCACGCTAATTGCTTAAAGAGTACAACCTTGGAACGTGCGCCCTTCACTTGTGAATAACATGTAACCAAAATAGGACAATCTTTAATGATTTCCTGAGTGGTCTTATCAAACCAGCCTTCACTAATTCTGCGCCATTCTTTGCATACCCGTGCCATTGTTGCAGGGCGCCGAACGATGTCCAAAATCATTCTTTTCATATCTGGGGGCAACATTGAGAATTGTGTAATAGCTTGCATTTAATAACCTCGAAATTTAATAAATTAAAATCGCATATTTTTATAATTATTGTCCAATAGTATTTTAGTTTGAAAAATCTATTGACGTCGCTGCTGCCTTTTCGTTAGATTGTCGTTCTAACCAGGAGGACGACATGCTATCTGCTACAAATTCTGCGACTCATGTTTCACGTCAGGTTGCTGTCAGGCATGACGAACCGCAAAAGGCGCAAAGTGCGAGTCCATTAAGTGGACGCGTGACTCTGAATATCAACTGGCGCAAGGTTTGGGCTGTGACGGCTGTCGCAGGACTTGTCTTTCTGCCTGTGATAGTAGCCGCTCTTCCTCCAATTGCCAGTTGCACAACTGCAGGGCTTGTTCTTTTCAGCGCTAAGCAAGCTTGTGTGAGCCCCTACGAAACAGCCTTTGAACTTGCCAAATGTAAGAAAATAACCTCCTACAAGCCAGACGAAATTTTCGCTGCCATGCCCTTGACGACCGATTTTGATGACCTGGTTGACAGAGGCGCCTATTTTATGGAGCATGGCGATAAAACGGATAATGAAGTTTTAAGAGCTGGCTTCTACAGAGCTGCTGTGAAGTCATTTGAAGAGGCTCGAAAATCTCTGCCACCAAATCATGAATGTGCGAAGGAAGTTGTAGAGTGCCGTGACGATGCTCTTTTTGCTGAAGTCCAAAGTTGTGTTCACGCTGCTCAATGCGCTCCAGTTCCCGAACAAAAGATCGTGTGGATCACGCAGGGCATGCTTGCTTTGGGTCTCTCGAATAACCCTGTCAATTATAATTTGCCGGGCACTTCGCCAAACCTAAATCGCACGAAACCCTTCGCAGCAATCCTCTGGGAACAGTTAGCCAACACTTTTGCTGCGCTAGATCCCCAGGCACCTGTTCCAGCACAAACGATTTTCGATGGCCTCCCTAATCCAGATGTGCCTCAATCTGCTCGACATGCTGAGGCGAGATGTCGATTCTATACTTCTTTTTATGGCGAGCAAAAGTCTCCAAAAAGCACGCTCTTGCTGCGGCAAGCATTCGATCTTTTTCCATCTGTCGCTCGCGAAGCAATCAATCAAGGCAACGTTTATCTTCAGGCCGAAAAAGCCAATGTGGCTTTACATCTTAATCTCGCAGACAGTTCTTATGGTGCAATAGCTTTGAAGGAAGTCTTCGTCGTGGAATCGATGTTTGGTAAATTATCCAAGTCCGAGGAAAATGAAGAGCTAAAGATGGCCTATGATATAAAAAGAGCCAGTTGGTTACGGCTGGTGCCCACTCTATTTCGCAACATGGTAGCCCGGGAATTTTTTGAATCTTCAGACCGTGAAGCGAAAAACCTTGTTCAAGCTGCTTGGCAAAAGCACGGTCAAAAGTGCTACCAAGTTCCCGAATTTACCTACGTTAAGAATTTAGTCGTGAAGGCTGCCACAGCTTAAAAAATCCTGGGTGCATAGCAAATTATGATTACCATTAAAACTGAAAGGCCGCGAGAGGTTAATTCTTGGAGAGCTGCTGCAATCCTTTACGGGGATCTTGGAACAAGCAAAGCCTATGTCCTGGGGCTGGCATTTGCTTTAGCTGGCTATAGTTCCTTCTGGTTCATTCTTTTAGTGAGCATCTTAACACTTGTCGTAAGCCTAAACTACATTGAAATATGCAAATTATACCCAAATGGCGGAGGGGTTTACACAAGCGCGCGCAATCGTTCGAAAGTTCTGGCATTGATAGGCGGCTTTTTTATTATTTCCGACTATATTGTAACCGCAGCTCTTAGCGCAGTATCGGCCTTTCATTATCTTGGCGTTTCCCATCCTGAGTATTGGGCCATTCTTTCTATTGCGATTATTGGACTATTTAATTTGGTAGGACCTAAATACACAGGGAATTTGGCAATAGGAATTGCTCTCCCCACTGTTTTATGCGTTGTTTGCCTAGGAGCAATAAGCCTCCCATTTCTTCCTCAAGCCTTCCATAATCTCACATCGATGTCGGGAAATATTAAAGTAGATTGGAACATTTTTGTCGGCATCGTGGTCGCTCTTTCTGGAATTGAATCCATTGCCAATACAACAGGATCGATGAAATTGGATCCAGACTGTACAAGAGCAAATCCCTCTGTCGTTCAGACCTCCACCAGAGCTATTTTAATGGTCGTGGTGGAAGTCTGCATTTTTACCGCCCTTCTAGGGTTAGCCATGAACGCCTTACCGGGCTTAGAAATCAGCAATGGCGATGTAAATGCCCCGAACTACCCTAATGTGCGGGACGCAATGCTTCGCTACATGGCAGAGACTTTTGGAGGAAATCTATTTGGAGTTGCTTTTGGTCATTTTTTTTCATTGTTGATTACTTTTGTTATCACATTACTGCTTTTATCGGCGGTAAATACAGCTTTAGTAGCACTCATCTCTTTGCTATATATTATGTCCAAAGATGGTGAAATGCCCGATGTATTTCAGAAGCTTAATACTTTTGGTGTTCCTATTTATCCCACACTGGCTGCCTTCTTGTTGCCCATTTTTGTTCTGCTATTCATCAGCGATATTTCAGGATTGGCGAGTCTCTATGCGATTGGCTTTGTGGGCGCTATTGTTGTCAATCTGGGCACTACTTCCACAAATCCTGCAGTGAATTTAAATACCTGGAGCAGGGTCTTTATGTTCGGAACATTTATCCTGATGCTTCTCATCGAGATAACCTTGTTTATTGATAAACCTCACGCCAGGACATTCGTTCTTACAATTTTAGGTGTGGGTTTGTTGTTGCGTGCTTTCGTTGCGGAGCGAAAAGAAAAAATTGCGGCAGAGGCTTTGGAGAAGGTCACTTGGACAAAAATACCTGAAAACGCAAAGGAGTCTACGCTACTTGCGGTTACAGGAATGAATAAATCCGTGGATTTTGCCATAGAAGAAGCCAAAAAGAAAAATCTACCGCTTTATATTTTATTCATACGCGAGCAAAAAGTTGTTACTACAACAGATCAAAATCGCTTATGGAAAGAGGATAATGGGGCCTCCGAAGTCTTTAAGCATGTTCTTAGCCTTGCGCCCCAAATACCCATAGAATTTTTGTACAATGTGACCTCTCATACAGCCCATAGCATCGTTGAAATTGCCAAATTGAAAAAAGTCAATAAAATCATCATCGGGCGAAAAAGACGATTTTCTCTTTTGCACTTTTTACGAGGTACAACAGCCGTCGAATTGGCAAATTTAATGCCAAATAATATAGACTTGCTTGTTCTTTATTAAATTAAAATTAAATTAAAATCTTGACAAACACGTTGAGATCTTGCATAATTTAAGAACGCAATGTTTATAACTGGGGGCTTTTTATGAAGTATTCTCCTTATATCCTACTTGCTTCCTTAGCTATTTCTTTTCCAGCGTTTTCATCTCAAACTTTGCAGTTGAATGGCATTGATTCTAATTATATTCAACCAGTCTCCATAACTTTTAATAATAATACTGAAAGTGTATATACAGGGGCAATTACGGGATCCTTAGGTGGATTTAATCCAATTTTCTTTTGCTATGACTTAAGTCATAATATTAATGTTCCTGGTACTTATTCAGTTAATCCCACGAGTCCTAGTGCTAGTTTTCCCAACTATCTAGGCTTATCAAGCGCATTTAATCTACAAGTTGTCTCCTCGCTATTAAATAATGCCAATGTAGGCTCCTTTACAAGTGTCAATCAATATAGTGGACTCCAGCTCGCTATTTGGAGCATTTTATATAACTGGACACCCAGCTCGCATTCAACAACAACTTTAGGAACGGCTACTGATCCATTTTCATCAAGTGTAACGGGTGCAGTTTTATCTGATGCTTTAGGTTTTTTAAGCACTGCAAATACATTTGTAACCGATAATACTTACAGCACCTCCTTCGGTGGTGTTCAAGTCTTAGTGAATGCAAACGACTCAGAAGGAAATGTAACGCAAACCTTAGCTGGTATTCAAGTACCTGAACCTCAAACTTATTTGATCTTAGGTACTTTAAGTGTTTTGGTTTTAGCAGTGGCGAGAAAAAAGAAAGCAATCAAACTATAGCTTCTCTACCTGGGTGGTAAATGCCACCCAGGTTATTAGACGGTGCCCAAAGCCTGCCAATCGATATTATTTTTTGTACAAGCAAGATCCAGCATATTTAGGTAAAATTCGTCGTTATTTTTCTTCAGGTACGTCACTAGCGCTTTTATCACATTCATATCTTTATTAAGAACGTGTCGTTCGATGATTCTTATTTTTAAGCTTTTTTCCACGTCAAAATCGAGTTTATTCAGCATATTTAAATCTTTGCCTAGCCATCTTATGGGGTCTGCGATGATGCTTTTTGAAAGTTTATGGTTAAATTGCGGATCATCGGGAAGCACACGCCTCTTTAGAAGCGCAAAAAAGGCAAGTAGGTCTTTTTGATCGATTAACTTTGCCTGTACAATATCGCATACCCAGCGATTTTCAAAAGATTCGCTTGGGATCTGCATTAGCTTTTCCACGAAGGCTTCATGATGGTCGCAACGCCCTAATTCTTCCGCCAACCGGATGATTTCTTTGGCTTTTTCGTCAAAGATATCGGGCCGTTCTTTCATCTTGGCTTGAATCATATCAAATAGATCAGCTTGTTCTGCTCGATAAAATTTAAGTTTGGCAACCAGTGAAGCGACAAGATGGACGGGGTGCATTAAATCCAATCTCTCAAGTTCAGCAAGTTGTTCCTTGGGCAAATTGTTAATCGCATCCATCAATTGTACTGCCCCTGAATATCTGTCAAAAGAGGTAAAGTCCTTATACTGACTTCGAATTTGATAAGCTAACAGACTTTGTAAGGCTTGCGGCAATTTCTTTGCCACAAGACAGGCCTCTAGGAGTAGCTTGGATGAGGCAAAGCAGCAATTTCCTATCGACTGATCCTTATGCGCCATATACCCTACTTTAACTAAACCAAGATCATGCGCCAAAGTACCTGGAGTTGCCGCATTGCCTTCAAAGTAATCTTGACCTTTAGTGTTATCAAGAACCGTTTGATTAATGGCGATTGTTTCAAGTGCTAACTTTAGATTCTCTTTATTGCCGATCTTATAGATTGTTATACCGCTAAGTTCATCCACACCGCGATGACCTCGATTACATTTGATCAGATAATTGCCAAAGATAACAAGGCCAACACCATGCCGGTATGTGTCAGTCTGATAGAATGTTTCAACGGCCACAAGTCGACCCTCGTCGATCTCTTTAATCTTGTCGTCAACATCGTTTAGATCTAGATTCACGCGCTGCAACGCCTTAGATACATCCGGCGGAATAGCGTCAGGAAAATGGGTCTGATAATTGTTAACCGAAGCAATAAATTCTCGCGTCCCAGTGGCGACATCTATCCCCTGAAATTTTGCGGCCTCTCCCTGTAAGGCAAAGCGACTTACCAGCAACTTATTCTGGCAGGCATACTCTTGCAATTCGGGATCTTTACTTAAAAGCACTCGACGCATTTCAGGGTCGCTTGTTTGTTGCAGGGCAATATATCCGAGAGCTGGGCCAACTGCCGGTAGGCTTCCCGCATCTAGAAGGAGTTTAGTTGCCTGATAATCATTGGCGGCTATGGCGGTGAGAAGTGCGGTTACTTTGTTTTGATTAGAGGCTTTCGGTTCTGCACCTAACTTCAAAAGAGCTTGCAACCCTTCCATCTTTTTCTGCTGTTCCTCAGGAGTTATTGTTTCCCAAGCCGCTATGTCGATTAAATCAAGATCAAGAGTTGTCTGAGAATTGTTTAAACGTGGATCTTCCGCCGCAATATGCTCGGCTATGTATGTATACATTTGGGCTTTTTTCTCAGGTGAATCGACCAATTCCTTTTCCAATTTAGTTAAATAAGTGTTGGCCGTGATAGTTTTCCAGTTAGATTTATTTTCTTCTTTGGGGATCGTTGGGGCTATTTCTTCCGATTTGCTTTGAATATCAATGACATAGGCATCAGCATCTTCCTTTTTCTTCCTTAAAGACAACACCATATTTTTAATCGATTGAGGGGATGGTAAAAAATTAATAATCGCAGCGGCAATCGACCGAAAGACTTTAGGAATGGGTGATTTTTTTGCTTCCTGCACGGTTTCTACGGCAAAACGGTCGATCGAGGAGGAGGAAACAGTTTTCTGCTTTACTTTTGCAGGCGGTAGTAAATCCGCTGATTTTTCAATAGGAGAAGGATCATTTCCAATAGTTGGCATATAATTATTATATAATATATTTATTATAAAGTTAATATTTGATAAATTATAGTTAGTATGACTAAGCTAGATTTGGCCAAAAAGTTCATTTTTAACGCGAAAGAGAAGTTCTTTCACTTGCCAAGTGAAATAGATAAACATCTCATCAAAGAGACCGGTTTATTTAATAATATGGATGCGGCACTCTATCAAAAGATGCTTAAATCCATTCAGTTGGAAAAGTTTTTGCCCAATGAAATCATTTTCCGCGAAGGGGAAAACGCTGAGTTTTTATATATCATTACCGAGGGTTCTGTCAGGGTTTTTACTTATGATACCAATAAAAATAAAATTCCCTTGGCAAGATTAAATAAAGGGGATTATTTTGGTTTTCAAGCCTTATTAGGACAAGCCCATAAATCCCGAAATGCCAACATCGAATGCATCGACGCTACCACGGTCATTAAAATTCCCGACAAGTTTTTCCTTGAATCCTTAGAAAAGGACTTCGCAACTAGAGAACACGTCAAAAAAGTAGGTTATAAGCATGCCCTCGAAACCTTATCCGCTATTAATGAATTCTATAATCAGATCAAACATCATCTGGAAAATATCCCCAACCCACAGATTCTGGATGTAAGCCAAGGCGATACAATTTTCAATGTGGGCGATAAAGCTGATAAGGTTTATATCCTTTTAGACGGCCAAGTAAAACTATTAATTCCCGATAGTTCAAATAAATATAATGCGATCACATTAAATAAAGGCCATATTTTCGGGGAGCTGGGCGTTTTGCGCACGAAACCCCGCTCAGGGACAGCTGTTGCCCAAACGAATGCGCATTTGCTAGCGATCGATGGGGAAGAATTTAAAAAAATGATTCCCGAAAATCCCGAACTCCAACAGGCCTTAACCACCCTGCTCCATTCCTATCAAATTCCGTTAAAGGGAGCGATGACCCAATTTGTCGGCTATGTCGACCACATGGGACCCACTTCTACGACGGTTTATAAATTGGAAGATGGCGACACCATTAGCGCCACGACCTTTCTTACCCAAGAGTTATTCAGCATCTTCAACTCAAATTTTGCCCAAGGGGATTTGCATTTTTATGCGAAGGTCAAAAATGAAATCCGCCTTTTTATCAACGACCATCTGATTACAGGGATCACCACGTCGGGCTCCTGGGAACAATTGCCGACGCTTTGTCGCATCCTTTTAGAAAAGCAAACGGTGACGGACGAGCAGCTAAAACAGTTTGAAAAAACGGGGGAAATTAAGCTCCCCACGCTTCTTCCAGATGGGGCCCAAGTGATCTGCGACTGCTTGATGGTGACTAAGCAGCAGCTGCAAGATCAGATCGATCATGGTGCAAATACGCTTGAGCTGCTTTCGCTTTCCACAGGTGCCTGTACAGCCTGTCGAGCATGTTCTTATCGCATTAAACAAATGCTGGGGAAAAGCGTCTGGCTTTCCGCTGTGATGAAAAGGATCACAGACCATACCAATTATATCTCCAGCTTTTCGCTAAAGCCCTGGGAACAGCGCATAAAGCCTTTTAAGCCCGGACAGCATGTCATTGTTCAAGTCAAAATTGGCGATCTTTGGGTGGAGAGACCTTATACAATTTCTGGTAAAAAAGAGGATGGCTCTATTTACATCACAATTAAAAGAGAATCGCAAGGCTATTTTACAAATTGGCTCTACGAAAGTGCTGGAGAGGAGTTAGAAGTGAATATTACAGAACCGCAAGGCGATTTTTGTTTAGATACTTCTCATCCAGGAGAGGTGCTTTGCTTCGCTGGGGGCATCGGGATTACGCCCTTTATCACCTTTGCCAACAATCTCCCCGAAAATAAACGCATGCATCTTCTCTATGCGGCTTTAACGCAGAAAGATTTTGTCTTTATCCGAGAATTTGGCAGCATCGCCTCCGTAAACCCCGCCTTTACCATCCAGTATAAGGCAGCTGAAACCGATGGCTTGCTGACAGAAAGCGAAATCCTGCAAGTCGTCCAATCTCTAAAAGAGCCAGATATCTATATCTGCGGCCCGCGTGGTTTTATCGATTTGATCAAAAATACGCTTGAAAATAACGGTTACTCCAGCGAAAAGGTCCATATAGAAGAGTTTGTTCATGCTGGGAGTAAATAGCGATGAATTCGAACGATCAAACTGCACCTACTATTTTCATGATTTTTGGTGGCGCAGGCGATTTGACCTGGCGGAAACTCGTACCAGCCTTATTTGATCTTCACCAAGATGGGAATATGCCCGCCGATTTTTCAATCGTTGTTGTGGATCGCGTTAGTTTGAGCGATGAAAAATTGCGTCGGCACTTTCATGAGGGTGTAAAGAAATTCTCTCGCCAGGGAAAAGCAAAGACTAGAGAATGGAAAAAATTTGCTGCGCATATTCATTATCAGAAGGGCGATTTTAAGAAGCTGCAAACTTACAAAGCATTGGGTCAACAATGCCAAAAATTGGAAAAAGAGTGGGGTGCTAAAGCCCATCGCATCTTCTATATGGCCACCCCGCCCAGTATGTTCGGAGAAATTCCCAACTATCTTGGCAAGGCTGGACTCGCGCGCGACCGGGAATGGGCTCGGATTGTAGTTGAGAAGCCGATTGGTTATGACTTGAAGTCCGCCCGGGCGTTGAATGCTATCATCGCCGCCAATTTCGAAGAATCGCAGATCTTTCGCATCGATCACTACTTGGGTAAGGAAACCGTGCAGAATATTCTTGCTTTCCGTTTTGCCAATCCCCTCTTTGAGCCCCTCTGGAACCGTCGCTATGTTGATTATGTGACCATTACAGTGGCTGAAACGGTTGGTGTGGAACATCGGGGCGCCTATTACGACCACGCCGGGGCTTTACGCGACATGGTGCAAAATCACTTGTTGCAACTCCTCTGCCTTGTGGCGATGGAACCGATGGTCTCCTTCGAAGCGGACGAGATTCGCAACAAGAAAGTGGATGTTCTTCACGCCGTTCGCCAGATCCATAAAGATGCTGTTCACCATTGTGTTGTGCGCGGGCAATATGGTCCTGGTTGGGAGGGGGGCAAAAAGGTTCCTGGATATCGTGAGGAAGAGGGTGTGGCACCTGAATCTCAAACGGAAACATTTGTCGCTCTCAAGCTATTCCTCGACAACTGGCGCTGGCAAGGGGTGCCGTTTTATCTCCGTACAGGAAAACGGCTCGCCCAGCAGGCTTCAGAAATTATGATCCAGTTTCGCGGAGTGCCGCATCAGTCCTTTCCCCCCGAGTCAAATCTCGATTGGCAGTCATCTAGACTGGTGATGTCGATCCAGCCTAAAGAAGGGATCGTGCTGCGTTTTCAGGCAAAGTATCCGGGATCAAAGATGCACCTGCGCTCGGTGAATATGCAGTTTAGCTATCAAGATGCGTTCGATATCCCCTCCCACGATGCTTATGAAACGTTGCTATGGGATATTATGAAAAACGACACCACTTTGTTTATGCGAGCAGACCAAGTGGAGGCCGCGTGGCGCTTGCTGATGCCGGTGCTTGAAATCTGGGCGGAGGCGCCCCCTAGTGATTTCCCCAACTATGCTGCAGGCACGTGGGGCCCAGAAACTGTGCAGGGCTTACTTGCAGAAGGCCACAGCTGGCCCCTGCCTACTGAGTTGCACTAATACACGCCGTGCGTTTCGAGATTGCGTCCAAGCCATTTGGTCGCTTGGGCCTGATCCCCTGCTTCTAGATAGAGCTTTACTAATGTTGCCTGTGATGGACCATCTCCGCGGCTGGCAGCATGAAAGTAGTACTCAGCGGCAATAGCTTTATTTGACTTTAGCATTCTTTCTGCATAATCTCGCATGGCTTTTAGGTGGCCTTTATCGGCGGCACTCTTTAACAAAGCCAAAGATTGTTCTGGCTTTTCAGCATTCTCCGATAACTCATACAAAGCGGCCGCGTGCCCGAGATCAGCGGCTTTTTTATACCATTCTAATTGAAGTACATAGGGGTCAAAATTCTTGCGTCCTGCAATCCCGCGCTGATACAGGGCTTCGGCATCATTGTATCTTGCCGCTTTTTCAAACCAACGTTGAGCTTTGATATATTCCCCATATTTTAGACATAACTGACCAGCGACAAATTGCGCTTCCAGATTCTCTTCCACTTCAGCTAATTTTTCAACCGCGGCAAGTCCCTCTTTTTGAGCCTGTCCATCTATTGAAAAAAGGACTTGTGCTGTGGCTAATTGTAATGCGTTAGGTGGGTTTTCCAACGAAAAATTCAAAATTCTATTTGCCCCTATATTATATAATATTTCTGTTCCATTTTTCATATTGAAGGCGTCTCTATATCCTTGTATTCTTTCTTTAAAAAAGCTCTCCAATTCTTCTTTTGCAGTTTGATTGTATCTTGCAAAATAAACTATTCCAGGTCTTGTGGTTTTATAATCATTAAAATGGATTAATAGTTCTCCAAAATGTTGTATTTTGCTTATAAGATCTTTTACATTATTTGCGGAAGGAATACAAATTGCGTCTTCAATCCCCATAAAAGAAGCTAGGAAAAATTTATATATTTTGGCGCGCGCAATGCTGCCATAGCGCATGCAAAAGCCTTTTTTGAATTTTCTCAATTCTTTCACATCTTCGGAGGTTAAGTTTTGAAAGCGGCGGTCAAGAAATTTGTCATCCATGCAATTTCTAAAAGATTTAGCTGTACGCATGAGAATCAGCGCCGAGGCAATGGGCACATTTGCCAAAATCTCCTGCCTCATCTCCTTGGGAAGTTGAGGCCAACCAGGGTTGCAGGGTTGAAGCTGATTCGTTTGCATAGAACTCCTATTTAAAAATAATATTATATCATTCAAATGTTAAGCTAGGATTAAAATTTAAATAAATTCTTTAAAATCCACACCATAAAATTTAATCCTCCTCCAAAAATGCTTGCATTCGACATTGCAGATGCTATAGGTTAAATAGCTATGAGTTACATTATCCCGCAGCTGCCACTTTCTATTGAGCTTGAAACAAAACCTGTCTTGAAAAAGCTAGCCAAAGCTCATCAGGCATTAGCTGAATTGAAGGGAGTCACTGGCATCATCCCAAACCAAAGTATTCTCATTAGCACGCTTTCATTACAAGAAGCGAAAGACAGTTCAGCGATTGAAAACATTATAACCACTGACGATGAACTTTATAAGAGCGACGTCTCTGCAAAACAATTCACAAGCTATGCAGCTAAAGAAGTTTACAGTTATGCAACTGCGCTTCGCAACGGGTTTGAAAAGGTAAAAAAGAGTGGATTGCTCATTAACAATTACATTTTGGAGATTCAGCAGACTCTAGAGGAAAATAGTGCAGGCTTCCGGAAGCTTCCAGGTACGGTGCTCAAAAATGATCAAACAGGTGAAGTCGTTTATAGCCCACCACAGGATGGAAAACAGATTCGCGCTTTGATGAATAATTTAGAACAATTCATGAATGATGATACGGGCAACGACATTGACCCTCTTATCAAAATGGCGGTAATTCATCATCAATTTGAGAGCATCCACCCCTTTTATGATGGCAATGGCAGGACGGGGCGGATCATTAACATCCTCTATCTCGTTAAGCATGGCTTATTGGATACTCCAGTGCTTTATCTTTCTCGTTATATCAACCAGAATAAAAGTGAATATTATCGATTACTTCAAGCTGTGCGCGACCATCAAGATTGGGAGAAATGGGTGCTTTATATGCTGGACGGAATAGAGCAAACCTCGCGCCAGACTACACGCTTGATCTTAGGAATGAGAGACTTAATGCAGCGTCACAAGCATAAGTTGCGTGATGAGTTGCCAAAGATATACAGTCAGGATCTTCTCAATAATCTTTTTCGGCATCCTTATACCAAAATCGATTTTGTCATGCAGGAGCTACAAGTTACACGCAAAACAGCCATCAAATATTTGGAGGAACTTGTACGAATCGGTATTCTTTCCAAGCACAAAAAATGGAAAGAAAATTATTATATCAACGATGAGCTATTTGGTCTTTTGCTCAATGTAGGTTCAAAACATGAGAGGCCTCATGAGTAAAAATCTGCAAAATAGGGATATGACAGATTTATCATGAGTACAAAACACTGATTTTCTACCCATGACAAACTCATCATGTATACGATTTTGCCTTTTTCTATACATGTCCATAAAAATTTTAAATTTGTTCTCTACGTCTTAATTGCATTGTGATTTCACCGTCACCATCATTTATAATTCCGCTGGCAGCGATGTATATTTTTTTAAACTGATTAGAAAGAGAGTCAATCTCTTGATTAATAGTGGTGAAAAGAAGGTCTACATTTTGCTTTGTGATTCTAAATTCACGAATTACGCCCATCCTCCATCCCGATTGGATGATCGAATGAGAAGAGTTAGTTGCATAACTTTCAGAATATTTAATTCCCGCGCGAATTGACACAACACTAGTTTTTTGAGATTGATTGTGTCTTTTGAGACCGGGAACACCTGTTAATTTAATGAGTATTCCTATTCCAGCTAATGCCCCAAAAATAGGGTAAGCAAAAATTCCAGTGACTACACACGCAACTAACCAAGCAACCTTTTTTAAGCCTGAGCTATTCTCTATCCTTCTAGCAAAAAAAGTATGGTACTTTTTTAATGGTTCGCATAAAAATTCGCCGTATAAATCTTTTGACTGATAAATATTTTTTACTCCGTTAAGCAAAGATAACTCCTTTTTGCTGGATCAATATTCAAGTTTATCAATAAAAACCTATAAAGTCAAAAAGTTTAAGTAACAAAAATTTAAGTAACAAATTTCCTCCCGAGAAGAGCCGAAGTCGTCGCTAAGCATATCGTTCGTGGAAGAGCCCACTCCGAAAAAAACTTCCCTAACGCGAATGTGCAGATATAGGAACAACATCTCTTTAAGTGGATATACATGCTGACAACGGAGCACGCTTGCGATTGCGAAGCTTTGGGGTTACGACGATTCGGATGTCTTGCCCATTGGCTCTTTACGTGGATCACCGTTTTGGGCAATTAAGTAACAAGCGTATCGAGTAAGCATGAAATCCTCAACAGCCCTCTTACCTCCCTTCCCCAAAGCGATCATTTTCGTGACGCCACGAAAATGATCGTCAATATAGTGTCCGGTTGTTTTGCATGATTCCATAGCTCTTTTTATTGCTGACATAAAATTATCCCAGCGTTCGTAACCTAGTGGAATTTGAAGGTCACGGGCATACCAAAATGCGATCCCCTCCTCAATAATCTTGTGTTCGATAGTATCC